>Ga0302196_10000413_pt1 | contig 41520 bp, 39 predicted proteins | sample II_Bog_N1_3_FD_198794 | JGI IMG/M metagenome (GOLD analysis project Ga0302196, IMG submission 198794) | Peat permafrost microbial communities from Stordalen Mire near Abisko, Sweden - II_Bog_N1_3 | ecosystem: Environmental > Terrestrial > Soil > Wetlands > Peat | place: Sweden: Abisko...
CGGGTGCTCAATCTGCGCGACATCACCCTGCGGATGGGCGGCGATCCGGACTTCATCGCCCGGCCGCTGTTCAAAAATCCAGACCTCAACCGCTCGATCATCGTCAAGCATCGGCTTCGAAGCAATGAAACCGAGGAGTTCCAGCTTCCGCGCTTCACGGCGACCAAGATCCTGCTGCCCATCGATATCAACGACCTGAAGATGGGCGCGCGCTATCTGTTCATCGGGCAGAAGGGGTTCGACAACCTGCTCTATGAGTCGTTCGGCATCCATATCAGCTACGACAGCAACGACTACCGCACCCTGCGCCTGCTCGACGAGACGCCGTCGCTGGACCCATTCCTGCTGCGCGAGCAACTTCGCCGCAACGGCCTGGAGGCGGCGCGTTGCTATTTCGACCTGTCGGCCGCCGACACACGTAGCATGCTGGCCTTCGCCCAGCGCGAGATCGAGCCTCTGGTGCTGGTCTCGATCGGTCCAGACGCAGCCTCTTCGACCTATGCCCGCAAGTTGGCGCACAAGATCCTGGTCAACGCCGCCGACGCCGAACTGGACCCGTTGCGCCGGACCATGCAGCTCGACCACAACCAGTACCAGGAGGGGATCTTCTGCTGGAAGGCCTTCCTCTACTACAAATGGCGGATGACCGAGATCCTGCCCAATGTCGGCAAGATCGCCAAGGAGATCGAAACGATCCGCCCGCGCGGGGTGATCGACGCCGACACCCGCAGCCTGCTGCTGACCAGCCGAGAAAACATCCGCGCGGCCTTTATGGGCTCGCTGCGACGCGTGCGCGACACTTTGGGGATCTATGATACGGCCTATCAGGGCCTGACCCAGCGGAACGATCCGATCGCCTTTCGCAACTTCCTGCTCAGCGCGCCGGAGCTGTTCCATGAACTCGGCGAGCGCCTGGGCGCGGTCGACCATATGATGAGCTTCTGGCGTTTCCGCTTTCCCAAGGACCGCACGGCCACCATCACCGGTGAAGAGCTGGCCGACATCTTCACTGACTTCGAATACAGCCTGAACTACGAGACCTTCGGCGGCGGCGGGGGCAACATCGGCGTCGGTCGCTCCAGCTGGGACCTCGACCAGGCCAGCTAGGCAGAGCGACGGATGACCCGCGCGGTGGGCTTGGTCATATTTCTATAAACGCAGAAATATAGAATTAACCCTTGACGCATCCCTGAACGCCGAGGCTATCTGCGCGGCGATTTGATCTCAAGGGGCCGGAAAGTGGAGTCACACGCCGCCATCGAAGCCCTTTCCGCCCTGGCCCATCCTGGACGGCTTGCGGCTTTCCGCCTGCTGGTCCAGGCCGGGGCGCCGGGACTGGCCGCGGGCGAGGTCGCCAAGCGCCTGGCTAGCCCCCCGAACACCTTGTCAACGCAGCTGGCGATCCTGGCGCGCAGCGGCCTGATCCGCGCTCACCGGGAGGGCCGATCGATCATTTACCGGGCGGACTTTCCTTCATTTTCCAGCTTGCTCGGCTTTTTGGTCGAGGACTGCTGCGGCGGGCGCCCGGAGGTCTGCGCGCCGTTGGTCCAGGCGGCGGAGCGCACGCTCGGCTGCGGCCGCGCACCGGGCCAACAAACGTGCGATCCGTCGTGACGACCGAAGCCTTGCCGCAAGCCAGTTTGGAGCCGCCGCTGCATCCGTTCGATCCGGCGCGGCGCCTGCTGGCCGAGGCGCTGGGAACCGCCCTGCTGCTCGCCATCGTCATTGGCTCTGGGGTGATGGGCCAGCGGCTGGCGGGCGGGAACAACGCCATCGCCTTGATGGGCGACACCTTGGCGACGGGCGCAGGTCTGGTCGTGCTGATCACCATCTTCGGACCGGTGTCCGGCGCCCACTTCAATCCGGTGGTGACGCTGGTCTTCGCCTTAAAGCGCCAGATCGGCGCGACGCTCGCCGCCGCCTACGTCATCGCCCAGGCCGCTGGCGGCGTGCTGGGCGTCTGCGCCGCGCATCTGATGTTCGCCGAACCGGTGCTGCAAATCTCGACCAAGCTGCGCGACGGGCCAGCGCAGGGATTCTCAGAGTTCGTCGCCACCTTCGGCCTGATCGCCACCATTCTCGGCGCCTTGCGCTTTCGCCCCGATTTCACGCCCATCGCCGTCGGGCTTTACATCACCGCCGCCTATTGGTTCACCGCCTCGACCTCATTCGCCAATCCGGCGGTCACGATCGCACGCTGCCTGTCGGACACCTTCGCCGGCATAGCGCCGGCCAGCGCGCCGCTGTTCATCCTGGCCCAGATCGCCGGCGCCTTGGCCGCGCTGGGCGTCTTCAACTGGCTGCTAAAGGAGACAACCGCCCGATGAGCGATGCGTCCTTCCCCATCACGATCTATCACAACCCCGGCTGCGGCACCTCGCGCAACGTCCTGGCGATGGTTGAGGCGGCCGGCTACGCGCCGACAGTGGTCGAATATCTCAAGGCCGGTTGGACGCGCCCGCTACTGGACCAGCTGCTGGCGGCCATGGGCGCCGGGCCCCGCGCCATCCTGCGCGAAAAGGGCACGCCCGCGGAGCCGCTCGGCCTGCTGGAGCCGGCCGTGTCGGACGAGGTGCTGATCGACGCGATGATCGCCCACCCGATCCTGGTCAACCGCCCGATCGTGGTCACCCCCAAGGGCGTGGCCCTGTGCCGACCGTCCGAGCAGGTCCTGCCCTTGCTCGACCGCCAGCCCGCCAGTTTCACTAAGGAGGACGGCGAGGTTGTGAAGATCGGCTAGCTGGACGTTGGCCCCTTGCCTGTTGACCTGGGCCGGTCGGGGCGCTTGTCTGGAGCGCAGTCGATCGCCCCAGCCGAACGACGTTTAGGATCAGGCGTGCGGCGGCTTTCGTCCATTCAACATCTGCGCGCGCTCGCCGCCCTGGGGGTGGTGCTCTACCACGCCTGCCAATGGGGCCACGTCCGGTTCGAGATCGGGGCCGCCGGGGTGGACCTGTTCTTTGTCATCAGCGGCTTCGTCATCGGGGGCGTGATCACTGACCCGCAGATGAGCCCAGCCGCCTTCCTGCGCCGACGACTGTGGCGCGTGGCGCCGACCTACTGGATCGTCACCTTGGCGGTGCTGGCCATCGCCCTGGCCTGGCCCTGGCTGCTGCCAGAGGTGTTTCCCGAGCCCGGCCATCTGGTCCTGTCGCTGCTGTTCATCCCTCACGTCAATCCGGAACATCTGCCGTTCCCGATGCTGCCCGTGGGCTGGAGCCTGACCTATGAGATGATCTTCTACCTGATCGCCGCGGCCTGCCTGATCCTGCGCCCACAGCGGCGGCTGGCGCTGTTAGCGGCGGGCCTGATCGCCCTGCCGATCTTCGGCGTCAATGTGCACCCAGCCTTTTTCCTGTTCGCCAATCCGATGATGCTGCAGTTCCTGGCCGGGGCCTTGGTGGCCCAGGTCTATCGAAGCGGCCGCCTGCCGCGCTACGGCGGCGGCTGGGCGCTGCTCGCCGCGGCGGCGCTGGCCTACCTCACCCTGTCCTGCTTTGATCTCTATGGCAGCCTGTTTCGCCCCTTCGCCTGGGGCGCGCCGGCGGCGCTGCTGGTCGCCGGAGCGGTCAGCCTGGAGGCCGAGAACGGCTGGTTCCGCTCGGCCGGGCTGGAGCGGCTCGGCTCCGCCTCCTATTCGATCTACCTGTGTCACTGGCCGGTCGTGGTGATGCTGGCCGCAGTCGCTGGCGTGCGGCCGGCCTGGCTGTTCGTCCCCGTCGCCGGCCTGGCGGCGATCGGCGCAGGCTTGGCCCTGTCGCGGTGGGTCGAGCAGCCGTTGCTGCGCCTGAGGCGCGTGACGGCGCCCTCGCCTCAACCAGCCGCCTCGGCCTGCGCTGAACTGGCCGCCGAGGCGTAATCGGCGCACAGCGATGGGGTTTGACCCCCAGGGGAAGGCGCGAGGCCAACTGAGCCGTGCCTGGCGTGGGCTTGGGGCACGTTGAAATCAGACGGACTCAGCTGAATGATTCCGCTCATCCCCGCGAAGGCGGGGAACCAGGGCCGCGCGCTTCGGCGCAAGCCCCCACCCGTCGCAGCCAAGCGCCGACGCCGTCAGTGCACCACCGCCTTGCCGATCTCCAGTCCGCCCTCGCCCGCGGTTACGCGGATCACCGTGCCGTCGGCCAGGTCGCCGGCCAGCAGTTTGCGGGCGACGTTGTCGACCAGCTCTTTCTGGATCACCCGCTTCAGCGGCCGGGCGCCATAGACCGGGTCATAGCCGCGCTCCGCCAGCCAGTGCAGGGCGGTGGGGTCAAGATCGAGACTGATCCGGCGGTCGGCCAGCAGCTTTTCGAACCGGCGCAGCTGGATGGTGACGATCGAGTCCATCTCTCCCCGGCCGAGCCGCTTGAACAGGATCACCTCGTCGATCCGGTTGAGGAACTCGGGGCGGAAGTGCTTGCGCACCACCTCCATCACCAGCGGCCGCACCGCCTCGACATTGGCCCCCTCGCCTTCCGGCGTCAGCGACTGCTCGGCCAGATATTCGGAGCCGAGGTTGGAGGTCATGATGATCAGGGTGTTGCGGAAATCCACCGTCCGCCCTTGCCCGTCGGTCAGCCGGCCGTCGTCCAGCACTTGCAACAGCACGTTGAACACGTCGGGATGGGCCTTCTCCACCTCGTCGAACAGCACCACCTGATAGGGCCGCCGACGCACCGCCTCGGTCAGGGCGCCGCCCTCGTCGTAGCCGACATAGCCCGGAGGCGCGCCGATCATCCGGCTGACCGAGTGCTTTTCCATATATTCCGACATGTCCAGCCGGGTGATCGCCGTCTCGTCGGCGAACATGAACTCGGCCAGGGCCTTGGTCAGTTCAGTCTTGCCGACGCCAGTGGGGCCTAGGAACAGGAACGAGCCGATCGGCCGGTTGGGGTCCTGCAAGCCCGCGCGAGCTCTACGCACCGCGTCGGAGACCGAGGCCAGGGCGTCGTCCTGCCCGACCACCCGGCCGCGCAGGGCGTCCTCCATCTTCAGTAGCTTTTCGCGCTCGCCCTCGAGCATCTTCTCGACCGGCACGCCGGTCCAGCGCGAGACCACCTGGGCGATCTGCTCGGAATCGACCACTTCCGGGGTCAGGGCGTCGTTTTCGCCGGCCTCCTCCTCGGCGAGGCGCTTTTCCAGAGCGGGGATCTGGCCGTACATGATCTCAGACGCCCGCTGCAGGTCGCCGCGGCGCTGAGCCTGCTCCAGTTCGGCGCGCAGCCGCTCCAACGCCTCGCGGGCCTGGGCCGACTGGCCGACCTTGTCCTTTTCCGCCTTCCAGCGGGCGGTCATCTCGGCCGACTGGCCTTCCAGATCGTCGAGCTCGTCCTCCAGCTTCTCCAGCCGCTGGCGCGAGGCGTCGTCCCTTTCCCGCGCCAGGGCCTCGCGCTCGATCTTCAGCTGCACGACGCGGCGGTCGATTTCGTCCAGGGCCTCGGGCTTGGAGTCGACCTGCATGCGCACCCGGCTGGCGGCTTCGTCGATCAGGTCGATGGCCTTGTCGGGCAGGAAGCGGTCGGCGATGTAGCGGTTGGACAGGGTGGCGGCGGCGACGATGGCGCTGTCGGAGATGCGCACCCCGTGGTGCACCTCATACTTCTCCTTCAGGCCGCGCAGGATGGAGACGGTGTCTTCCACGGTCGGCTCGCCGACGAACACCGGCTGGAAGCGGCGGGCCAGGGCCGCGTCCTTCTCCACGTGCTTGCGGTATTCATCCAGGGTGGTGGCGCCGATGCAATGCAGCTCGCCGCGGGCGAGGGCCGGTTTGAGCAGGTTGGAGGCGTCCATCGCCCCGTCTGACTTGCCGGCGCCGACCAGGGTGTGCATCTCATCGATGAACAGGATGATCTGGCCCTCGGCGGCGGTGACTTCGTTGAGCACCGCCTTCAGCCGCTCCTCGAACTCGCCGCGGTACTTGGCGCCGGCGATCAGGCTGCCCATGTCGAGCGATAGCAGCTTCTTGTCCTTCAGCCCCTCCGGCACGTCGCCATTGACGATGCGCAGGGCCAGGCCCTCGACGATGGCGGTCTTGCCGACGCCGGGCTCGCCGATCAGCACCGGATTGTTCTTGGTGCGCCGCGACAGCACCTGGATGGTGCGGCGGATCTCCTCGTCGCGGCCAATGACCGGGTCCAGCTTCTGGTCGCGGGCGGCCTGGGTCAGGTCACGGGCGTAGCGCTTCAGCGCGTCATAGCCGTCCTCGGCGGCGGCGCTGTCGGCGGTTCGGCCCTTACGCACCGCGCTGGCCGCCTCCTCTAGACCCTTGGGCGTCGCGCCGGCCTTTTTCAGCGCCTCGGCCGCCTCGCCGGCATCCTTGGCCAGGGCGATCAGCAGCCGTTCGGTGGTGACGAAGGCGTCGCCGGCGCTCTTGGCCTCGGCCTCCGCGGTGGCGAACACGCGGGCGGCGTTGGCGTTCATATAGAGCTGGCCGGAGCCGCCCTCGACCTTGGGAGTCTTGGCCAGCAAGGCCTCGACGGCGGTCTCCACCGCGTCGGGCCGCCCGCCGGCGCTCTGGATCAGGGCGCGGGCCAGGCCGTCCTTTTCCTCCAGCAGCACCTTGAGCAGATGTTCAGGGGCCAGCTGCTGGTGGCGGCGGGCCAGGGCCAGGGATTGCGCCGACTGGATCGCCTGCTTGGCGCGGTCGGAATAGAGGTCGATGTTCATGGGTCCCTCACTAGGCGACGATGCGTCCCCCCGCCTTGATCAAGCGCAAGGGGCTCAGGCCTATGTGGTGTGATAAATGGGTCACACAAGGGGGCCAGCGCGATACCTACACCCTCGCCTTCAGCGTGAACGTGGGCGCTTCCTCCACTGCGCGCGAACCACCACCCCCTCCGCGGCGTTCATCCTGTGCTCATCGAACGAGCGATACAGTGATCGGGTCATGGGCCGCGCCGACGCAGTCGCGACGGGCGCCCGGACGGACTGAGAGGGCGCCATGGCGCGTACGCGGCCGAAAGGCTTTATCGGTTTGGGTCTGGCGAGCATCGAGGCGGCCATGATGGGCCGCACCGAGCATGTGCCGACCTCCGACGACTATCCCGACAGCGTGGTCCGGCGGATCAGCTTCACCGCCGGCGGCGGACTGGGCTGGCGCCTGTCGGCGCTGGAGACGCCGCGCGTCACGCCCGCGCCCTGGAAGATCGTGGTGGTCACCGGGGCGCCGTCCTGGGCCGAATATTGGGCCCCGGTGCTGGCCGCCTTGCCGCAGAACCGCGAGATGGTGGTGGTCGACCGCCCCGGGTTCGGGGCCAGCGAGCCGCCGACCTGCATCGCCGACATCCGCACCCAGGCGCAGGCCCTGGCGCCGCTGCTCAAGGCCGCGCCGGGGCAGAAGATCCTGCTGGTCGGCCAGTCCTATGGCGCGGCGATCGCCGTGCTGATGGCCGCCGCCAATCCAAAGGCGGTGGGCGCGGTGGTGATGCTGTCCAGCTATCTGGGCGACCTGGGCCCCACCGCCCGCTGGCTGGTCGGCCTGGGCGAGCGGATGGGCGCGCTGATCCCGCGCGACCTGCGCCACGCGATCATCGAGGTCAGCGGCCAGAGGGCGCAGCTGCCCTATATGCGCCAGGCGCTGCGGAGGCTGCGCGCCCCGATCCACGTGATCCACGGCGACAAGGACGACTTCGCCCCGATGGAGCTGGCCCGCAAGCTGGTCGCCGAGACCGCCCATCCGTCGATCCGCTTCGTCCCCGCGGCCGGCGCCGACCACTTCATCAATGACCGGCCGGTCGAGTTCGTGCTCAACTGCCTGGAAGCCTGCATCCCCGCGGCGCCGGCGGCCAAGCCGCGGTTCGCGTGGCCCAGGCTCGGATGGTTCAAGCCGGCGGCGACGCCGTCAACGGTGGCGCGCGGCGGGGTTGGGTGAGGGCGCTCAGCCATCGCCGCACGGGCAGATCATAGAACCGCTCGATCGCCAGGCTCAGGCCGATCACCAGCAGAATGTAGGGAATGCCCACCAGCACCGGCGGCGCGCTCATCAGGGCCGGCGCATAGCGCCGCGCGGCCAGCACCGCCAGCGATCCGAGCGGCTTGTGAATCGCGTAGAGCGGATAGGACATGGCGCCCAGGGCTAGGAACAGCCGGGCGAGGCGCGGACCAGGCTGGACGCCGCCCGCCGCGCCGAACACGAACAGCGGAAATAGCGCGAGAGCGCAGACCAGGGGCGCGATCACGCTGTCCAGTTGGGCCACGAACACCATTGCCAGCAGCGCCACCCAGATCCAGGCCGGCGCGGCATAGCGACCCACGCCGGCCTGATGCAGGCGATGGAGGGCCAGGCCCGCGGTGAAGGAATAGACCACGCGCGGAACCCCACCGATGGCGTTGCGCCATTCAAAGCCGATGTCCAGGGTTCCGAACCAGGCCACCGCGCCGATCAGCGCGAGCGCCGACAGCGCGAGGGTCGCGGCCAGCACCGCCGGCCGGCGCAGCGGTTTCCATGCGAAGGCGTAGACCGCGTTGATCGCCAGCTCCAGGGCCAGCGACCAGGCCACCGCATCGACCGGATAGAGCATCGGCTTGATCGGCGGACCGGGCAGCATGGCCAGGGCGAAGGGCGCGGTCTCGATCACCTGCGCCGCGTTCATCGCGTCGCGGGGCGCCAGGGCGTGCAGCCAGGCGGCGATGAGGCCCAGCACGGCGCCAATCAGATAGACCGGCCACAGCCGGGCGTAGCGCAGGACGATGAACCGCCACGGCGACAGCCCCGCCTCCAGCCGCCGCTCATAGGCGTGGGCGATGACGAAGCCGCTCAGCACAAAGAACAGATCCACAGCCATATAGCCGCCGTGAACGCCCAGGCCGTGGAAGAAGACGCTGTGGCGCATGGCCACGAACACGGCGGCCACGCCGCGCAGGCCGTCCAGGGCGGCGAAGGCGCGCGGGGCGGCGGGGCGGTGTGCGGGGGTCAACGGGCTAGCCGCAAGCCTGGACCTCCAAGCAAGCTAAAGCCCTTGTCTGTTCTCCTCCCATGCGCGGAGCGTGGCGGTGGTGGCGCGGCGCAAAGCGCCGTGACGGAGGGGGCAACTGGCTTCTCCTGGCGCGGGTTGAGGCCGGTTGGCCGCCTCCGCCACGCTTCGCGTGGTCCCCCTCCCCCTTCCCAGGGGAGGAAATGGCGAGATAGACCAGCCGCGAGCGCCCGGACTCAGGCGTCCTCGGTCGCGCCGCCGGTAGGGCCGCTTTCGCCCTCTGCGGCTTCGAAGCTGCGCGGGGCGCGGCGACGACGGGCGCGGGGGGGACGAGCCTCGTCAGCGGGGGCCTCGGGCGCGGCCTCGACGGGCCGCGTCTCCGGACGCGCCTGCAGGAAGGCCGGGGCGTGGCTGACCTCGCCATCGTGCGAGCGCAGCATCGGCGAGCTGGAGGCCGGTTCGGCCTGGGCCGTCAGGGGCGAGGCCTGGGGCTCGACCACGGCCAGGGGATCGACCCGCTCGAAGCGACGTTCGCTGTGACGCTCTTCGCGCGGCGGCCGGTCCTCGCGCGCCACACGCTCCTCACGGGGGCGCTCCTCACGGGGGCGCTCCTCACGGGGGCGGTCGTTCTGCGAGCGGTCTTCGCGCGGGCGGTCGTCGCGGTCGTTGCGATAACGGTCGTTGCGCGGACGATCATCGCGGGGGCGATCGTCGCGGGGGCGATCGTTCTGCGAGCGGTCTTCGCGAGGACGGTCATCGCGGTTGAAGTTGCGGTCACGGGGACGATCATCACGCGGGCGGTCATCACGCGGACGGTCGTCGCGCTGGCGCTCGTCGCGGCGGCCCTCATAGCGGTTTGCGCCGCCATTTGCGCCATTGCCGCCGCTATTGTTGTCGCCGCGCCAGTCGTTGCGCTCGCCGCCGTTGTCGCCGTCGTCGCCGCCCTGATCGTTGTCGCCGCCGCCATCGTCCTCGAAGTCGATGTCGAAGCCCGAGGCGAAGGCGTCGCGGCCGATGATGTCGCTGGCCGGCCGCTGCGGCTGCATGGCGCGCAGCACCCGGAAATAGTGCTCGGCGTGCTGCTGGTAGCTTTCGCCCAGGACCCGGTCGCCCGAGGTCAGGGCGTCGCGCGCCAGCTGCTGGTATTTTTCATAGACGTGCTGGGCCGCGCCGCGAATCTTGACCCCGTCGGGACCATTGGATTCGAACGCCCGATTGGCGTTCTGCTGGGGCTTGCCGTTGCCGCCCCCGTTGCGGTTGCGGCTGCGTTGCCGCTTCATACCCTTAAAATCTCTCATGGTTTCCAGCGGTCTTGGCCGGCGCCCGGGGCGAACCCTTCAAGCGCAGAGGCCTGCCAATGTCGGATCGGGATCTAACGGTCCCGGATGTGATCCTGTTCGTGAACGCGCGAGCGTCCTTGATTCCCCACCGTTTTGTGGGAGCGCTGCGCCAGCAGCGCCAACATGTCGCCTAAGAGCGCCTTCGATCTAGGCCGAAGACTTTACCCTGACGCCCGGCGATTTGGGTGGGAACATCCTTGATCTAGCGAGTCGCGCGTCAGTTTCCAAGACAATTCTCAACAAGCCCTTATCGGGCCGGCTTGCGCCCGGTGATCACCCGGTCGCGATTGGCCAGATCCTTGACCGTGGCGACCTCGGCGCCGCCCGCGGCGCGCAGCAGCGCTGTCACCGGGCCGGCCTGATCATAGCCAATCTCAACGGCGAACAGACCGCCCGGTTTCAACACCCGCAGGATTTCCGGCGCCAGCAGGCGGTAGGCGTCCAGGCCGTCGACGCCGCCGTCCAGGGCCAGGCGCGGCTCATAGTCGCGCACCTCCGGCTCGAGGGTTTCGATGTCGTTGGTGGGGATATAGGGGGGGTTGGAGACCACCAGGTCAAAGGCGTCCTCGCCCAGGCCGGCGGTCCAGTCGCCGCGCAGCAGGGCTAGGCGCCCGGCCAGGCCCAGATTGGCCGCATTCTCCCGCGCCACGGCCAGGGCCTCGTCGGAGACGTCGATCCCCAGCCCCTTGGCCGCCGGCCGCTCGGCCAGGATGGCCAGCAGGATGGCCCCAGAGCCGACGCCGAGATCGAGCACCGAAAACGGCTGGCCCTCCGGATAGGCCTTCAGCGCCACGTCGACCACCACCTCGGTGTCAGGCCGGGGCGTCAGCACATGGGCGTTGACCTGGACCATGATCTTCCAGAAGCCCTTGCGCCCCAGGATGTGGCTGATCGGCTCGCGGCGTTCGCGGCGGGCCAGATAGGCGTCGAGCGTTTCGGTCTGCGCGTCGGTGAGCAGCCGGTGCGGATCGCTGACGATGTCGACGCGGGTGGCGTCGGCGGCGGCCTCGACCAGCAGGCGCGCGTCGATCACCGGGCCGTCGACGCCGGCGGCCTTGAGCCGGTCGCGCGCGGCGGCCCAGGCCTTGACCAGGGTCAGGGGCATGGCGCGGGTGAGTCTAAATTGTCAGTGGGCCGCACGCCGTTCTCAAAGCCCTTCCCCCTCGATGGGGGAAGGGTCGGGATGGGGGGGCATCCGTTAGCGGCGACGACGAATTCGCGTTCGACGCGGGAGTCCTTCGCAATCAAGCCCGCAACATCCCGCGCGCACCCCCAACCCTGCCCTTCCCCCATCGAGGGGGAAGGGTTCACCGTCCAACGACCTTCGAAGCTCGCGCCCACCCCCCTCACGCGTCCTCCAACGTCGCCAGCCGCTCGGCCTGATCCTCGGCGATCAGGGGGCCTATCACGTCGTCCAGCGCCTCGCCCTCCATCACCTTGGCCAGGTTGTAGAGGGTCAGGTTGATGCGGTGGTCGGTGACCCGGCCTTGCGGGAAATTATAGGTGCGGATGCGCTCCGAGCGGTCGCCGGAGCCGACCTGGCTCTTGCGGGCGTCAGCCCGGGCGGTGTCCAGGGCCGCGCGCTGCATGTCATAGAGCCGCGCCTTCAGCACCTTCATCGCCCGGGCGCGGTTCTGGTGCTGGGATTTCTCCGACGAGGTGACCACCACCCCGGTGGGCAGGTGGGTGATGCGCACGGCCGAGTCGGTCTTGTTGACGTGCTGGCCGCCGGCGCCGCTGGCGCGATAGGTGTCGATGCGCAGGTCGCCGTCATTGATCTCGATCTCGACGTCCTCGACCTCGGGCAGCACCGCGACGGTGGCGGCGGAGGTGTGGATGCGCCCCTGGGCCTCGGTGTCCGGCACGCGCTGGACCCGGTGCACGCCGCTTTCGAACTTCAGCCGACCGAACACCCCGTCGCCGGTGATCGCGGCGATGATTTCCTTATAGCCGCCGGCGTCGCCCTCGGAGACGCTGTCGATCTCGACCCGCCAGCCCTGCAGCTGGGCGTAGCGTTGGTACATGCGAAACAGGTCGCCGGCGAACAGCGCCGCCTCGTCCCCGCCGGTGCCGGCGCGCACCTCCAGGATGGCCGAGGCGTTCTCGTCCTTGTCCTTGGGCGCCAGCAAAAGGGCCACCGCGCGCTCCAGACCCGGCAGGCGCTCTTTCAGCCCCTCCAGCTCCTCGCGGGCCAGGGCCGCCATTTCCGGATCGTCGACCATGGCCTCCATGTCAGCGGCCTCGGCCCGTGCCCGCTCCAGCGCCTGCACCGCGTCGACCACCGGCCGCAGCTCGGCGTGCTCTTTGGACAGCTTGACGATTTCAGCCCCATCCGCAGCCGCGCCCATCCGCGCCTCCACCTCGCGGAAGCGGTCAAGAACCTGTTCGAGTCGGGCCTGGGGCAGTTGCACGGGGCTGAGCGGACCTTGGGACGGGGGCGCTGTATAACGCGGCGCGGGGCGGGATCAATGGGCGGGGGCGACGGCGAGCGGCCCCTACCTATCGGCGCGTCGCGTTTTGGGGTAGAGTCGACGCCGTGAACAAGCCCGTCCCATCCTACGTGATCCCGCCCGAGGACGAAGCGGCCTATATCGCCGCCGTTCAGGAGGGCGTCGACGCGGCTGACGCTGGCCGCCTTTCGTCGTTTGAGCCCATGGCCGAATGGCTGGCGTCCTGGGGAACCGAAAACGAGCTTCCCCCGCCTAAATGAAGGTTCGGATCACCGATCCGGCCAAGGCGGACCTGCTAAACATCAGGCTCTATCTGGAGTTTCAAAGTCCGGCCGCCGCACGAAAGATGGGCCGCAGGCTGCTTGACGCCTGTTTGAGCCTCGCGGACTTTCCGAACAGCAACCGGATCGGCGGCCTCGCCGGAACCCGTGAGAACGTAACGGTTTGGCCCTATGTGATCGTCTATCGAGTTTTCGCCGCCGAGGTCCAGATTCTCCGCGTGTGGCACGGCGCTCAGGACCGGCCAAGCGACTAGAAGGCGGTGGCGCTGTATGAGGCGGCGCGGGGTGGGATCAATGGGAGGGCGCGTTTCGACCAATACCTCAGAACTCGATAACGCGGTCCATGGTCGCCGAGCGATCATTGATCATATCAACGAGATTATCGGGCCAAGGCTCGCCGGCGAGCAGATGATCGACGATTGAGGCTCGGCCTGGATGGGGCGCCGGATCATCCGACCCGGGCGCAGTGTCGGCTGAGGAATCGGTCTGCATGGGTTTGGACGTCATGGCTCCTCGGCTTGGTTGCGAAATGAGTGGCGACATGACGAATTTGCCGAGGTCGACTCAGGGCAGATCAGGTGCCCCCCCCACCGCGCCTTCGCTTCTTCGAGCGTGGCGCGCAAGTGGTCCTGATCAACCGAAACGTTGCCCCACAACGCATTCGAACTTAACTTTACCACAAGCGCCGCGCCGAAATGGTTTTAACAACGCCCGTACATATCATCCAATTCCGCCAGATAAGCCGCCTCCGGCTCCATGCCTAAAGCAGCTCTCCGCCTATCGAGGTTCGTCGGATCCTCGACGTTTGATGGCGTCATATATTTCCCCTGCTTGCAATCGGCGCCCTGACTGCCAAAACGCTGCGGTCTTCCGTCTTGCACGGCGACCCGGTCGTACAAGAGCGCGTAGGACTCGCCGGTCAGCTCATCGGTCCCGACCAGCGGTTCCATCTTCTTGAGAACCTCACGCTGAAAAGCGAGGTCATCTGAATGCTGGACAATGCTGAACGCGCTCCCGGCGGCCCTGGCGCCGACTTCCGATAGCTTGAACCAGTCTCGCCCGGCCAGCAATTGCTTCAGCCGAGCCGTATTGCTGACATCGATCGGATGAAATTCGCTTTGGAATATCGAATCCAGCGCGGCGCGTTCGTCGGCGGTCGCGTCCTTGCGGATGGCTAGAAACCGCAGCCTGATCAGCTGATCCATCGCGCCCATTCCACTGAGCGCTTCGATCAGCCGCGCGTTTCGAATGATAGCCACGACCGCATCGTGCGCCTGCGCGACTTTCGACGGATTTTGGGCCACGCACGGAGTCGATAGGGTCGCCCCTATCAGACAGATGATGGAACAGCGCTTAAATCCGGCGATCATCATTTCCAATTGCGCGAATGGCCGCCGCGCCGATCCAAACCCTTCCTCCGTCAAGGAGGAAGGGATTCAGGCGATGCGGACGTTCGCTACGCCCGCCCCCCCGCGAATGGGAACGACCCGAACGATCCCGCCTTGACCGAGCCGGTCAGGGTGTCGCCGTCGACCTTGCCGGTGAATTCCAGGGTCATCGGGAACGGGGTGGTGATCGAGTTGGACCAGGTCAGGGTGTCGCCGTCGACCTTGCCATTGGAGATCGGGCTGGTGGTTCCCTGGGCGGTCTGGCTGCCGGTGAGGGTGTCACCGTCGACGGCGAGGTTCAGGGTGCTGGGCTGGGGGCCCATCGGGGAGTTGACAGTGATGGTCCAGGTTCCGTCGAACGACATGCGGGGGTCCTTGAGTCTGGAGCGGAGTCGGAAGGGGCTGAGGGAGGTAAACAGGCTTCCGTTGCGGAGGGCAAGCGGGATGGAGGCTGTTTGCCGGGCTGAGGGTGAAACAAAAAATTTGACCACGAAGGCACGAAGGACACGAAGAAAAACGGCGAAGCGCGCCTATCCGGCGCCCCGCGAGGCGCTCAAAGTGTACGTCCTGCTTTCCTTCGTGTCCTTCGTGCCTTGGTGGTCAATTTTCTCGCCTGCGGCGCGCTACTCCGCCGCGACCAGCGCCTCGGTCTCGGCGGCCTTGAGCTCAGCGGCCTTGGCTTCGACCAGTTCGACGATGTGCTCGATCATGTGCTCATTGTCCATCTTGTGGTCCGGCTTGCCGGCCCGGTAGACCATGCCCGCGCCCTTGCCGCCGCCGGTGAAGCCGATGTCGGTATAGAGCGCCTCGCCCGGGCCATTGACCACGCAGCCGATGATCGACAGCGACATCGGGGTGGAGATGTGGGCCAGGCGCTCTTCCAGCGCCTCGACGGTCTTGATCACGTTGAAGCCCTGGCGGGCGCAGGACGGGCAGGCGATGATGTTGACGCCGCGGTGGCGCAGGCCCAGCGACTTGAGGATATCGAAGCCGGCCTTGATCTCCTCCACCGGATCGGCGGCCAGGGACACGCGGATGGTGTCGCCGATGCCGGCCCACAGCATCGAGCCCATGCCGATCGCCGACTTGATGGTGCCGGCGCGCAAGGGGCCGGCCTCGGTCACGCCCAGGTGCAGCGGGCAGTCGATGGCCTCCGCCAGTTGCTGATAGGCGGCGACGGTCAGGAACGGGTCGGAGGCTTTGACGCTGATCTTGAACTCGTGGAAATCGTGGTCCTGCAGGATCTTGGCGTGGTTGAGCGCGCTTTCGACCATGGCCTCCGGACAGGGCTCGCCATAACGCTCCAGCAGTTCGCGTTCCAGCGAGCCGGCGTTGACCCCGATTCGCATCGAGCAGCCGTGGTCGCGGGCGGCCTGGACCACCTCGCGCACGCGGGCGGCGGAGCCGATATTGCCCGGATTGATCCGCAGGCAGGCGGCGCCGGCCTTGGCGGCCTCGATGCCGCGCTTGTAGTGGAAATGGATGTCGGCGACCAAGGGGACCTTGGCGGCCTTGGCGATGGCGGCGAAGGCGGCGGTCGCGTCCTCGTCAGGACAGGAGACGCGGACGATGTCGGCGCCGGCCTCCTCCAGCTGGCGGATCTGGTTGATGGTGCCCTGGACATCGGCGGTGACCGTATTGGTCATCGACTGGACGGTGATCGGGGCGTCGCCGCCGACCTCCACGCTGCCGACGCGAATCTTGCGGCTGGGCCGACGCTGGATGGCGCGCCAGGGGCGCACGTGCTGGTGATCTTGTGCGGTCATGACAGGGCCAAGTTAGGGGTTTTCCACGTTCAGCCCAAGAGCGCCGATGAATTTTCTTAGCGCCGTGGCCGAAAACCCGCGCTTAGTTAGCCGGCGCGGCGGCCTTGGGCAGGTCGCTGATTGGGGACGCGGCCTTGGACATCGGGCCTTGCAGCAGGCCAGCGACATAGACGTCGACCGAGGCCGGCTCAGTCACTTCGACCGTCCAGCCCTTGATCAGAGGCGCGCGGTAGGCCTGTCCGGCGGCGAGGAAGCGGGCGAACTCGATCGAACCGTCGGCGCGATGGACGGTGATCGAGGTCGGCTGACGCGCCTGCAGAATGACGCTGCCGGCCGGATTGGCGGCGCCGTACACCGTTCCCGCGGCCTCGAACGGCGAGCCGACGGGGGCCGCGTCCTGAGCCCCCTCGGCGGTGGCCTGATCGGCGGCGGCGGCGGCGATCGCCGGGTCGGCGGGGGCCGCGCTATCAGCCAGGGCCTTGGCCATCCCTGGCGGCGTATAGGGCTTGGGCGTCGTCGATTCCTGCGGCGCCGGCAGCGGAGCGCCCAGGGCCACGGGACCGGAGGGCGGAGCCGCTGAGACGCCCTTCAGGGGCGCGGCTACGGCGAGCGGCGGCGGGGCCTTTAGGCTCATCACCCGCTGGGTGAAATTCCACGCCAAGATGCCGCCAACCACCACCAGACCGCAGATCAGCACCATCACCAGGCGCGGATCACTCTCGCGGCGAACGCCCACCGGGGCCCGCAGCGGCTCGTTGGGGTCGGGCGCGTCACGGCGGAAACGGGCCACCGCCCGATCGCCATCCTGGCCCAGGGCGGCGGCGTAGGAACGAACATAGCCGATGGTGAACGGCCGCGACGGCAGCTGATCGAGATCAAGAGCCTCGATCGAAAGTAGATAGTGGCGGCGAATACGAGTCGAATGCGCCAGATCCTCGATACTCTTGCCGCTGAATTCGCGCAACAGACGCAAGGCGACGCCGATATGCTGTCCATCGTCCAAAGTCGGCGGTCGCACGGCTAAACCCTGCTCATCAGTCCATGACAGACCGAAGTCATTCGCTACCGCGCCTGTGTCCAGCGCCATGGCTACTTACATCCTGCGACAATGATCATAGCGGCGTTCGGCGGCGCCCCTCGCCAAAAGCAAACAAACGTTTAGCCTCATCAGAATTTCACGTCAAATGATGCGCGCTATATGGTTATCGAAAGTTTACGCGCCAAGGTCTCCACTTCGCTCCTCAGCGTTCCAGCGGAGCCTTTGAGTAATGCTGTGACGCTTCGACGCGCCGCCTCGCGATCGCAGGACAGCACCATGCGCTTGACCGGGCCGATCCCGGCCGGCGGCATCGACAGACGCTCGTAGCCCAAGGCGATCAGGGCGAGCGCCTCCAGCGGCCGGCCAGCCATCTCGCCGCAGACCGACACCGGGGTTCCGCTTTCGGCGCAGGCCTGCTGGATGGTCTGCAGCGCCCGCAGCGCCGGCGGCGACAGCGGATCATAGCGGTCGGCGACCCGCGGATTGCCGCGGTCGGCGGCGAACATATACTGCATCAAGTCATTGGTGCCGACCGAGACGAAATCTGTCATCGGCAGTAGAGCGTCGAGGTGCCAGACCAGGGCCGGCGCCTCGATCATCGCCCCGACCAGCAGATTTTCCGGCGCCGGCCGGCCGCGGCGCACCGCCCAGGCCAGTTCGTGGTCGACCATCGCCCGGGCGGCGCGGAATTCATCGACGCTGGCCACCAGCGGGAACATCACCCGAAGCTCGCGCCCGCGGGCCGCGGCGATCAGGGCCCGCAGCTGCAGGCGCAGCAGGGCCGGACGGTCCAGCCCCATGCGGATCGCCCGCCAGCCCAAGGCCGGGTTGTCCTCGCGATCGGCGACCAGATAGGGCAACACCTTGTCGCCCCCCAGATCGAGGGTGCGGAAGATCACCGGCAGGCCGTCGGCGGCGTCGAGCACCCGCTCATAGAGCTGGGTCTGGGCGTTGAAGCGCGGCAGCTCCTCGGCGACCATGAACTGGAATTCGGTGCGGAACAGGCCGATGCCCTCGGCCCCGGTCTCCGGCAGGATATCGAGATCGACGGCCAGGCCGGCGTTCATCAACAGCGTAATCTTGGCCCCGTCCCGGGTGAAGGCCGGGGTGTCGCGCAGGCGGGCGAACTCGGCCTGGCGCTGGGCGCGCACGGTCAGCCGGGCGTTCAGCGCCGCCAGCACGTCGGGCCGCGGGCGCAGGAAGGCCTCGCCGCTCTCGGCGTCGACGATCACCTTGTCGCCGGCCGAGACCCGGTCGCGCAAGCCGGCCAGCCGCCCGACGCAGGGAATCTCCAGCGCCCGGGCGACGATGCCGGCGTGGCTGGCGGTCGAGCCCTCCTCCAGCAGGATGCCCTTCAGCCGGCCGCGGTCATATTCGAGAATGTCGGCCGGGCCGAGGTTGCGGGCGATCAGGATGGCGTCGTCGGGCAGCTCGCGCACCACCGAGGTCCCGTCCCCCGACAGGTGGCGCAGCAGCCGGTCGTTCAGATCCTCCAGATCATGCAGCCGCTCGCGCAGATAGGCGTCGCGGGCCTGGCCGAGCCGGGCGCGGTGTTCGGAGCGGACCCGCTCCACCGCCGCCTCCGCCGTCAGGCCCGAGCGCACCGCCTCGTGCAGCGAGCGGTTCCAGCCGCGATCATAGGCGAACATCCGGTAGGTCTCGAGCACCTCGAATGAGGCGCCGACCAGGCCGTGCTGGCCGTCCATCATGTGGTCGATCTGGGTCTGCAGCGCGGCGATCGCCGCCGCCAGCCGCTTTTCCTCGGCCGCCGGATCGTCGGACAGCAGCTGCTCGGGCGCCACGGCGGCCTCGTGCAGCACCGCGGTGCCGAAGGCCAGGCCGTCGGCGAAGCGCACGCCCTTCAGCCGCTCGGGCTTGTGCGGCGCGATCTCGACGTCCTTGAACGGCCCCTCGGCGAGGACCTCGCCGCCGGCGACCATCTCGGCCAACACCATGGCGATGATCTGCAGGTCCTCGACCTCCTCCTCGGCATAGACCCGCTCGGTGCGGTTCTGCACCACCAGCACGCCGATGGTGCGGCCGCCGCGCAGCAGGGGCACCCCCAGGAAGGCGTGGTAGGGATCTTCGCCGGTCTCAGGCCGGTAGGAGAAGGCCGGGTGGTTGGGCGCGTCGGACAGGGCCAGCGGCCGGCCCAGGCGCACGATCTCGCCGACCAGGCCCTCGCCCGGTTGCAGCCGGGTGACGTGGACGGCGGTTGAGCTCAGCCCCTCGGTGGCGAACAGCTCCAGATCGCCGGCGGCTCGGCGCAGATAGAGCGAGCAGACCTCGGCCACCATCGAGCCGGCGATGATCCGCACGGCCATGTCCAGCCGCGCCTGCACCGGGCCGCCGCCGGCCATGGCTTCGCGGATCTGCCGTAGCAGGCTGCGCGGTCCCCTGATGGCCAGACCCGTGGACATTGAGACTCAGTTCCTCCGACGCCTCGCGCGTCATAGCACCCCCTACCTATCGGATGGGTGACGGCGGAGCAATTTATGTGGGCGATGGAATGACCTATTGCGCCGGGTCGCAAGGGGATGCGGCGTGGATGCGGCTCAACCCGTCCGTTTGCGCGAGCGACTCCACCCGAAGCGGGGTCGACTGACAAAGGCGACGATGTTTCTGTTTTGTTCTTGCGCCCGCGCGGAATCTGGGCTTTTTTGGACGCCTGGGCCAGCGCCTGCACGACACAAAGGCGACGGTTGAGGATAGCGGATGCAGGACACAGACGAGCGCGACCCCGAGGGCATTTCGGACTGGCGGCTGCAGTTGCTGTTGTCGATGACGGCCGATCCGCCGAACCGTACCGGGCTTCGCCACCTCCGGCGCGCTGCGGCGTGCTGGAGGCTGGGTGATCGCGATCGCGCCGGCCTGCACGTCGCCCTCTCAGGAACCATGGCGCAACACGCTGCAAACCGGCTTAACCTCGCCGATAGGATGGCTAAGGCCGGCGTCTCGCCCGAAGCGATACTGCGGGCGCTGAGAATCGGCGGCGATCTGGAAGCCCGCAAACAATATCATCCTGACCAGCCGCGCGACCCCGCCGGCTCGCCCACGGGCGGGCGATGGTCGGCCAATTTCGTCACCGGCACGCCGACGCTTAGCGCCCCATCCAAGACCAGACCATCTCCGCCGCCTCGCCCCTCGCCTGACGACACCCCAGCGCCGACCACGTCTGAGGCGCAACGTTCGTTGACTTCCGACACGACCATTGGGACTCTTTCGATCCGCTACGAGACGGGCGCGCTTCCGGGCCAAGAGTTGCAAGCCGCCGCGCGCGTCTCCAGCGGGGTGGGTGATTCGGGAGGCGTTTCCTATGGTGCGTTTCAATTGTGCAGCGCGCTCGACAAGGGTCAGCAGGTCATGGCGTTTCTGCGCAGTCCATATGGCTCCCCTTGGGCTCAGCGATTTGAAGGTCTCGACCCAACCGTCGCCGATGGCGCGTTCGGCAAGGTCTGGCGGCAGATCGCCAGCGCCGACCCGCATGGATTTTTCCAGGCCCAATTCGCCTACATCAAGCACACCGACTATGATCGCGTAGTGCGGCGGGTGCTGAAAAAAACCGGACTGAACCTTGACGAGCAATCCAACGCCGTGAAAAGCGCGGTGTTCTCCATGTCTGTGCAGCATGGCAGGGCGGCGAAGGTGGTGATCGACGCCATCCATCACCTCAGTTCTGAGCTGAAGCCTTCAGACCCGAGTTTCCAAAAGGCTCTGGTCAACGCGCTTTATGACGCTCGGACCCGCTATGTCGTCCATATCAAACAGCCGAAACTTGCACATCGATATATCCGCGAGCGCAGGGACGCGCTCGCCCTGCTCCGCTAGAAAGGATCGGTGATGAAACTTGCCATCTTGGCCGTCGCGATCGGACTTACGCTCGCCATTCCCCGCGCTTGGGCCGCCAGCGATTCAGGGCCGAAGTATTCACCGGCCTATGAGCGATGCGCAGATAAGTCGGATGGCGTCACCGTCGCGCTTGAGGTCTGTTATGCGGAAGAGATCCACAGGCAGGACGCAGCGCTTAACGAGACGTATAAGAAACTGATGGCCGCGCTCGACCCCAAACGCAAGGCGGCGTTGCAACGCGCGGAGCGGGCCTGGATGGCCTTCCGAGACGCCGAATGCGCCTATCAGAGCGCGGCGGACAGCGAAACCACGGGGGGTTCGCTTGATGTTGATCAATGCGATCTCGATCAGACGGCCATTCGACTGAAGTCGCTGCGCGATGATCTGTCGACTGAGAAGGAATATGGCGACAATTGAGTTCGCCCGCAGGTCGCAGGATCAGAGCTGGTCCAGCCCATAGGCCGCATGCAGCGCCCGCACGGCCAGTTCGGTATAGGCCGCGTCGATCAGCACGCTGATCTTGATCTCCGAGGTGGAGATCACCTGGATGTTGACGCCCTTTTCCGCCAGGGCGCCGAACATGGTCTTGGCCACGCCGGCGTGGCTGCGCATGCCGACCCCGATCACTGAGACCTTGGCCACCTCCTCATTGACCGCCACGTCCTCGAAGCCGATCTGGGCCTGGGCGGCGCGGACGATCTCCACCGCGCGGGCGGCGTCGCGCTTGCCGACGGTGAACTCCATATTGGCCGAGTCGGTCGCGCGCGCCCGCGACTGGACGATCATGTCGACATTGACATTGGCGTCGGCCAGGCGGCTGAAGATCTCCGACGAGACCCCCGGATGGTCGGGCAGACCGAACAGGGTGATCTTGGCCTCGTCGCGGCTATAGGCCACGCCGCTGACGATCCGCTTTTCCATGATCTCTTCCTCGTCGCAGACAATGGTCCCCTGGCCGGGCGCCTCGCCCGGCTCCACGAAACTCGACAGCACCCGCACCGGCACCCGATGGGCCATGGCCATCTCGACCGAGCGGGTCTGCAGCACCTTGGCCCCCAGCGAGGCCATCTCCAACATCTCCTCATAGGAGATCTTGCTCAGCTTGCGAGCCCGCCGCTCGATGCGGGGATCGGTGGTGTAGACGCCGTCGACGTCGGTATAGATGTCGCAGCAGGCCGCGCCCACGGCGGCGGCGATGGCCACCGCGCTGGTGTCGGAGCCGCCGCGCCCCAGGGTGGCGATGCGCCCGTCGCGGGTGACGCCCTGGAAGCCGGCGATCACCGCGATTTCGCCGCGGTCCATGGCGGCGATCAGCCTGTCCGGCGGAATCTCGTCGATGCGCGCGCGGCCATGGGCCTCATCGGTATAGATCGGCACCTGCCAGCCCAGCCAGGAGCGGGCGTTCAGCCCCATGTGGCGCAGGGTCATGGCCAGCAGCCCGGCGGTGACCTGCTCGCCCGAGGCGACCACGGTGTCGTATTCGTCGTCCGACTCGGCCAGGCCCTCGGCCGCGCGGCCGCAGCCATCGGTCCAGGCGACCAGCTCATTGGTCTTGCCCGACATGGCCGAGACCACCACGGCTACCTGGTGGCCGGCCGCGACCTCGGCGGCGACCAGCCGTCCGACGCGGCGGATGCGCTCCAGGTCGGCCACCGAGGTGCCGCCGAACTTCATCACCAGCCGAGACAAGACGCGCCCTCACCCTCTTCCACGTTGAAACAAGCCGCGCCTTCTAGCGGCGCTCTGCCTGCGGAGCAATGGGCAGGCTGCGCCCGAAACGGGTCTGGGGATCAACGGCCCCTTCGACCGCGCGCCGTCGGCAGTGTAAGAGGAGCCCCATGACCGCCCTGCCCTCGACCTCAGACATCGATCATCCACACGCCGTCGGCGCCAGCGTCGACCCCGACGACGTCGCCCGCTTCTCGCGCATCGCCGCCGAGTGGTGGGACCCGCATGGCAAGTTCGCGCCGCTGCATCGGTTCAATCCGGTGCGGCTGGCGTTCATCCGCGACCAGGCCGCCGCCCGCTTCGGCCGCGACCCAAGGGCCCGCGCGCCGTTCGCCGGACTGCGCCTGCTCGACATCGGCTGCGGCGGCGGTCTGCTGTCTGAACCGATGACCCGGCTAGGCTTCGCCGTGACCGGCGTCGACGCCTCGGCGCGCAATATCGGCACGGCCCAGGCCCATGCCGCCGAGGGAGGCCTGACCATCGACTATCTCTGCTCGACCGCCGAGGAACTGCTGGCCCAGGGCGCGGGACCGTTCGACCTGATCCTGAACATGGAGGTGATCGAGCATGTCGCCGAGCCGGGCGCCTATCTGCGCGACTGCGCCGCCCTGCTCGCCCCCGGCGGGCTGATGATCGTGGCCACCCTCAACCGCACGCTCAAGGCCCTGGCCCTGGCCAAGTTCGGCGCGGAATATGTGCTGCGCTGGCTGCCGCCGGGCACCCACGACTGGCGCAAGTTCCTGCACCCGGACGAGGTGCGCGGCTTCCTGGCCGGCCAGCCGGTCGCGGTCGAGGGGCCGTTCGGCGTCAGCTTCGACCCGGTGAGCGGGCGATGGAGCCAGTCGGCGGACGTGCAGATCAACTACATGATGACGGTGACACGGCCGGAGGCTGTAGCCCCGCCGCCCCCCTGATCAGGCGTCAGGCGTCGGATCTCGCCACTGAAACACCTGGTCCAAGGGCTTGCCGAGCACCTTGGCGATACGGAACGCGGCCTCCAGGGTGGGGGAATACTTGCCCTGCTCGATCGCCGCTATGGTTTGCCGGGTGACGCCGATCTTGGCAGCCGTGCGACGCCGCCTCGTCGTCGGGCGACGGTGTCGTGAGCAAGGTCATGACGTGCAAATCTTCCGGGGGGTGTGGGGGTGCGACGCCGGGAAATCTCCCGCCTAGTTAACCCACAAGATCTCCTTGGCCGGCTTCTGGCTGGCGGTCATCAGCAGGGCTAGGGCGTTGCGGGCGGTCAGGCGGGCCGGATCGAAGCGTTCGTGCTGCTGAAACAGGGCCAGCGTGTAGTCGTCGGCGGCGGTGAGCCGGCGGGCGCTGAGGGTCCAGGCGGCGAAACAGCGCTGCTCGGCCGCGCGCGAGGCGATCACCTTGACGGCGGTGTGGCGCGGATCGGCGGCGATACGCTCGAAGGTGGCGGTCACCGAGGCCTTGGGGCCTTCCAGCGCCTGGAGGAACCAGCCCTGATGGGTGAGCAGAAAGCTGGTCACCGCGGCATTGTGATTGTTGCGAATGGCCGCCTGAACGATGTCCTGCAGGGCTGAATCGAGCTGCGCGGCGGCGAACGTCGCCTGACTATAGTAGATCAGGCGTTGCAGGGCGGGCGCCTTATGGGCGCCAGGCGGGGATGGAGGCATGGGCAGGTCACGCGAGGAGGACCTGCGTCCTTAGCCCAACCATCCCTAAGATGGCTTTAACCGCGCCATCCGGTCAATTGACCTCGCTCTTCTTCGGCGCCTCGGGGGGCAAGGGCGCCACGGGCACGCCGTCATCGACCAGCGCCTTGACCTCGCTGGGCGTGGCCTCGCCATAGATGGCGCGATCCTGCGAGCGTCCTTCATGGATCGCGCGGGCCTCGCGGGCGAAGCTATCGCCCACATAGTCGAAATTGTCCTCAACATGGCGGCGCAGCTTGCCCATGGCCTCCATCATCACCGCGCGCTGCGGCGGCGCCGTCGCGCCATCGCCGCGCGTCTTGGTTCCCGCCACGGCAGGGGCCATGATCTGCTTGCGCACCGCCGCCGAACCGCAGACCGGACAGCTGAGCAGGCCACGGCTGTGCTGATCATCATAGTCAGCCGACGCGCCGAACCAGCCTTCGAAGCCATGTTCGTGCTCGCAGACCAAGGCGTATTTAATCATGTCCCGGGGCCGGGTCCGCTGAAAGCGCGCCCGTTGGTCAGCGCCGGTATGGCCTGACGTGCGCGGGCGACGGCGTCAAGATCAAGCGTCGCCGCCGTCACCCCTGGCGCGTCGTCGGCGGCGGCGGCGATCACCTCGCCCCAGGGTCCGATGATCATCGAATGGCCCCAGGTGGCGCGGCCATCCTCGTGCCGGCCGCCCTGGGCGGGGGCGAGCACAAAGGATCCGGTCTCGATGGCGCGGGCGCGCAGCAGGATCTCCCAATGGGCTTCGCCGGTGGAACGGGTGAAGGCGGCGGGCACGGTCAGGATATCGGCCCCGCCCTTGGCCAGGGCGCGAAACAGATAGGGGAAGCGCAGATCATAGCAGATGGCCAGGCCGAGCCGGGCGCCGAGGGCGTCGGCGATCACGGCGCGCTCGCCCGGCCGATAGGCCTCCGATTCCCGCGCCCGCTCGCCGTTGGGCAGATCGACGTCGAACATGTGCATCTTGTCATAGGTGGCGGTGATCGCCCCGGACGGATCGACCAGCAAGGTGCGATTGACCACCGCGCCATCCTCGCTGAGCACCAGGGCCGAGCCGATCAGCAGCCACACGCCCAGCTCGGCGGCGAGGGCGCGCAGACCGCTGACGCAGACATCGTCCTGGGCGCTGGCCAGCAGGGGACGCAGGGCGGCGCGGTCGCGTTGCAACAGGTTGGTCCCTTCCGGCGTCGCGATCAGCCGCGCGCCGCCGGCGGCGGCCTGCCGGATCAGCGGCGCGGCCTGCGCCAGGGCGGCCCGCGGGTCGGCCGGGGTCCTCAGCTGAATCAGGGCGACGGCGAGCTGGCTCATCCGGCGAGCAGCTTATCCAGACCGCCGGCCCGATCGAGGGCCAGAAGATCATCGCAGCCGCCGACATGGGTCTCGCCGATGAAGATCTGCGGATAGGTGGTCGCGCCATTGGACTTGGCCAGCATCTCCTTTCGCTTGGCCGGATCAAACGCGGCCTCAATCTCGGTCAGGTCGGCGCCCTTGGTCTGCAACAGTTTCAAGGCGCGCGCGCAGTAGGGGCAGAAGGGCTTGGTGTAGATGGTGACATGCGCCATGGCGGTCTTGCTCCTCGACTCAAACCGATCATATAGGCGCCGCCTCGATTTCGCGCACCCGCGCCACCACCGCCAGATCAACCTGGATCGCTCCGGCCGCCAACAGGGCCTTGGCGCAGGCCTCCGCCGTGGCGCCCGTGGTCAGAACGTCATCGATCAGCAGGATGCGCCGTCCCTCGACCTGCCGGCGCTTTCGGTCGGGAACGCGAAACGCGCCGGCGACATTGCGTCGCCGCCCCGAGCCGCTCTTGCCGCCCTGGCTCTCGGTGGCGCGGCCTCGGATCAGGGCGTCGGGCAGGAAGGCTAGGCCGTGGCGGCGGGCCAAGGGCCGGGCGAGCTCGGCCGCCTGATTATAGCGACGATGCAGCAGGCGCAGCGGATGCAGCGGCACCGGCGCCACCGCATCCGCCTGGCTGATCAGCTCGCCGGCGGCGCGGCCCACCCAGGCCGACAGCAGCCGCGCCAGATCCAGCCGATCCGCATGCTTGAACGCCAGGATCAGGTCTCGGGAATGCTGATCATAGATCACCGCCGCCCGCGCCCGGGAAAAGGCCCGTGGCCGGGCCTGGCACGCGGCGCAGCGATCGCCGACCGCGTAGTCGAACGACGCGCCGCAGCCGTCGCAGAGCGGCTCGGCGATGAAGCTGATTTTCGACCAGGCCGCCGCCGACAACCCCTCGGACTGCGGCCGGGCGCCGCCGTCGAGCGCCTGGGGCGGGAAGATCAGGTCGAGCGCGCGCCCAAAAAAGGCGCAGACGCCATGGGCCGGGGTCCAGAGCCTGGGCTGGACGGCTTTCCTTGCGCTCCGATCGTCGCCATGTTGCAGCCCCATGACCGCTCCCCCTCGCCTGTTCGATCGCGCCCTGCACCGCCTGCGCCTGGACCGCGCCGCGCCGCAGTTCGCGGGGGCCGATTTCCTCAAGCAGCGGGCCGCGCAGGATGCGGTGATCCGTCTCGAGGCGATCATGCGCAGCTTTCCCCTCGCCGTCGACCTCGGCGCGCGCAACGGCGCCTTCGCCCAGGCCCTGTCGCAAAGCGATGCGGCGGCGCGGGTGGGATTGCTGATCGAAACCGACCTGTCGCGGACGATGCTGGCCGGCCGCGGCGGGCCAAGGGTCCAGCTCGACGAGGAGCGTCTGGCCTTCGCCGATCAGAGCCTGGACCTGGTGGTCTCGACCCTGGCCCTGCACTGGTCGAACGATACGCCTGGGGTGCTGATCCAGATCCGCCGGGCGCTTCGCCCCGACGGCCTGTTCCTGGGCGCCATCCTGGGCGGCTCGACCCTGACCGAGCTGCGCCAATCCCTGACCGAGGCGGAGGCCGAGCTGAGCGGCGGGGCCGGCCTGCGGATAGCGCCCTTCGCCGACGCCTTCGACGCCGCCGGCCTGCTGCAGCGGGCCGGTTTCGCTCTGCCGGTGGCCGATGTCGACCGGGTGCGCGTGCGCTACGCCCATCCGCTGAAGCTGATCGCCGATCTGCGGGCCATGGGTGAGACCAACGCCCTGGTCGACCGCGCCCGCCAGCCCCTGTCGCGACAGGTGCTGGCGCGGGCCTGCGAGATCTATGCGCAGCGCTTCGCCGAGCCGGACGGGCGGGTGGTCGCCACGTTCGACATCATCACCATGACCGGCTGGGCCCCGCATCCGGACCAGCAGAAGCCGCTGAAGCCCGGCTCCGCCAAGATGCGCCTGGCCGACGCGCTGGGCGCGCGCGAACAGTCCGCCGGCGAGGTTGCCGGAGACTAGCCTATGGCCCAATCGCCGCGCCGACGGCGGTTGAGACCTTGCCGATCAAAACGCTGGTCTTGTTGCCAAAGACCGTGACGCTGGTGACGATGATCAGGAACACCAGGGCGATGATCAGGCCGTATTCAATGGCGGTGGTTCCGCGCTGGTCGCGGGCGAAGGCCTTCAGAGACAGTCGCGCAGCCAGGCGACCAGGGGGGCGTCCGCGGGCGGCATTGGATAGTCGCTCATCTGGACGGGTTTCACCCACGCGATCGCCTCATGTTCCAGCGGCCGAATTACGCCATGCCAGCGTCGGCAGAGGAACAGTGGCATGAGTAGGTGAAACGAATCGTAAGCGTGGGACGCAAAAACGAACGGGGCCAGGCAGGCCTGGGCGATTTCGATGTCCAGCTCCTCCTTCAGCTCCCGGATCAGACAGGCCTCCGGGCTCTCTCCGGCCTCCACCTTGCCGCCCGGGAACTCCCACAGCCCGGCGAGGGCCTTGCCCTGGGGCCGCTTGCAGATCAACACCCGGCCATCGGCGTCGACCAGGGCGGCGGCGGCGACCAGCAGAATGGCGGAGGGTTGCGCGGTCAGGAGCGATAGTCCCCGTTGATCTCGACATAGCGCTTGGTCAGGTCGCAGGTCCAAACCGTGGCGCTGGAGCGGCCGACCCCGACCTCGACCGAGACCTCAAGCTCCGAGCGCTTCATGTAGGCGCTCATCTTGGCCTCGTCATAGGTCTTGGACACCGCCCCGTCCTGGGCGGCGATCAGCTCGCCGAAGCGCACGCTGACCCGATCGCGGTTGACCGGCTCGTCGGCGCGGCCGACGGCCATGACGATGCGGCCCCAATTGGCGTCCTCGCCGGCGAAGGCGGTCTTGACCAGCGGCGATTCGGCGATGGTGCGGGCGATCTTGCGCGCCGAGGCGGCGCTTTCGGCCCCGCCGACGGTGATCTTGACGAACTTGGTGGCCCCTTCCCCGTCGCGCACCAGTTGGTGGGCGAGGTCGAGCATCACGCCTTCGAGCTTGTCGCGGAAATCGGCCAGCCGCCGGTCGCCGGCGCGGCTGATCTTCGGCCCGCCCGCGGCGCCGGTGGCGAACAGCAGGCAGGTGTCGTTGGTCGAGCGGTCGCCGTCGACCGTCACAACATTGAAGGTCGAGCGGGTGTAGAGCGAAACCAGGGTCTGCAGCGCCGCCGGCGAAATCGTCGCGTCGGTGGCGATGAAGGCCAGCATGGTGGCCATGTCGGGCGCGATCATGCCCGATCCCTTGGCGATGCCGGCGATCTTGACCTTGGTCCCGTCGATGTCAGCCTCGGCGTAGGATCCCTTGGGGAAGGTGTCGGTGGTCATGATCGCCCGGGCGGCGGTCGCCCAGTTGTCCTCGGCCAGCCGGCCCTCGACCTCGCCCAGACGATGGATGATCTTGCCGTCATCGAGCACCACACCGATGACGCCGGTGGAAGCCAGCATCACGTCGCGCTGGCGACAGTCGAAGTGCTTGGCCACCGCCGAGGCCACCCGGCGCGCGGCGTCGGCGCCCAGCTTGCCGGTGAAGGAATTGGCGCAGCCGGCGTTAACCACCAGGGCGTGGACGTCCTCCCCGCCGCCGGCCTCCAGCTGCTTCTGGCACCAGTCGACCGGCGCCGAGCCGATGCCGTGGCGGGTGAACACTCCGGCGCAGGCCGCGCCCTGGGGAAAGCGCATGATCAGCAGATCGTCGCGCACCTGCTTGTAGAACCCCGCCCGGCCGGCGGCGAGTTCGACCCCGCCGATCGGCGGAATGGTCGGGAACGGCACAGCCAACGGCGAGACCAGCGTCGCGCTGGCCTTGGCGGGATCGGCGGCGAACTGGCGGCTGTGCTTGTCCGCGCGATTGAGCGCGGCGCGCTTGATCACCGTGGCCAGGGGATCGAGGGCCCGCTCGATCGTCTGGCCGACGATTTCGGCCGGCTTGGCCGCGACTTCGAGCGCCTTGGCGGCGGGACCGGGGCGCGGGGGCTTGGCGCTGCTCATGGCGGATTCCCTTCCGGCTTAGGGGTGGAGGATCGGTTCGGCGCCATTAGCGCAGAGCTTTGCGGCGGGGCCGAGGCGGGCTCGCCCTCACCGGCCGACCCGGCCGGACCCGAGCGAATCAGCATCTGGATCTTGTTCTGCGCGCGCAGCTTCTGCAGCACGTCACGCACGGCGTCATAGGTCAAGAACCGAACAATCTGCGGGCGAGCCTGGTCTAGGCTGACGGGGGCGGCCTGGCGACGATCCTCCAGTTTCAGGACCACCCAGCCGGCGTCGCTCTGGAAAGGAGCGACCACCTGACCCGGCTTGGCCGCCTGCAGCGCGGCCGCATAGGCGGGGGGCATGACATCGACGGTGACGTAGCCAAGGTCGCCGCCGTTGGTCTTGGTCCCCGCATCGATCGAGCGCTCGCGCGCCACGGACTCGAAGCTGCGGCCGCTCTGCAGCATCCGCCTGACCGCCTCTGCGTCGGGCTCGCTGGCCACCACGATCTGGCGGGCGTGGAACTCCTCCGACGATCTGGAAAGCCGAAGCTGTTCCCGGTAGAGATCCCTGATGGCGCTGTCGCTGGCCGCCTGCGCCACCATGCGCTCGACCAGCAAGTCGCCAAGGATATGGTCGCGGGCGGCGGTGATCCGTCGGCTTGCAAGGGGGTCGTTCTGCAGGCCGCGCTTGGTCGCCTCGGCGGATAACAGCTTCTGGTCGATCACCTCGTCCAGCACCCGGCGAAACGCCTCCGAGCCGAGATCGAGCGGATCGCCGTCGGCGATCATGCCCTGGGCGACGGCCTCGCGCTTGACGTCTGTGGCCCAGATGGTCTGGCCGTTGACCGTGGCGACGGCGACATCCCCCGCCCCGGCCGGCCGATTGTCGCCGCCCGCGCGACCGCAGGCTGCAAGCAGCAAGGCGCAAGCCAGCGCCGCCGCCATGCCGGCGGGCGGCCGACCTAAGGCCGAATCGTCATGTCGTAACGTCTTGATCAGGGTGCGTGCTCTTGAGGGTTTGGCCGTCGGCCCCCCGCGGAAGCCGCGTCCCCTCGTAGCCATATTCGCGCGCCTGCGCCATAATCGGCTGGTGAGTTAAGGCGCCTGCCAAGCCCGCGCCCTTGCCCCGCGCGCGCCTCGGCATTAGGTGGCAGGCCAAGCCGCCCTCGCGGCCGAGGACCAACCGATGCGGACCAGCATTCGCGACCTTTTGGCGATGAAGCGGCGCGGCGAGCGGATCGCCGTGGTCACCGCCTATGACTACCCGTCCGCCGCCCTGGCCGACCGCGCCGGACTGCCCGCCGTTCTGGTCGGCGATTCCCTGGGCATGGTGGTGCATGGCCACGCCAGCACCCTGCCGGTCAGCCTCGACGACATGGTGCGCCACACCGCCGCTGTGGTGCGCGGATCGCTGCAGGCCCTGGTGATCGCCGACCTGCCGTTCCTGTCCTATGCGACCCTGGAGGATGCGGTGCAGGCCAGCCGCCGGCTGATGGGCGAGGCCGGGGCCCAGGCGGTCAAGCTGGAGGGCGTCGGCGCGGCGCTGCCGATCGTGGCGCGACTGACCGAGCTGGGCGTGCCGGTGATGGGCCACCTGGGCTACACCCCGCAGTCCGAGCACCTGATCGGCGCCCGCGCCCAGGCCAAGGACGCGCCCGCCGCCCGCCAGTTGCTGGACGACGCCCTGGCGCTGGAGGCCGCCGGCGCCTTCGGCATCGTGCTGGAGCTGATCCCCGCGGCCCTGGCCCGGGCGGTCAGCCAGCGCCTGACCATCCCCACGATCGGCATCGGCGCCGGCGACGGCTGCGACGGCCAGGTGCAGGTCTGGCATGACGTGTTGGGGCTGTCGCCCGGCAAGCCGCCACGCCACGCCAAGGTCTATGCCGAGATCGGCGGCGCCATTGTCGGCGCCCTGCAGGCCTACGCCGCCGAGGTGCGGGACGGCGCCTTTCCCACCCAGGCGCAAAGCGTCACCAGCCATGACGCCGAGATCGAGGCGGCCCTGGCCCAGCCGCTCAAGGCCCCGCCCGCGTGAACATCGCCGAGACCATCGCCGCCTGCCGCGCCGCGCGGGCGAAGTTTGGCGTGCTGGGCCTGGTCCCGACCATGGGCTTTCTGCACGAGGGGCATCTGAGCCTCATTCGCCGGGCCAAGGCCGAGTGCGGCGCGGTGGCCGTCAGCCTGTTCGTCAACCCCACCCAGTTCGCGCCGCACGAGGACTTCGCCCGCTATCCTCGCGCCCTGGGCCGCGACCTGGAAATGATCGAGGCGGCCGGCGGCGATCTGGTGTTCACCCCCTCGGCGGCGGAGATCTATCCCCCGGACTTCGACACCCGCATCGAGGTCGGCGCGGTCTCGCGGCGGCTGGAGGGGGCGGTGCGACCGGTCCACTTCGCGGGCGTCGCGACCGTCGTGACCAAGCTGTTCAATATTCTCCAGCCGACCAAGGCCTATTTCGGCCAGAAGGACGCGCAGCAATGCGTGGTGATCAAGGCCCTGGTCCGCGACCTGAACCTGCCGCTCGAGGTGGTGATCAGCCCCACCGTGCGCGAGCCGGACGGATTGGCGATGAGCAGCCGCAACAGCTACCTGAACCCGGAGCAACGCGCCGCCGCGCCGGCGCTCTATGCGGCGTTGCAGGACGTCGCCGCACGCTACGGCGCCGGCGAACGCAACGCCGAAGGGCTGCGCAAGGCCCTTCGAGACCGGCTGGCGGTGATCCCGGACACCAAGATCGACTATGTCAGCGTCGCCGACCCCGACACGCTTGAGGAGCTGGATCAGCTGACCCGCGGCGCCCTGGTGTCGCTGGCGGTGCGGTTCGGTGCGACACGGCTGTTGGATAATGTGGTGCTGGAGGGGTGAGACACTCAGCCTCAGAACACCTCTCCCGAAGGGAGAGGGAGGGGCCCGCGCCGCAGGCTTGGGAGGGTGAGGGGTTAGGGACGGTGCAGGCTATACCGAGAGACCGTAGCCCTCATCCTCCCAACCGCTCCGCGGTCGGGCCCCTCCTTCTCCCCATGGGAGAAGGGAATTCCCGATAGCAGCCCCGCCCCATCTCCACGCCCCGCGTTGACACTGGCGGGGTCGCTGCTTAAGTCTCGCGCGCGCTAAATTAAGCGGTTTTCGAGCGGGCTAGGGGTCGAACGACCCTCGAGCGGCCGACGCGCCGCAAGTCATATCCGGACCCCCAACGCATGCTCGCCTTCGCCAAAAAGCTATTCGGCTCCTCCAATGACCGCAAGGTCAAGGCGCTCGGCGCCAAGGTCGCGGCGATCAACGCCCTGGAGCCCAGCTTCCAATCGCTCACCGACTCCGAGCTGCGCGGCAAGACCGATGAGTTCAAGGCCCGCTTGGCCGCCGGCGCGACCCTCGATCAGCTGCTGCCGGAAGCCTTCGCCGCGGTGCGCGAGGCCGCCCGCCGCACCCTGGGCCAGCGGCCCTATGACGTGCAGATGGTCGGCGGCATGGTGCTGCATCAGGGCGGCATCGCCGAGATGCGCACCGGCGAGGGCAAGACTCTGGTCGGCACCCTGCCGGTCTATCTGAACGCGCTCGCCGGCAAGGGCGTGCATGTGATCACCGTCAACGACTACCTGGCCAGCCGCGACGCCGAGTGGATGGGTCAGGTCTATCGCTTCCTGGGCCTTTCGGTGGGCGTCATCGTCAATGGCCTCAGCCAGGGCGAGCGCCAGAACGCCTATCGCAGCGACATCACCTACGGCACCAACAACGAATTCGGCTTCGACTATCTGCGTGACAACCTGGTCTATTCGGCCAGCGAGATGGTCCAGCGCGGCCACCACTTCGCCATCGTCGACGAGGTCGACTCGATCCTGATCGACGAGGCGCGCACGCCGCTGATCATCTCCGGCCCGACCGAGGACCGCTCGCAGTTCTACCTGACCATGGACGCCGTGGTCCGCGAGCTGATCAAGGACCCCGACACCTACGACCTGGACGAAAAGCAGCGCCAGGTGCTGCTGACCGAATATGGCTCCGAGCAGATCGAGCAGATCCTGCTCGACGCCGGCCATTTGGCCCCCGATTCCGCCGGCCTCTATGACCCGGCCAATATCTCGGTGGTGCACCACGTCAATCAGGCGCTGCGGGCCAACAAGCTCTACACGCGCGACAAGGACTATATCGTCAAGAGCGGCGAGGTGATCCTGATCGACGAGTTCACCGGCCGGATGATGACCGGGCGGCGGCTGTCGGAAGGCCTGCACCAGGCGATCGAGGCCAAGGAGAAGGCCGACATCCAGCCCGAGAACCAGACCCTGGCCTCGGTGACCATCCAGAACTATTTCCGCCTCTATTCCAAGCTGTCGGGCATGACCGGCACGGCGGCGACCGAGGCCCAGGAGTTCAACGACATCTACAAGATGGATGTCTCCGAGATCCCGACCAACCGGCCGATCTCGCGCATCGACATCGACGACGAGGTCTATCGCACCGAGGCCGAGAAGAACCAGGCCATCCTGGCCCAGATCGCCGACTGCTACGTCCGGGGCCAGCCGATCCTGGTCGGCACGGTGTCGATCGAGAAGTCCGAGACCCTGTCCGAGCTGCTCGGCCAATACGCCTACAAGGTCGAGACCAGCCGCACCCTCAGGCCCGGCGCCGACCCGAAGAAGGGCGACGACAGCTACGAGATCACCTACGAGACCGGCAAGGGCATCCCCCACCAGGTGCTCAACGCCCGCTATCATGAGCAGGAGGCGATGATCGTCGCCGACGCCGGGGTGCCGGGCGCGGTGACCATCGCCACCAACATGGCCGGCCGCGGCACCGACATCCAGCTGGGCGGCAATGTCGACATGCGGGTCGAGCGCTGGCGCCACGAACAGCGCGGCCTGGGCATCGAGCTGACCGCCGAGCGAACCCTGGCCAAGAAGGCCGAGATCGAGGCTGAGATCGCCGAACGCAAACAGGCGGCGCTGGCCGCGGGCGGGCTCTACGTGCTGGGCACCGAGCGGCATGAAAGCCGCCGCATCGACAACCAGCTGCGCGGCCGCACCGGCCGCCAGGGCGACCCGGGCGTGTCGAAGTTCTTTCTGTCCTGCGAGGACGACCTGTTGCGAATCTTCGCCGGCGAGCGGCTGGATTCGATCATGCGCACCTTCGGCGTCCAGGAAGGCGAGGCGATCACCCACAAATGGCTCAACTCGGCCATCGCCACCGCCCAACGCAAGGTCGAGCAGCGCAACTACGAGATCCGTAAGAACCTGCTGAAATACGACGACGTGGTCAACGACCAGCGCAAGGCGGTGTTCGAGCAGCGGCAGGAGTTCATGGAGGCGACCGATCTGTCCGAGATCGTCGTCGAATGGCGCCGCGACAGCATCGCTGACCTATCCGCCCGTCACCTGCCGCCCAAGGCCTATGCCGAGCAATGGGACGTCGCGGGGCTGACCGAGCGGGTGAAGGACACCTTGGGCCTGGATCTGCCGATCGCCGCCTGGGCGGCGGAGGAGGGCGTCACGCCCGAAGACATCGAGACCCGGATCACTGAGGCCGCCGACGCCCGCGCCGCCGAGCGTGAGGCCATGCTCGGCGCCGACCAGGCGCGCGCCCTGGAAAAGAACTTCCTGCTGCAGATGGTCGATATGCAGTGGCGCGAGCATCTGATGCACCTTGACCACCTCCGCAACGTCATCGGCCTGCGCGGCTACGGCCAGCGCGATCCGCTGAACGAGTACAAGACCGAAGCCTTTTCGCTGTTCGAAAAGCTGCTTGGCGACCTGCGCCAGAGCGTCACCCGGATGCTGATGACGGTCGAGTTCCGCTGGGAGGAGCCGCCGCCGCCCCCAGTGGCGCCGCGCAGCGCCCTGTTCGAGACCCACGTCAACCCGCTGACCGGCGAGAACGAACGCGCGCCGTCGCTGTCAGGCAACCTGACGCCCGATCAGCGCCAGGCCCTGCCCGCGTCCGCCCTGCCCGCCGGCTGGGAGCAGACCAGCCGCAACGCCCCCTGCCCCTGCGGTTCCGGTAAGAAGTTCAAACATTGCCACGGGGCGCTGGTTTAGGATTGCCGCGCGGCGCCGCCGCCCACGGGCGCAGCCGCCATTGCGGGCTTCGACTCGCCGCTTCGCGTCGGCTCAGCATGACGTGGCGTAGAGGTGCTTCACTGGGTTTTCGGGGGCGCAAAACGGGCCCGATTGCCCAATCCTACGTCATCCTGAGCCGCGCCTCTTGGCGCGAGTCGAAGGACGCAGCGACCGCGCAGCCGCAGACGCCCTGCGCTGTAAACACCGCTCACTTGGCTTGAGACGGTCTGAAACCGCGCTTGGACAATGAGGGCAGCGCATTAAAGTCTCCCCGGATCAACGCCTCCTTCTTCAATCGGGACCAGCCTTTCAGCTGGCGCTCGACCCCGATGGCCTGATCGATCGACGGAAACTCTTCGGCCCAAACCATCTCAACCGGACGGCGCCTAGCGGTGTAGCCGTCGAATTCGCCCGACTGATGCTGCCCCAGCCGCTGGTCGAGATGAGTGGTCACGCCGACATAGTACGAGCCGTCTGAACAGCGGAGCATGTAGGTCCACGAGGACGCCATTTCATGATCCCAACTCGATCGGGTCAGGGGCGAGGACGAAACGGCGGAGCGCATGGCGGCGGAAGCAAGCGCTTGCGCCGTTCGTGCGTCCTTCGACTCGCCGCTTCGCGTCGGCTCAGGATGACGTATTTTTTGGGTTCGCCAGCGTCACACAACCTAGCAGCACAGAGTCCGGTCCACAACCTTTCGCTGAGCCGCGCCCCTTGGCGCGAGTCGACGGACGCAGACCTCGCAACCGCAACAGCGGGAGTTCCCCTATTTCCCCTGATCCAGGCTGATGAACGGCGTGCCTCCAGACGTGACCTGGGGCAACTTGCCGTCCCACTTTTCGATGGCGCGGATCCGCAGCACTTCGGGATTGGCGCGAATGGCGGCGCCTTCGATGTTCAGGGCCTGAGCCTTGCCTTGCGCCTCGGCGACGGCCTGCTGAGCCTGGGCCTGGATGGTGGCGACCTTGGCCTGGGCGGCCAGGGCTTCCTGCTCGTTGGCGATGCGGGCGTTGATCTGGGCCAGGACGGTGTCCGGGACGCGGACATTGCCGGCCCAGAACAGCCGCTCAACCCTCAGGCCAAAGGGCGAGAAATAGGCCTGGACGTCGTGCTGAACGGTGTTGAGCAGCTCAGCCTTGCGCGGGCCATAGATCTCATCGACGTTCATCTGGGCGGCGCGGGTGACCAGGCTGTCGCGGATGGCGTTACGCAAGGGACCGGCGATCAGGCCGTCGGTGTCGATGCGGTATTTCTGGAACAGGATCGAGGCCTTGTCGGCGTCGACCGAATAGCTGACCGCGATGTCGGCCGACAGGCCCAGCCCCGACTTGTCCTGGAACACGAACTCCTCGTTGTCGGCGTGTCCCTCCGTCGGTGACGCCGAGTAGGTGTAGGTGTTGGTGAAGATCGGATATTCCTCGATGTGGGATCCGAACGGGGTGAAATACCAACCGACGCCGAGCGTCTGGGCCTGGACCCCGGCGTTGGAGCCGAAATTATTGACCTTGATGCCGACATGGCCTGGCTTGACCTGGCCGCAGGCGGCGAGGCCGGCCGCCAGAGCGATGGCCGAGGCGATCTTTACGGTGCGTTTCACGAGGGATGTCCTTTGCTCAATCCCGGTCGGGATGGCGGATGACGGGCAGCCGGGCGTCGCCGCCCAGTCTGCGGATATCGCGGGCGATCCATAGGGCGGCGCCCACGCCGACAATGATCGCCAAGGGCCAGCAGGCGAGGCCGGCCCAGAAGGCGACGTCGTTCTTGATGTTCATCAGGTCCGGCGAGACGATCCGCGCCAGGACGAACACGATCGCAGCCGCCGCCAGGGTCTTGACGAACAGGCGCAGCAGGGCGGCGAGGGTCTCACGCGATCGGCGACCGGTGGTTTCGGCCATGGCGTTTCGAGAGTTCCCTCAAGCGAAGGTTCAAAGCTTAGCACGCGCGGCCGGGGCGTGGCGAGGGGGCGACGCTGGCCCGGGTGATCGCCCCCACCTAGCCATCGCCGCCGGCCTGTGCCACCTGGGGCGCCCGGCGGAGCCTTGTCAGCGATTCCGCGACCAAAGGGGGAAGCATGACCGCAGTTGCGCCGCGCCGCGCGTTTCAGACCCTGGACGGCCTGAGGGGCGTGGGAGCGTTCTTGGTGGTGATCCGCCACGTGCCGCTGTTCGGCGCCGCCCACGTGCCGGAAAGCTTCCTGGCCGTGGACCTGTTCTATCTGGTCAGCGGCTTTGTCGTCGCCCACGCCTACGCCGAGCGGCTGAAGGGCGGCGGCTACTTCACCGCCTTCGTCAAGACCCGGATCATCCGGCTCTATCCGCTCTACGCCCTGGGCCTGGCCTTGGGGGTGATCCCGGCCCTGATCTCGATCTTCTTTGATCCGGTCGGCTGGTGGACTTGGGGAAAAGTGGCCCTGGCCCTGGCCACCGGGGCGGTGATGTTCCCGATGCTGCCGGGCATGGGCGCCAATGGCTCGTCGCTCGACGGCCCGACCTGGACCCTGGCGCCTGAGCTGGTCGCCAACGCGCTCTACGCCCTGTTCATCCGGTGGATGACGCTGCCGGTGCTGATCGCCATCATCGCCGTCAGCGGCGCGGGCGTGATCTACGCCGAGCACCATTATGAGAGCCTCGACGTCGGCTATGGCGACACCGAGCTGTGGGCGGCCTTGGCCCGGGTGGGGTTCTCGTTCTTCACCGGGGTGCTGATCCACCGCTTTTTCGGCGCGCGCGAGCATCGCTCGAACCTGATCTCCTGGGGCCTGGTGGCGGTGCTCGGCGTCTTGCTGGGGATCACGGTCAGCGATGACTGGGTCAATGACTATGAGCTGGCCGTGGTGTTGCTCGGCTTCCCGCTGCTGCTGATCGGCGCGGCCTGTTTCGAGCCAGGGCCGCGCACCGGCAAGCTGTTCAGCGTGGTCGGGCTGGTCAGCTATGGCGTCTACATCATCCACCAGCCGCTGGGGAACATCGCCCGCCAGGTGATCAAGCGGGTCCCGGCGCTGAACGATCCGACCGGGATCGTCTCGGGGACCCTGTTCATGGCCGCGGTGATCGCGCTGGCCTGGTGGCTCGACGGCGCGTTTGACGCGCCCGTGCGCAAGGTGCTGCGGGGATGGTTTTTGAGCGGGCCGGGGAAGGCGAAGCAAACAAGCGTTTGAAATTCGCGGGCGAGGGATCAGTCCTTCTCCCCTTGTGGGAGAAGGAACCATCGCGCTGTTCGAGTTCCCACCCTTGGCGCCCCCCGCGAAGCGCCGTAAAAGCGCGGCTCATGACCACGCTGTCACCTGGGCTGGAGGACGTCCGCAAGCGGACCTTTCCGTTTCCGAAGCGGCATTTCATTTCCTCGCTGGATCTGAACCGGCTCCAGGTCGCCGACCTGCTGGACCTCGCCGACGGCTTCGTCGATCTGAACCGGCAAAAGGCCAAGAAGCTCGACCTGCTCAAGGGTCGAACGCTGATGAACCTGTTCTTCGAAAACTCCACCCGCACCCAGAGCTCGTTCGAACTGGCCGGCAAGCGGCTGGGCGCCGACGTGGTCAACATGTCGCCGCGCTCGTCGTCGATGAGCAAGGGCGAGACCCTGATCGACACCGCCGTGACCCTCAACGCCATGCAGCCGGACCTGCTGGTCGTGCGCCACGCCTCGTCCGGCGCCGCGGCCCTCTTGGCCCAGAAAGTCGACGGCAGCGTGATCAACGCCGGCGATGGGCGCCATGAGCACCCGACCCAGGCCCTCCTCGACGCCCTGTCGATCCGCCGCGCCTTTGGCCGGATCGAGGGCCTGACCGTGGCCATCTGCGGCGACGTGATGCACAGCCGCGTGGCCCGCTCCAACGTCATCTCGCTGCAGATGATGGGCGCCCAGGTGCGGCTGGTGGGGCCGGCGACCCTGATCCCCGGCTCGGCCGAGCGCTGGGGCGTCAGCGTGCACCACGACATGCGCGAAGGCATAGCCGGGGTCGATGTGGTGATGATGCTGCGCCTGCAGCTGGAGCGGATGACCGGGGCCCTGGTCCCCTCGACCCGGGAATATTTCCGCTTCTTTGGCCTCGACCGCGAAAAGCTGGCCCGCGCCGCCCCGCACGTGCGGGTGATGCACCCCGGGCCGATGAACCGGGGGGTCGAGATCGACTCAGACATCGCCGACGACCTGTCGGTCAGCCTGATCCAGAACCAGGTGGAGATGGGCGTGGCCGTCCGCATGGCGGTGCTGGCCTCCCTGGCCGCGCGACTGGACAACGCCTGATGCCCCAGACCGCCGCCCCGCCGACGCCCCCCGCCCCGCCCGCGCGCCCGACCGCCTTCGTGGGCGCCCGGCTGGTCGATCCGGCCAGCGGCTATGACGGCCCCGGCTGCGTGGTGATCGCGGATGGCCGCATCGCCGAGGTGGTGCGCGCCCCGGCCCTCGACGGCCTGTCGCCCGACATCATCGCCCATGACTGCGCCGGCGCCCTGCTGATCCCTGGCCTGGTCGATATCCGGGTCAAGACCGGCGAGCCGGGGGCCGAGCCGAAAGAGACGCTGAAATCCGCCGCCCGCGCTGCGGCCGCCGGCGGCGTCACCTCCATCGTGCTGCAGCCGGACACCGACCCGGTGGTCGACGAGCCGGCGGTCGTGGACTTCATCCTGCGCCGCGCCCGCGACATCGGCCTGGTGCACGTCTATCCGGCCGGCGCGGCGACCAAGGGGCTGAAGGGATCGGGCATGGCCGAGATCGGCCTGATGCGCGAGGCCGGCGCCGTCTACATCACCGACGCCGACCACATCATCGTCGACAGCCTGGTGATGCGCCGGGTGATGGCCTATGCGGCCAGTTTTGGGGCCATCGTCGCCCACCGCCCGGCCGACCCCTACCTGTCGGCCGGCGCCGCCGCCACCGAGGGCGAGTTCGCCGCCCGCCTGGGCCTGCCCGGCGTATCGGTGATGGCCGAGAAGATCATGCTGGAGCGCGACCTGGCCCTGGCCGAGCTGACCGGCGCGCGCCTGGTGGTCGACCAGATCAGTTGCGCCGCCGCGCTGGAGAGCCTGAAGCGGGCCAAGGACCGGGGGGTGAAGGTGTGGGCCAGCGCCTCGATCAACCACCTGACCTTCAACGAGATCGACATCGGCGACTATCGCACCTTCTATAAGCTCAACCCGCCGCTGCGCTCGGAGGACGACCGCCAGGCGCTGATCGAGGCCCTGGCCAGCGGCCTGATCGACGTTGTGGTCTCCGCCCACTGCCCCGCCCCGGCCGAAGACAAGCGCCTGCCCTTCGAGGAAGCCGCCCCCGGCGCGGTGGGACTGGAGACCCTGCTGCCGGCGATCCTGGCCTTGCACCACGACGAACGAGCCCCCCTGATCGACCTGATCGGGGCGGTGACCTCGCGCCCGGCGCGGCTGCTGGACCTGAACGCCGGCCGCATCGCGGTGGGGGCGCCGGCGGACCTCGTTTTGTGCGACATGGGCGCGCCGGTGGTGATCGACGCGGATCGGTTGCTGTCGAAGTCGAAGAACTCGCCGTTCGATGGACGGCGGTTGCAGGGGCGGGTGCTTAGGACGGTGGTTGGGGGGCGGGAGGTTTGGGGTGGGTGACCACCCCCGGGCAGCTCCCCCCGCTCATCCCCGCGAAAGCGGGGACCCAGGCTTTTTTGTTTGGCGACATTGATCCCCTGCCCGAGTTCAGGGAACAGACCGAAAGCGCCTGGAATGACCACTTCAGTTAGAGCCACCGCCGTTCGATTTGACGATCATTCCATGTGGGTCGAGCTGGATGACGGACGAACCCTC
>Ga0302196_10000418_pt1 | contig 41165 bp, 31 predicted proteins | sample II_Bog_N1_3_FD_198794 | JGI IMG/M metagenome (GOLD analysis project Ga0302196, IMG submission 198794) | Peat permafrost microbial communities from Stordalen Mire near Abisko, Sweden - II_Bog_N1_3 | ecosystem: Environmental > Terrestrial > Soil > Wetlands > Peat | place: Sweden: Abisko...
AATCCCGACCCAGGCTGCGGATCCCTCCCGGCCCGACGATCTCATCGCACGACTTCACGAAGCGCGTGGGAAGGACGCGTATCTCGGCGTGCACCAGCGGCTGGATCGAGACACGAGCGGCGTTCTCCTGCTCACGCGCAGACGCGAAGCGAACGGCTCCGTGGCAAAGCAGTTCGAGACGCGGGCCGTCGAGAAGCGGTACGTGGCGGCGGTCGCGAGCTGGCCGCGTGGACGCGAGCGCGTCGTGCTCCGCGACTTCCTGGCGCCGGGAGACGCCGGGCGGATGCAGGTCGTAGAGGCGCGTGCGAAGGGCGCGCAAGAGGCGATAACGCGCGTACGCGTCCTCGAGCGGGTAGGGGAGCGAGCACTTCTCGAGCTCGTACTCGAGACCGGACGGACCCATCAGGCGCGCGTACAGCTCGCCCACGCGCGTGCGCCGATTGCCGGAGACTCGCTGTATGGCGGAGCGCCCGCGCCGCGACTCCTGCTTCACGCGCGCTCGATCTCCCTTGCCCATCCTGCGACGGGAAAGCGCACGACGTGGGAGGCTCGCGCGCCCGTCGAGTTCGACTCGTGGCTGCGCGACGGCGATCGCGGCGACGGGATCTACGACGACGACGTGCTGCTCGGGCGCGCGATCGAGAGGGCCGTGCGCCGCCGCTATGGGCTCGGTCGAGCGTTCGACGGAGAGCGCGCGACGACATGCTTTCGAGTCGTCAACGAAGGAGGCGACGCGCTGCCGAAGCTCGCCGTCGACCTCTATGGAGATCACCTGGTGGTGCAGCTCTATGGTGACGACGGGCCGTGGGCGGATCGTGCGCGCCGCGAGCGAGTCCTGGACCGGTTGTTCTCGCTCGGTGTCGATGGGATCTACCTGAAGATTCGCCCGAAACAGGCGAACACGCTGGTGGACACGCGCCGAGATGACCTCGCCCCGGCCGCGCCCGTGCGCGGAATCGCGGCTTCGGATCCCCTGCTCGTCCACGAGGAGGGGGTACCTCTGGTCGTCCGGCTGGGAGACGGGCTGTCCACTGGGCTGTTCCTCGATCAACGGTCGAACCGGCTACGGATGCGCGAGATGGCGGGTGGCACGAGCGTCGTGAACCTGTTCGCGTATACGTGCGGGTTCAGCGTGGCCGCGGCGGTCGGCGGAGCCTGGCGCACGATCAGCGTGGATGCTTCCGTCGCGGCGCTCGAGCGCGGGCGAGAGAACATGCGCGCTGCGGGCATGCTCGACGCCGCGGAGCATCACTTCGTCGCGGAGGACGCTTTCGCATGGCTCGCAGCGGCGGGCCGGAAGAAGGAGCGGCACGACATCGTCGTCCTCGACCCGCCGAGCTATTCGACGACCAAGAAACGCCGCTTCGTCGCGGAGAGCGACTACGCGGATCTCGCCGCAGCTGCGCTAGCGATCGTGCGCCCGGGCGGAAAGCTGCTGGCGTGCGTGAATCATCGCGGGATTTCGCCAGGAAAGTTCCGACGCGCCATGTTCGACGCCGCCCGGTCGGCGCGCGTGGAGCTGGCGCAGGTGAAAGATCTCTCGACGCCGGCCGATTACCCGGTCGCGCCGGGAGAAACCTCTCACCTGAAGAGCGTTCTCGCGACCGTTCGACGCTGACGCGCGCGGGCCTCAGCCGTTTACATGCCGGCGCTCTCGTCGCGCAAGTGGGTGCGCTCTTTGTAGATGGCGGCGAAGAGAATGAAAAGGACGCTGACCCCCGCCATCACCATCGCGAAGAAGTTGAAGTACTGCGGCCCGACGAGCTTGTACGTGGACACCTCGGCCTTGCTCGCGTCGAAGACCCCGGTGCTGGAAACGGGGCGGCGATCGATGTTGTCCATGAGACGGACGCGGTGGTTCGCCACGTCGTTCTCGGCGACGAGGTACGTGCCGGAGAGCGCCTCCGGCTTGCCCCCCACCTTGACGATGTTGACGCCCGTGGAACCGCCGAAGTCGATCTTCTGGCCGGTGACGAACCCGCTCGTGTCATCGAGCTTGACCCATGTCTCGGCGCCGACGTCCGCGCTCTGCACGTGAAGCGGCCGGATCATGGCCTGGTTCACGCCAGCGGTCATCATGTTGCCCACGCTCGTCGAGAGCAGGAACATCGCCATGATGAAGCTCTTCATTCGAAGAGGCGCCTGCTTGTAGCTGAACTCGAGTGCCGTGATCGACACGAGCACCTCGGAGGCGCTGAGCACCAGGTACGCGAGGATCTGCCACCACACGTTGACCGTGTTCCCGCTCTGAATCTGCGCCTCGATGCGAGCGACGATCAGGAACGAGGACGCCACGAGGAAGAGTCCGATCCCGATCTTGCGTAGCGGAGTCACGTTGAAGAACTTCGACATCAGCGGGTAGATGCCGAACGTGAAGATGGGGACCATGCCCAGGATGAAGAAGCCGTTGACGACCTGGATCTGCGCCGGGAGAAGTGTGAAGCCGAAGCCGAGATTCTTGTCCATGAGCGACGACTCGGCCTGCAGCGTCCAGGTCTGCCCGTTGGACTGGTCCCAAAGCGCCCAGAAGCACGCGACGAACAGGTAGATGACCGAGAGGCTCCCGATCGTCTTCAGTCCCTCCTTCGAGAGCACGTCCTTCAGCCACGCCTTCCCGGCGGGGGGGACGACGGCGAACTTCTTGCGACCGAGCCAGAACACGAACGTCGCGACGAACATCGCGACGGCCGGTATGCCGAAGGCCGCCTTCGGGCCGTAGGTCTTCAGCAGCACCGGGCAGAAGAAGATCGAGATCGACGAGCCGGCGTTGATGGCGAGATAGAAGTAGCTGAAGGCGCGCTCGATCAGATGTTGGTTCTTGCTCGTGAACTGATCGCCGACGTTCGTGGAGACGCATGGCTTGATGCCGCCGGTGCCGAACGCCACGAGTCCGAGTCCGAGGAGCAGTCCGAAGGTCCCGGGGACGAGCGCCAGGATCGTGCAGCCACTGGCGTAGGCGATGGAGAAGACGATGATCGTTCGGAACTTGCCCCAGAAGACGTCGGAGACGATCGCGCCCACCAGCGGGAAGAAGTACGCGCCCGACTTGAACAGCGAGTGGAACGTCGTCGCCTGGGCGTCACCCATGCGCAGGAACTGCGTCATGTAGATGGTGAGGATGGCGTTGATGCCGTAGTAGCAAAAGCGCTCCGCGAACTCGTTCGCCACGATGAACGGGATGCCGGACGGCATCGTGTCGCCGCGCGTCTCGGGCGCAAGGGTCGTATCGCTCGCGGTCGTCGTCGTCGTCATCGTGGTCATGCTCGTGCGCTCCCCCCGGTCCGGACGTGGCCTTTGGGCGCGCGGAAGCTAGCACGCGAAATCGCGCACGCGAGAGCTCGAAAGGGCAAAGCGCCTAGCGCGGGGCGTCAGGCCAGCTGATGCGGTTGGCTACGGGCGCCGCCGCGGAACGGGAGGGGCGCCGCGCGGACCCTCGGCTGCCGGTGGCCCGGAGCCTGGCGCCTGTGACGGTGGCCGGCTCGCGCTCGGTTTCGTGGAGGGCTTCGGCGGGGGACGGCTCGAAGCGCGGTTGGCGGCGGCGGTGGCCGAACCAGAGCGGGGCGCCAGCGGCGGCGGGACCGGACGGCGCGCGCTATCGGGGGCCTCCGTCTTCGCCTGGGCGGGGGAGCCGGAGGCAGCCTCGGCGTCAGTCTTCTTCTTGTGGTCCCGCCAGCACTCGGCGCAGCGCCACTCGACGATGAAGTCGCCGTTCCGATCGCGCCGCCGAGAAAGCCGCCATCCGAACTGCGCGCTGATCAGCGTGTAGTTCGTCTCCGTCTCCGGTGACTGCTTCCCGCAGTCGATGCAATTCTGACGATCGCGCATCCGGCTAGCACAGGCTCGCACGGGCCGGCTGAGCCGGCAAACAGACATGAGAGCGAGACGCAACGGGAGCGTTCGTTTCCTACTTGACTAGCGCGAGCCTCGGGCCTGCACCGAATGCCGCCAGGTGGCCGCTCTCCTCCGCGACGTAGACGTCACAGCGCTCGTCGACGCGGAGAAGATCCGGGATCGCGTCGCAGGGCGAGATGCTTCCTACGAGGGCACCATCGCTGGGTCGTAGTACGCGGACGTCGGTGTGCGGGACGAACAGGGCGCCGGAACGGAGGACCGGCTCCAGATGACGCGGAGCATCATGCTCGAGGTGCTCGCCGAGCGAGTGACGGTAGCGAACCTCGCCGGTCGTTGCCTCTACCGCGACGATCTCGCCCGTCGGCGTGTTGCCGATGAACAGATCGTCGACGGCGATCCACGAGGTACCCGACGGAGCGACGCGGGCGTCGCTTTCCCATCGCGGAGCGCCCGTCTCGCGATCGAGTGCCACCAGCGTGAGGCCTTCGCGATCTCGCACGGGGAGTGCCACGACGTCGCACGCAACCAGCGTCGCGCCTTCCACGGTGCAGGACGACTGTGCGCGGAGGATTCGCGACCACCGGACGCTGCCGGAAAACGCATCGACCGCGTGGAGCTGGGCGGCCGAGTTGGCGCCTCCCGCGAGAGCAAAAAGGGAGTCGTGGTCGAGCGTGGGGGCGGTGCGGAAACGAAGGCGATCCCGGATGCGCCAGACGACGGCGCCCGTGAGGACGTCGAGCGCAGTGAGAGCGCTGTCTCCGCTGGTGAAGTAGAGCAGCTTTCCGCCCCGTTTCATGCGAGGGACGCCCTGGACGCGCGGCGAACCTCCGTTCTTGCTCCGAGAGCCCCAGGCCTGGCGCCACCGAGGCTCGCCGCTCGTGAGATCGATGGCGACGAGGTGATGTTCACCTTCGGTCACGATCAGAAGGCGAGGCAGCCCCTGCACGTGGACGACGGCGCCCGACGCGGGGCCACTGGTACGAGGTGCCAGCCAAGTGCGTAGAGTGATTTCGCCGGTGCCGAAGTCGTGGACCGCGAGCAATCCGTCGGCGTGGATGCGTGCGAGGCCACCCGGAGTGATCACCGACGCGGCGCGGACTGTCGGTTCGCGCCAGAGGACCTGCCCCGTCGTGCGGTCGAGACAGAACGTTTCCGCGGCGGCGCCGACGACGAGTCGATCGCCACACAGGAAGGTGGCGCGAAGGTCGATGCCCGGCACGAGCGCACGCCAGCGCGCGGCGTAGCGAAGCTTCGTGCCTGCCGGCATGGGCGGATCGCTGGTTCGAACCACGGCGCGCGCGACGGCGAACGCGCGGTACGGCTCCGGGGTCGGGTTTACCTTGGAGTCCTTGCGGGAGACCTCGCGAAGCGCGTCACCGGTGATGCGAAGCGAGCGACGGAAGGCGGAGAGACGGAGGTTGCTGGCTTGGGACCGATCGCGTCGCAGGATGGCCCGCACGATCGCGCTACCGAAGGTCAGCGCTGCTTCCACGAGGTCGAAGACCTCGAGTGCCGGGAACGTGTGAAGCTGCCTCGTCTTGGCGATCGAATCCGGGGTCGAGCGCGCGCCGCGCAACGAGAGGGCCAGCTCGCCCTGGGACGAGATACGCACGCCGATCAGTATCCCTGCGGCTTCGCCCCGCACGTGAAGCGGTTGCCCGCGCTCCCAGGTCTCCAACGACTGTCGCGCAATGGCGAGAAAACGTTCGGCGACCAGGAATGGATGCCCCTCGCCGAGATCCACGCTGCGCCCGCGAATCTCGCTGCGCACGCGCCCCCGAAAGAGGAGCGCGTGGAGATCCGCGCTCTCGACGTTCGGTTCGGACTTCTCCCCGTTGGTTTCGCGCGCCGGTCGGAGCAGTAGCTCGGCTCCGAGCGAAAACGGCGCGTCCCCGTCGGGTTCGATGACGACGGAGCTGGTGGCAGGGACCGAATCCGACGGGGAGGCGGAAAGGTCGACCGTTGCGAGCACGGCTTCCAAGGCCCGCATCTCGGCCAACATCGCGCGCGGCGCATTCCCGCGTCCGACCACGGAAGCTAGCGCCGCCCGTGCGCTGGTCACGACGTCGACCCAGGGAACGGCACGGTCGAGCACCGCAACGTGCGGGTCGGTCCCGGTCCGATACACGCTTAGGGTCGCGATGCCGCCGAAGCGCTCGACGCAGAGCTCCCAGGCGTCATCGTAGAAGCGCACGAGCGCCTTGCCCTGCGGCTCTTGGGCGAGCTTGGCTATGGCTCCCGCGAGATCGCAGAGGACGCACGCAGCGTGCTTCTCGGCGACGCGCGCGGTGACGTTCGCGCCATCCAGGAAGATATCGAGAACCTCACGCGCCGGAACCCTGTCGCGCGTCGCGCTCGAAGGCGCAGGTAGCTCGGGATCGCGGGCGTGGAGGGTGCGGAGGTCGGGCTCGGGGGCGACGACGATTTCGAATCGCATTTTTTGGGGGGGCGGCCGCATCGCGAGAGCGATTTGCAGCGCGTGGACGCAATCGTAGGAAGCCGCGCCACGCGTCGCGTAGTTTTCGGATCACCTTGGCGCTCATTGGACAAGCCGACGACGCGCTGATAGCGACGCCCCCGCGTGATCTCACCTGGGCCGCGGCGGCCGTTTTTGCCGTACTTCCGCTGTCCTTGTGGATGCGAGGGTTCAGCATCGACGACGCTTTGATCAGCGTCCGCTACGCGCGCCATCTCGCCGATGGTGTCGGCTACCGCTTCAACGTGGACGGTCCCGTCACCGATGGGGTGACGCCGCTCCCCTGGCCATTCTTGCTCGCGCCCCTCGCGCACGCGGCGCCCCTGGTCGTGCTTGGACGGGCGAAGGTTCTAGGGCTCCTGGCATGGCTCGCCGCGGCGGCAGGGTGGGGACGCGCAGTCGGGCGAGCGCAAGCGCGAATCGGCGTGAAGCTCGTGGCGTTCGCGCTCCTCGCGGCATGCCTGCCGGTCGCAGCACATGCCGTGAGCGGGATGGAGACCGGGGTGGCGATGGCGCTGGCGACGGCGGCCTGCATCGTTGCGAATCCGTGGACTGCGTGCGGCATCGCAGGGCTCACGGCGGCGCTCCGCCCCGAGATGATCGTCTGGTGCGTGGTGTTCGCGTTAGGGGCGGGGGCGCCTCGCCGCGCGACACCGCGCGTGGTCTTGGCCTCGTTCCCTTTCGCGGTCTGTGCGTGCATCCGAGGGGTTGCATTCGGTCGCCTGGCTCCGCTCGCGCTCCTCGCGAAGCCCAGCGACCTGGATCATGGTCTCCCGTACGCGGGGGCCTCGGCACTCGTGTCGCTTGCCCCCGTGGTCCTCTTCGCGCCGATGGCGCTCCTGCGCGCGCGCGATCGGTCCACGACGCTCGCAATGGCCGGTCTCGCGCACTTCGGGGCGATCGTGGTCGCGGGGGGCGATTGGATGCCCTACGCGCGTCTCGCGGCACCCATCATCCCATCCCTTCTCTATGCGTTCGTTCTCGCGGCGCCACACATGTCACGGGTGTTCATGGCGTTGCGGGCCGTCGTCGCTGCCGCCCTCGCCGGCTACGTCTTGCGCGTCGCGGCGCCAGCCGGGCGCCACGTCGGCGCCAACGTGGCCTCGCTCGTAGATCGAGCGCGCCCGGTGCTCGCGGGGGCACGGACCATCGCCGCGCTGGACGTCGGCTGGCCGACGGCGGCATGCGAGGCGTCGATCGTCGACCTCGCCGGTCTCACGGACCCCGAGATTGCCGCGCTACCGGGCGGACACACGTCGAAGCGAGTCGATGCGGCGCTGCTTCTCGGTCGCAATCCCGACGTCCTACTGCTTCTCGCCCACCGGGATTCGGAGGGACAGCCGATCTACACGCGCGTCGTCGAAGCTCGTCTGGCGGCTTCCGAGCTGATTCAACAGAAATACGAAGCCCGCGCCTTCCTGCCGTATGCGGAGGATGGCGCGGGCTATGTCGTGCTTCGAAAGCGCTAGTTAGCGACGCGGGCCGCGCGGGCCGTCGCGACGATCGCCGCCGCGCCCACCAGGACGCCCGCCGCGGTCGCCGCCCGGGCGCCCGCCACCTTGCTCACGCGCCGCGGCCATCCGCTCGCGCGCGCGCTCGCCCTCTTCGCCCTCAGGCAGCGGGAGAAGCTCACGCCGCGAAAGTCGGACCTTGCCGTCACGGTCGACGCTGAGGACCTTCACCTCGACGATGTCGCCTTCCTTCATGATGTCGGTGACGTTCTCGACGCGCGTGTGCGCCATCTCCGAGATGTGAAGGAGTCCGTCGGTGCCGGGCAGCAGCTCGATGAACGCGCCGAAGTCGGTGATCCGCTGGACCGGTCCCTTGTAGGTCGCGCCGACTTCGGGCTCTGCGGTGAGCCCCTTGATGATGTCGAGCGCCTTCTTCACGGCATCCGGATCGCTCGAAGCGACGTTGACCGTTCCGTCGTCCTCGACGTCGATGGCGACGCCCGTCTGGTCGATGATCCCCTTGATCGTCTTGCCGCCGGGGCCGATGACGAGGCGAATCTGATCGGGCTTCACCTTGATCGTCGTGATGCGCGGTGCCCACTTGGAAAGCTCCGGGCGTGCCGACGAGAGGGTCTCGGTCATCTTCGCGAGGATGAAGATGCGCCCTTCGCGCGCCTGCTCGAGCGCCTGGCTCATGATCTCGCGCGTGAGGCCGGCGATCTTGATGTCCATCTGGATGGCCGTGATGCCACGCGCGGTCCCGCAGACCTTGAAGTCCATGTCGCCGAGGTGATCCTCGTCGCCCAGGATGTCGCTGAGGATCGCGAAGCGTTTGCCGTCCGAGATGAGCCCCATCGCGATGCCCGCGACGGGCGCCTTGATCGGGACACCGGCGTCCATGAGCGCGAGCGTTCCTCCGCAAACGGCGGCCATCGACGACGAGCCGTTCGACTCGAGCGTCTCCGACACGACGCGGATCGTGTACGGGAACTTATCCTGGTCCGGCATCATGCGAACGAGGGCGCGCTCGGCGAGCGCACCGTGACCGACCTCGCGGCGCCCCGGGCCGCGCAGCGGCTTGGTCTCGCCCGTGGAGAACGGGGGGAAGTTGTAGTGAAGCAGGAAGCGCTTCCACTTCTCGCCGTTGAGCCCGTCGATCTTCTGCTCGTCGCTCGAGGTTCCGAGCGTCGCCGTCACGATGGCCTGCGTCTCGCCGCGCTGGAAGAGCGCCGAGCCGTGAACGCGAGGGAGGAGGCTCACCTCGGTCATGATTGCGCGAATCGTCTTCGAGTCGCGACCGTCGATGCGGCGCTTCTCGCCCATCACGTACTCGCGCACGACGTTGTACTTGCGCTCCTCGAACTCCGCCTTGACGAGCTTCTCGACCTTGGCGAACGGCTCGTCACCGAGCTGCGCCTTGAGCGTCGTCACGAGGGTCTCTTTCAGCGCCTTGTAGCCGCCGTAGCGCTGCGCCTTGTCCTTGATGAGCGAGCTCTCGAGGATCCCCTTGTCGACGATCTCGGAGACGCGCTTCGCAATTGCCGCGTCCAGCTTCTCGGGAGCGAACACGCGCTTCGGCTTGCCGACTGCGGCGCGCATACGCTCGAGGAGCTCGAGGATCGGCTGCGCCGAGCGGTGTGCGAACCAGAGCGCGTCGATCACGTCGTTCTCGTTCGCTTCGGCCGCGCCGCCTTCGACCATCGTGATCGCGTCCTTCGAGCACGCGACGACGAGGTCGATGTCGGCCTTCGCCTGCTGCTCGAAGGTCGGGAAGATGACCAGCTCGCCATCGACGCGCGACACGCGCATTCCGACGAGCGGCCCGTCCCACGGGATGTCCGAGATGTGGAGAGCGGCGCTCGCACCGGTGAGGGCGAGCACGTCGGTGGCGTTGACCTTGTCGGAGCTGAGGACGGTCGCGATGATCTGCGTGTCCTTCTTGAACCCCTCCGGGAAGAGCGGGCGCATCGGCCGGTCGATCAGGCGTGACGTGAGGATCTCCTCGTCGCGCTGCCGCCCTTCGCGCTTGAAGAATCCGCCGGGGATCTTCCCCGCAGCGAACGTCTTTTCGACGTAGTCGCAAGTGAGAGGGAAGAAGTCGAGCCCGGGGCGCTCGTCGCCGCACACGGCGGTGACGAGGACGACGCTCTCGCCGTAGGTGACGAGGACGGCCCCGTGGGCCTGCTTGGCGAGGCGACCCGTCTCGAAGGTTAGGGGACGGCCGTTGACCAGAACGGATTCACGAACGAAAGACATGGCTCTTGGCGCTCCTTGGGCGCGTACGTGCCGCTGTCGCGCGGCTCGGCGCCGAATGCTTCGCTCAGGCCTTTGTCCTCGGTTCGTAGGCGCGAGACCGGAAAACGAGAAGAACGAGACAAGAGAATCGCGCGCACGAATCGAAGAGCAAGGCGTGAAAAGCCACTCGGGGAAATACTGAAAACGAATTGGGGAGGGGAGCTTTTCTTCTCTCCCTCCCCGGACCGAAACGTTCCTTACTTGCGAAGATTGAGCGCGGATACGACCTTGCGGTAGCGGTCCAGGCTGGACTTCTTGAGGTAGTTGAGAAGGCGGCGACGCTTCGATACGAGCTTCAGCAGTCCGCGGCGTGAGTGGTGATCCTTCACGTGAGTCTTGAAGTGCTCCGTCAGGTAGCCGATGCGTTCGCTGAGGAGCGCGATCTGAACCTCGGGAGAACCGGTATCACTCTCGTGGGTCTTGAACTTGCCGATGAGCTCGGCAATCTTCTCTGTGTGAAGCGGCATGGACTCGATGCTTCCTTCATTGGGCCCACAGCAGCCTAAGCCGCCATGAGCCGCGACGTCTTTGCGCACGATGCGCTCGGACGACCTTCAAACCCCCTGGACGTTTTTCCAGGTGGGGCGCGCAGTATAGGCAGGGGCGCGAGTTCGTCAACCGTCCGACTTCCGGTTGAATCGAACTCGCCTTGCAGGCGTCTCCGGCTCGAAAGCCGGGGTGGCTACCTGCGATTAGAAACGAGCCTGGAGCGATCCGGCGGCGCCGAGGGTGTTCGGGCTCTGGAAGACCAGCAACGAAGCCGTTCCCTCCGTGGGATCCTGCACGACCAACGTACCGTTGTTGTCGCGGATGAACTGCATCCACACGACCGCAGAGAGGATCTCGGAGATGTTCCACCGCAGCTGGACGCGCGCCTGGTAGATCGGCGTGCGGCCGTCGTCGTACGGGAGAATGGACTCGTTGCCCTGCGATCGAACGATGATCGTGCGCGAGGCGGGGACTCCGCCTTCGGTGAACTCGCTCTTGAACGTGGCCGGGAGCTGGATGCCGGCGCCGATGCCGGGCGTTAGCCGCAACGACTTGATGTAGTAGTCCACCGACAGCGAGCCGAAGATCTCGGGCTGCGTCTTCGCGTTCTGCGGCAACGTCTCGAACGGGATGAAGCCGGGGACGTTTCGGACGACGTAGTTCAGGTCGCGGGTGATCCCGGTCGCGCTGATCCGGAGGTAGCCCGCCTTCAGGATCCCTTGCAGAGCGGCCGCGTACGCCCCCTGGTTTTCGGTGGCGCCGGTGACGTCGAAGTTCTTGAGGTGCTGATTGATGACGTCGACCTCGGCGCTCACGCTCCATGCGATCTGCTTGGGGTCGTAGTGCTCCGGCTTGAACATGATCATCGGAGCGTTCGGATCGTTCTTGTAGAGCAAGAAGTCGATCGACTGCGGCACGGGCATGTCGTGGTGGACGACCACGCGCCCCGAAGCGCCGTACGTGTAGACGGGCTCTCCGCGCACGTCGTCGAGGTTGAACTTGCCCTGCTGGAAGTAGCCGGCGCCGCCGTCGAATCGCAGGTTCTTCGTCACGTCGACGCCGAAACCGCCGAGGAAGCCGTAGTTCGTTTCGGCGACGTTCGTGACCTGGAGGTCGTTCGTGCTGCCCGGGTTGAGGATCTGCAGCGGCTCGACGATCGAGGCCGTCTTGAACCCTCCGAAGATGTAGTAGTCCTTCGCGTCGTACTGAACCTTCATGCCGGGCGACGAGCCCTGGATGCCCGGGAAGATCGAGTTGTTCTGGTTCGCGTTCGTGCCGCCCCAGCTGATGCTGTAGAGGTAGCCGAGGCGGAACCTGTCGGTGTCGAGCGGGAAGAACGTCGCCGACAGCCCCTCGTGCGCGTCCGAGTCCGACGTGTTGTAGAAGAGGCGAATGTACGAACCGGCGTCGTAGAGCGCCTGGTTGACGTTGTTGTTGTTCGCCGCGAGCTGCGTGAGGTCGAAACGAAGCACGACCGCCGCTTCCGTCGTCAGGCGCGGAATGAAAGCGGGGAGCTTCTTGTACATCACGAGGTGAGTGAGGTTCTCGCGGCCGGCGTAGTACGAGTTCAGGCTGTCGAAGAAGAGCCGGTACTGCGTGCGATCGCCGATCGAGAACGTGGGCGAGAGCGGAAGGAGTTGCCCGGTGGGGTGTAGGAAGTCGTCGTCGCCGAAGGTCCACGACAGACGCGTGTCCATGAAGTTGCTGTAGTTGACGCCGGGCGGAGCCAGACCCACGGCACGAGCGCCGGCGCTGCCGAGCGGATCGTATCCAGGGCCCAGATCGTTGGGGGGCGGGGGCAGCGTGGGCGACGTGGGCGACGTAGGCTGCGTCGGCGGCGCCATACCCGAGTCGGGAGCGGGCGCGGGGGCGACGACTGCGGGCGGCTGGGCCGCCGGCCAGACGACCGTCTGGCCGCCAGGCTGCATGGGAGCCGTGGGGGCCGCTGCGGGGGCGGGCGTCGCCGCGGGCGCAGCTGCCGGAGCGGGGGCCGCGGGAATCGGTGCCGCGGCAGCGGCGGGTGCCACGGCGGGCGGCTGCTGCGCGCGCGCGATCTCCGTCGTGAGCAGAGACAAGAGAGCAGCGGCGATGGCGGTCGAAGATCGCATCATGGTTCCTGTTTTCGAGTCGTAGAGAGGGCGTGCCGGGCGAGCGTCAGTTGGTTTCGCTGTCGTCGAGGATCGTTCGTGCGTGCACGCACGCCGTATCGGACGGGATCGGAGAGGCGTTCAGGTCGGTGATGATGTCGTCGGCGCAGCGCGCGTCGATGGTGAACTGGGAGCCGCCGGAGAAGTACGTGAGAACCCCGGTGAACGCGCGGAGCGCGGTTCCCTTGAGAAGCACGGGGTTGAACGCGCCGTCGCTGGCGCCATCCCCCTGGATGTCGAACTGGCCGAGCGGCTTGGGGTTCCCGCTCGCATCGGGCAGGCCGAGCCCCTCGACGACGAAGTTGAACTGATTCTCGGAGAGGTAGTTCGAGTACTCGCTGCACTCGAGATCGGCCGTGCAGGCCAGGGAGCACGTGTTCTCCGCGGTCCCCGTAGTGTGATTGACCTTGCCGTCTCCGTTCAGGTCGCAGTTCGTCGCGTCTGCCGTCGGGACGTATCCAGGACCCACGGGGTGCCCCGGTCCCATGTGCGCGCCGATGTGGATCTGCGAACCGCTCCGGAGCGTCTGCAACCCGGTCTTAGGGTCGGTCACCATCGCAGCCGGCACCGTCTCGAGCCGCACGAGCGCCGACTCGATGCTCTCGAGCGTCTCGACGCCTTGCCCGATGACGTAGCAGTCGTCGATGAGACCCGTCACGGGATCGAAGTGACCGGTGCAATCCTCCGCGAGGGTGTGCGGGTTGGGGATCCCGCATCCACGCGTAGCCGGGTTCCACTCGTCGAGCTCCCACGTTGGGTAGTTCAGCTCCGTGAGCCCGTAGTAGTTGCTCGCCGTGCCGCCGAAGGCCATGAGGCGATCGCACTGCCGCATGTTCGGCGGCGCATCGAAGTTGTAGGCGTAGACGCTGCCGTAGCCGCCGCCGCCCGGCGCGTCCTCGTTGATGTCGGTCACGTAGAAGCCGCCCGGAGCGACGTAGGTGACGATCACGTTGAACGCGAAGTTGGTTCCACCGCGGTAGCCCGAGTCGATGCTGAGGGCCTGGCTCGCGAAGGGCGTTCCGCTCGTTCCACCCGTGTTTGCACCGTTCACGTCGGCGACTCGGGGGACGTAGTAGTGGATCGCCTCGCTGGAACCGGCCGCGTAGGTGCCGCCATTCTCGGTGTCGTCGTTCGCCAGGTAACAGCCGGGGTCGGCCGGATAGTCGATGAGGTCGTTGCGGTTGTCGTCGATGCCGTTGGAGCACTCCGGAGGGTGGAGGCCCTGCGGGTCGGCGGGGACGTAGCCGAGATCCTCGACCCAGATCCGAGTGTCGCCGTACGCCGCGAGGATCTGCACTTGAACACCGCTCGCGACGCCGTGGACGAGCTGGACGTTGCGACCGTTCGTGTTCGGACCGGTCACGGTTTCGACCGTCCCTGGCTGCGACGAGAGCCGAACGTAGCCGTTGAAGCCCGTGTCGACCTTGCCGTCCTTAATCGCGCTCACGTTCACGGTGTACGTGTCGCTCTGGGTGAACGAGAGCGGAAGCCGCGACGTCGTGCCCAGGTTCGTCCCGGGCTCGATCGTGATTTGAAGCTGCTCGCCCGAAGGACTCGAGCCGAACCCGCTGCTGCATGCCGAGTCACCCAGCAGGACGGACCCGAACATGGCCGATACGAGCAGGACGCCACCGGCGCGCAGGACGCGGTGCGGTGTAGTGCGGAGCGTTGCGCGACTCATCGGCCCACCATCAGGACGCGGTTGTCGGTGGAGGCGCCGATGCTCGAGTCCACGCACGAGAGGAACTTGCACTCTTCTCCGGCCAGCGAGCATGCGTTGAGATCGGCGACGCAACCCGGCAGGTTGGGCGAGTCTTCGCAGAGCTCGTCGTGGAACAGGGCGACCTGGTCTCGACACGTCTGCAGGACGCACTCTCCCGTGTTGCCGGTGCACACCGAATCCGTCTCGCACGTGACGGCGCATCCCGTCGTCGTCGGATCGCATGGAGCCGAGGTCGGGTGCGAGTGACCGGCGCATGCGCAGACGTATCCGGTGATCGGCGACGGGTTGCAGTCAGCGTCCGTCGTGCAGAGCTGAAGTCCGTTCGGGCCATCGGCCGTCGCCGAGTAACCGCACGGCTTTCCCTGCTGGATGTAGTCGGTGAGCGCGTCGCGCTGCTGGATGCGCGTGTTTGACTTCGCCGTGTTGTTCTTCAGCGTGACGAGGCCCGATCCGCCGGCGGCCAGGTAGTCACTGGTCGCGAGCGAGTAGCTGTTCTCGAGCGCGATGGGAGCGCTGCACGAGCCAGCCCCCCCCGCCGGCGGCAAGAAGCAGATGCCTTGGACGACCGGCGTCCCGCAGTCCGAGTCCTTCTGGCACTGGCACTGACCGCCATAATCGTTCTGGATGCACGACCCCTTCGGCACGTTCGCGCCGCAGTCGGAGTCCTTGCTGCACCCCGTGTAACCGATGAAGATCTGATCGGCGCACGCGGCCACGTTGCAGTTGCCGTCGACGCACGAGCCGGGAATGCCGCCGATGCAGTCGGCGTCGACGGTGCACGGGCCGTTCGCACCGGGGCGCGCACACCCCGCGCAGTCCAGCTGGACGCGGGCGCCGGCGATCTGCGCCTGCGAGACGCATCCGCGCCCTTGGCTCCGATTCGCCTCGTAGTCGAAGAGCTCCTGCACCTCGAGACCCGAGAGCTCCACCTTCGTGATCGCGTTGTTGAAGGGGAAGATGTTGTAGAGCTCGTCGAGGGTCACCGGTCCCGGGTTCATGTCGGTGCGGATGCCCGTGGTGTTCGTGAGCGAGAAGTCGGTCTGCACCCCGAGACGAAGCCATGCTGCCGTCGCGACCAGGTTGCCGAGAGCCGCGTCGCCCCCCTGCGGGGCCGTACGACTGACCTCGTTGGGCGCATAGCCGACGACGAGCTCCAGGTCGGCGATCTCTCCGAGGGAGATCTGGTACGGCTGGAGAAGGTTGACCATCGCCGGGTCCTCGGGGACGGTCGTGTCGATCGGGAAGACTTGGTACTCGTTCGAGATGATCTCGAAGCCGTTCAGCGGATCGTAGTCGGCGGCAACTCCCGTGGGAGAGGCCTGCGCAGGGTCGTTCGAGAGGATCAGGTCATCGCGACCGACGTACTTCGAGAAGGCACCCGAGTGCTCGATGACGACGTTCCGGGGCACGCAGGGCCGCTGGAATTGGTACGGATGGTTGATCGGATCGGGGAGCGGGATCGGGTGGTTCGGATCCGTGTTGTCGACCGCCGGCGGCGGCTGATTCGGGTCGTATGGGATGTTCGGGTCGACTGCCCACACGAAGCCCGGGGCCTCGGGGTCGGCGGTACAGTCCTGAAGCTTCTGCGGCGGGTTGATGACGATGTGATTGTGTCCGCCGAGGATGATGTCGATCCCGGTCGTCGTCTGGACCATGGCCTGATCGGCGTCGAGGCCGAGGTGCGACAGGATGATGATGAAATCGACGTACGGCCGGAGGAGGTCGACATAGCCCTGCGCGGTCCCCGTCGTGTTCAGAGGGACCATTCCGAGGCCGTTCGGCTGCGTGAACAAGGAGCCGAGGGTCGAGAGGTTGCCCATGCCGATGACCGCGATTCGGAGTCCCTGCTGGGTGAAGACCTCGAACGGCTTCAAGAGTCCGCTCATGCGCGTCGCCGCGGGATTGGTCACGTCGTAGGATTGGTAGTTCGCGCCGAGCACCGGGAAGTCCGCCCACTTCGTGAACTGGGTGGAGACGTTGAGCGCGCCGGTGTCGTACTCGTGGTTCCCGATGACCATCGCATCGGGGAACAGCAGGCTCATGGCCCTGACTTCGGGCTCCCCCTTGAAGTAGTTGAAGACCGGCGCGCCTTGCCACACGTCGCCCGAGTCGAGGTGAAGCACACGGTCGCTCCGCGCGCGCTCTCGGTTGATGACGTACGCGACGCGCGCGATGCCACCGACGGTCTTCACTTCGTTCTCGGTACCGAGGCCGAGCTCCGCGTCGGTCTGTGCGATGAGAAGGCTGTAGTCGAAGAGGCGCGAGTGGATGTCGGAGGTGTGCAGGAGCGTCAGATTGACTTGGCAGGTCGCCTGGCCGGCCGGGCAGATCGGCACCGGCGCGGTGCCGGCGTCCGTGTTGCATCCGGTCGCCGTGAGCGCGCTCGATGCGACGAGCGCGGCGCCTCCGGCGACGAGTGCTCCCGCGAGGATGCGGGAGCGCATCGAGCTCCGTTGACGCAGACCGCGACGAGATCCGAAGAGAATGGCCATGGCGAGACACCTCCTACACCAAGTCGCATGCGGAGTGATGAGCTTCGTCGAGCGCCCGATCGCGAATCGTCGCGTGACGGACGCGGGTCCGGATCTACGCGGGAGATAATTTCTATCGGCGCGCGAGTAGGGAGCGATGAGACTCGCTGTGGACTAGGCGGGGGGAGGCGCGCCCGGGGGGGCGTCGGAGGCGTACGTCCCCTCGAGCAGGTCGTAGAAGCGTGGCGCGAAGGTGCGGGCGATCAACTCCTCGACCGCGTCGGCGCTGTCGCAGGCCAGGGCGGCTTGCGCCGTCGCTTCGCATTCGACGACGGTCACGCGGCGGAGCGCTTCCTTGATCTCGGGAATCGCGGCGGCCTCCATCGATAGATCGCGCAGACCGAGCCCCACGAGGATCGCTGCCGCGAGCGGATCGGATGCCATCGCGCCGCACAGGGAGACGCCGATGCCGCGGTCCTTGCCCGCTCGGCATACGCCGTGGATCAGGCGGAGGATCGACGGATCGAACGGAGACGCGAGGCGTGCCAGCGTGCGGCTCGCCCGGTCGATGGCGAGCGAATACTGAACGAGGTCGTTCGTGCCGATGCTGAAGAACTCGGCCTCTCGCGCGAAGACGTCGGCCATGATCGCCGCGGACGGCACCTCGATCATCATGCCCAGCGGGATCTTCTGCGCGCGGGCCTGGCCCCGGTCGTCGACCTCGCGGATGGCTCGGTCGAGGAGCTTTCGGACGGCGCGCAGCTCGAAGATGCTCGCGATCATGGGGATCATGATCCGCAGGTCCCCATGCGCGCTCGCGCGAACCATCGCGCGGAGCTGGGTGAGGAACACGTCGGGGCGCTCGAGGGCGAGGCGTACCGCTCGGAGGCCGAGCGCCGGGTTCATCTCGGCGGGGAGCTGGAAGGTGCTCGCGAACTTGTCGCCGCCGATATCGAACGTACGGAGCACCACGGGGCGAGGAGCGATCGCCTCGATGACCGCACGATAGAGCTCGTACTGCTCCTGCTCGTCGGGCTGTGTGGCGCGGTCGATGTACAGGAACTCGGTGCGATACAGGCCGATGCCGTTCGCACCATGGTCGAGCGCAAGGATCGCCTCGGCCGGGAGCTCGACGTTGGCCTTCAGGCTGACGGACTCGCCGTCGGCCGTGACACAGGGGCGATCGCGCGCCGTGAGGAGGCCACGCGCGAAGGCGAGGTGACGCGCTGCTCGTTCCCGCGCGTCGGCGATCATCGCCTCGGTGGGATGGATGATCATCTCGCCGCGGAGGCCGTCGACGATGACCATGTCGCCCGTGCGGACCGACTGGAGCGCGTCGGCCACGCCCACGACGGCGGGGATCTCCAGGGCGCGCGCCATGATCGACGTGTGGCTGGTGCGTGTCCCGATCTCGGTCACGAAGGCGATCGCGGGCTCGCGAACCATGCCCGCGGTGTCGGCCGGTGAGAGATCGTTGGCGACGACGACGCCCGGCTGTTCGAGCTTCGGGATCGCGGTGTGGGCGTCGCCCGAGAGCGCGCGGAGGAGGCGGTCGCTGACGAACTTGATGTCGTGGCGCCGCTCGAGGATGTACGAGTCGCCGCCGCGTGCGGGCTCCTCGGGGCCGAACAGCTTGGCGATCTCGTCGCTCGCAGCGGCGACGGCCCACTCGGCGTTCTTCCGCTCGTCGCGAATCTTCTTCTCCACGAGATCGTGAAGGAGCGGATCGCTCAGCATGAGCAGGTACGCCTCGAGAATCGGCGCGTTGTCGCGGCCGGGCCCGGTCGTCGAGAGGCGGGCGGCAACGTCGATGAGGCTCTTTTTGGCCCCCTCGACGGCGTGCTGGACGCGCGAGATCTCCTCCAGCACCTGGTAGCCGTGGATGTGCCTTCGGGCGTACCCCTCGCGCACGTCATCGAGCACGACGGCCGGACCGACCGCGACGCCCGGCGAACCGGCGATCCCTTTCAGCACGATGGGCTGGAGCGCGGGCGGCGGCTCGCTCGACGGCGGCGGGACGGAGGACGGCATTGGCGAGGGAATTCGCTGATGGGAGACGGGCGCGCCCGGCGCAGGCGTGCTCGGCTTGCCGTCCTTGCGGCCGGGCGGCGGCATCGTCACGACGACTCTCCGAAGCGGTTGGCGATGAGCTGACCGATGGCGTCGACGCACTCCTGCGCGCGCTCGCCGGACGCCGTCACGTCGATGACCGTCCCCTTCGACCCGCAAAGGAGGAGCACGCCCATCACGCTCTTGCCGTTCGCCGATTGATCATCGCGCGCGACCGCGACCTCGCACGGGAAGCGCGAAGCCAGCTGCACGAGCTTCGTGGCGGCGCGCGCGTGAAGGCCCAGCGCGTTGATGATCATGAACCGACCGGTGCTGCGCTCGGTCATCGAGACCCCCGTCCCGAGCCGGGGGAGGAGGGGGCCGAGCCCGGCGCGTGCTGCGTAATGCCCACCCGCTCGATCATCGAGACCGACGCCCGTTCCGATTCCGTGGGGGCGTCCTGCTGCTCGGCCAGCCCCAGGTTCGGCGGCTCGGCGTGATCGCGCCGCTCGACGTCGCGGTGCACGACCTCGATGCGCTGACCTGTGACCGCCTCCAGCGACTTCCCGAGCACGTCGGCGAGCACGACGGATCGATGCCGGCCCCCCGTGCACCCGATGGCGATGGTGAGGTAGCTCTTCCCCTCGCGCTCGTACTTCGGCATCACGAACGCGAGCAGCTCGCGCGTCTTGACGAGCAGCTCCTTCGTCTCGGGGAGGCTCAAGACGTAGCTGATCACGGCTGGGTCCGTTCCCGGCAGGTGCTTCAGCGCGGGTACGAAGTAGGGGTTCTCGAGGAAACGGACGTCGAAGACGAGGTCCGCATCCATCGGCGAGCCGTACTTGAAGCCGAACGACACCATGCGGGTGACCATCCGAGGGGCGCCGCCGGAGGCAGGGCCGAACGACTGGATGATCGCGCGGCGGAGCTCGTGCACCGACAGACGCGTCGTGTCGATGAGCTGGGTGGCGCGTGCGCGCAACGGCGCGAGTCGCTCGCGTTCCAGCATGACGCCGTCGAGGACGGCGATCGTCCCTTCGCGGGAGCCGGGTGCGCCTCCGGCGGCATTCAGCGGGTGAGGGCGGCGCGTCTCGCTGAACCTCCGCAGGAGCGATTCGTCGCTCGCGTCCAGGAAGATGACCTGAACCTCGCGCTGTCCCCCGTTCTCGAGCATCGAGATGACGTTGCCGAACTCGCCGAGGAATGCCCGCACGCGCACGTCGATGCCGAGCGCCACGCGCGACATCCCGCCGTGCTCGCAGAGCGCGACGGCCTGCGGGGCGAGGACCGTCGGGAGGTTGTCGATGCAGAAGAATCCAAGGTCCTCGAGCGCGCGGAGGGCGGTCGATTTCCCCGCGCCGGACAGGCCGCTCACGACGAGCACGGTCGGCTTGCGCGCGCCGGTCTTGTCATCGGTCGACGGCACGCGCGTCATTCTTCCTCTCGCTTCGGTCGGACCGCGGGGATCCATGCCGAGCTCTCCGTCGGGCTCGACTTCTCCTGTCCGGTGGAGACCCACGTCGTCGTCGGGAGCCGGTGCTTCTCCGGCATGGGGGTCGGCTGCTTGTGCGGCGAGATGAGGTCGTCGACCGGGCCGGCCATCGACTCGGGCTCCACCGGGCGAGCGCGGTTCTGGAGAGTCGCCTCGACGCGCTCGATGAAGCTCCGCGCGCTGTCCTTCCCCGCGCGGCGGAGGAGCTCGTTGCGCGCCGCGATCTCGAGGATGGAACCCATGTCGCGCCCGGGACGCACGGGCACGGTCAGCATGCGGATCGTCTGGCCGAGGATCGTGTGCACCTGATCGCCGACGCCGAGCCGGTCGTACTCGTCCTTGTCGCTCCACTCGGCCAGGCGCACGACCACGTCGATCCGCTTTCGCTCGTTGACGCTCGTGACCCCGAAGAGATCCTTGATGTTGAGGACGCCGAGCCCCCGCACCTCGATGTGGTGCCGAAGGAGGTCGGCGGGGCCACCGAAGATCATCCCCGGCGGCCGCCACTCGCAGCGCACGACGTCGTCGGCCACGAGACGGTGACCCCGGAGCACGAGCTCGAGGGCACACTCGCTCTTTCCGATCCCGCTCTTCCCGAGCAGGAGCAGGCCGATGCCGTACACGTCGACCAGGACGCCGTGGAGCTGAGTCGTCGGCGCCAGGCGATCGTCCAGCAGCGCGTGCAGCGAGTTGATGGTCTTGCTCGAGCGTTCACTGGAGACGAAGAGCGGCGTCCCCGTCGCTTCGGCGGCCTGGACGAGCGCGCGCGGCGTCTCGCCGGCGTGGGTGACGACGACGCACGAGAGCCCCAGGGAGAAGAACCCGCGCGCGGCGTTCGAGCGGGCCTCCGAGCTCATCGATTCGAGGTACGCGAGCTCCGTTTCACCCAGCACCTGAACGCGGGTGGGAACGACGCCATGGAAGTGCCCGGCCAGGGCGAGGCCGTTCTTCTGCACGCGCGGATGACGGACCGGGCGCTCGAGCCCGGATTCCCCCGCGAGACGGCGCAGTGTGATCCCCAGATGCGGATCGCTCGCGAGCGCGGCGACATTGAGCTCCGTGCCGTATTCGGGCCCCGCGTATGCGAGCTCTGCAGCCCGCGCGCGATCCTCGTCCGCGGACGTCATCGCTTGTCCCCCCCCTCCTCCGTCGCAATGAGATCGTACGCCGTGCGGGCGTCGGGAGCGAGGGCGAGACGATCTCTGAAAGCCTTGTTTCGTAGCAATCGGGACACGCGCGCGAGCGTCTTCAGGTGCTCGCCCGTGGCCCGCTTGGGGCCGACGACCGCGAAGAGGAGCGTGACCTTCTCGCCGTCGATCGCCTGGAATTCGACGCCGTCGGGCACGATGAGCAGCGCCGCGCACTGCGTCTCGATTTGCGTCAGGGCCCCGTGGGGAATCGCGACCCCTTCACCGATACCCGTCGACTGGAGCTGCTCCCGCTCGGTGAGGACGCGCTCGATGGCGTCGGCCGGAAGCTTCGTTCCCGAAGCGAGCAGCTGCGACAGCAGGGTGATCGCGTGCGCTTTGGTGAAGTCGCTGGGGGTAGTCGCGCTGTTCCGGTGAACGGTGACGCGGTCCGCGCTGAGAAGATCTGTGAGTTGCATGCGAAGTCTCGGTCTCCGAACGCTACCACCGCACGACCGAGCAGTGGCGTGCTCGCGACCGGAATCGCCGTGGGCACCCGCGCCCCTAGGGAGCGGGGCCCACGCAGTCCGGCGCCAACTCAGTCGTTGTCGGGATCCGTAAGCAGACGCGACGAGACCCGCTCGGCGCCCTTCTGCTTCGTGGCCTCGTTGGCCGTCGTGATCTGGCGTTCCAGCTTGTCGATCACCTTGTCGATGGTCGCGTACATGTCCTCGCTGTTTTCGTGCGCATTGAAGTGGTGGTCGCCCGAGTGAATCTCCACCTCGGCGCAGTGATTTCGACCGCTATCCTTGCAACTCAGCGTCACCTGGCCCTTCATCGGTCGCCGGAGGAACTTCTGAAGCCGAGCGACCTTGTCGGTCGCGTACTGCTTCACGGCTTCGGTTGCGTCCATCTGCCGGAACGTGATCGCGATGTTCATGTGAGGCTTCCCTCCAATTCGGTGATCAGGAAACCGCTCCGAGTGGCTCGGTGTTCCATCAATCAGAGTAGCGCGCCGAAAGAGCTCGGTTCATCAAAACGCCATCCAAAAGACAAGTTCGCCGGCCGCGTCCCACAACGTGCGGAAGAGCCCTTTCACCCGCGGTTCCTGGGGTCTCGGTCGCGCATCGTGGCTAGCCCCAACGACCGGGCTTCACTTGCACACGGGAAGGCCTGTACTCTTCGTCTCTCATGCCGATCGGCGACGCGTCTCAACCACTTTTCGATGCCCTTGCACGTCTGAAGCAGAGCTGGCCCGCTCGCGGCTGGAGCTGGGACGGCCGCTTCATCTGCCTGGCGTCCACCTTCACGCAGCCGTACGAGGCCGACGCGCGGAAGTCCGCCGCCGCGGGGCTCCCGCACGAGTACACGTCGACGACGCTGAACACGGCGTCGCACGAGCTCCGCGATCTCGCGGCACGCACCGGGGGACTCCGCGCCGGGCAGCTGCTGCTCGCGGGGGGACCCATCGGTGGGCTCACGGCGTTCGGGCTCTGGTGGCCGTGGGGCGACGGCGAGACCATCTCGATGCGCGTTGGCCTCCTCGACATCGATCCGAACCGCGAGCCGTGGCGACGGCTTCGCGACACGTTCGGCGTCACGATGTAGAGACGGGCGCTCGTCGGCGTGTCGCTAGCTGCCGCTGATGAGGTTCCGTAGGCGGGGGGTGATCTCGTTCACCGCGGCTTCGCCTTTGACCGAGCCTTCGATCTGCTTGCCCGAGGCGCGTCCGTCGTCGCGCGGAAGCGCGAAGAGCGGGATCAAACGAGACGTGTAGCCGGCGGCACCGAGCACGGTGGCGTCGCGGTCGGCGTCGAAGCCGAGGATCGACAGGCGAGGGAAGGCGGCGTCGAGCTCCCCCTTTTCGACCGCGTGGTGGAAGCGCTGGCACGGCTCGCACCACTTGGCGCCGACGTAGACGAGGAGCGTGCGCCCGTCGGCATGGGCCTGGGTGAGCGCGGCCTTCACGGCGGTCGCGACGTCGTCGGTGCCTGGCGACTGCGTCCAGCGGATGCCGTCGGCGGAGGCGGTGACCCCCGAGTCGGACGTGGGCGTGCCGCCAGGCTTGGTCCCCGAGTCGCACGCCGCGCACGCAACGCACGTCGCCGCGAGGAGCCACGCCCGCATGCTCACTTTCCGCTCTTGAAGAAGCTCCCGAGGAGCCGCTTCTGGAATTGGTCGAACGCCACGTCGTGCATCTTGCCGTAGATCGTGTCCTCCGGCTTGTCGTCCCCCTTGGCGGCCGTCGTGTCGGGGGCGTGCCATCCGTCCACTTTGACCTTCACCGGTTTGGTGTCGTCGGGGAGTCGGAAGGTCGCGTTGAGCGACAGCTCGAGCCCCACGAACACGCCGTTCGGCGCGTGGCTCGTCACGATCGAGCCGCTCCACGCAGTGCCGTGCTCGAGGAACAAGGTGGGCACTGCGATCTGCGCGGGGAGGGGGGCCGCGGGGTCGGCGATCGGTTCGCCCACCGCGAGCGCCACGATCTCGGTGGGGAACACGCTGGCGAAGCGCTGCACGACGGCGGTTGCGAGCGCGTCCTCGTAGGTCTTGTCGTGCGGGGCGTCGAAATAGTGCGAGGGGAGCGAGACGACCCCCTTGAAGAGGCGGTGCTTCTGAACGGCGGCGTCGGCCTTGTCCATGGTCTTGGATTCGACGCGGTGGAAGCGGAGCTCGACGGGGGGCCCCTTCGCCTCGGCCCAGTTGAGGAGCGCGTGCACGAACGCGGTCTCCGCGGTCGCCCTGGCCGGCGCGAGCGATGCGTAGCGATCGAACGCGGCCTGGAAGACCGCGTGGCGTGCGCTCTTCACCTCGACGTCGAGGTGGCTCTGCGGGTGGCGGCGCGTGAAGTCGTCGATGGCGGCGAGCGTCCCCGCGCTGATGGCGACATTGAGCTCGGTCGTCAGCGCGGACTTGAGCGCCGTGGCGATCTCCGGGCCGATGGCGGTCTGCGGGTGATCCTTGATGAACTGCTCGATGGCCGCGACCGTGCCGACCTTCTGCGCGTCGTGAAGCTCGGCGCGCGGGAGGAGCAGCGAGGAGACCTCGGCTTTGTGGCGAGACGCCTTGGCGAGGTAGGCCTGGAAGCTCGCGCCGTCGTTCGCGGCGACGGCGTGGGCGTACATGGCGTCGTCGCTCCTCGCGTTGCGCACGGCCCACGCCGAGATCCCGAGCACGAGCCCGGTCACGAGCGCGAAGGCCCAGGCGAAGGTGGCCCACGGAGGGGCCGTGCGGACCATCGGCTCCGACGAGACGAGCGGGTTCGCGTACCCCTGCAGCGGATCGAGCGCAGCCAGCGCCTTTGGGCGAATGCTCTCGCGCGCCGTCCCCGCTTCCTCGATCTTCCCGCGTGCGCTCGCGAGCGCGCTCTTCGCGGCCTCGGCTTGCGCGCCGTCCTTCACCGGGAAGACGAACGACTTGCCGCCGAAGTCGAGGGTGAAGCCGGCGGCGTCGGGGCCGACCACGTTCGCGAGGTCCTCGATGGGGTAGAGGCGAAGTACGGGTGAGCGTGCGTCGATGAGCCCCACGGGGAACACGTACACGCCGCGACGGAACGGGCTCCGCTCGTGGTCACGCAGGACCGAGAAGCCGCGGAGCACGGAGAACGCTGCGAACGCGATGAGCGCGACGTACACGGCCATCCACACGACGCTCTGGATGGCGGCGCCGCTCGCGAGATCGCCGTACCCGACATGGTAGAGGACGAACGCCGCGAGCAGCGCGGCGGCCGCGGCACCGAACCACGTCAGCGGCTCCCTGGGCTTCGCGACAGCGCGAAGAATGGGAGCCGGGAGCCCCGCGCCGTTCACCGAGCCGACGAACCGCTCCTGGACGACGCGCGAGAGCTTGTAGAAGTCGATGGGCTGCATCGGCAATCGCAAGCCTATCGTCGCGCGAGTCGCGCCATCACGCCAATCCGCGTAGCGCGGGGGGGAACGGGTGGGCGTAGGATGATCCAGGTGCGAAAGCTGCTGAGAATCGGGCTGGTCCTGGCGGCCGTCGGCGTCACGGTCGGCGCGGGGGTCAATGTGTACGGCGACGACGCCGCGGTGCGCCTGGAGGCAGAGGCGGTCGCCTGCCCGCGCGGGTGCCCCAAAGCCACGCAGGTCTCGTACGAGCGCTCGCCCATCGCGGAGACGATCACGTACGCGGGAGGGGGAGGGGAGATCGTGCGCGTGAGCTGCATGCGCGCCGCCGTCCTCGTCGGCCCGTACTCCTGCGCTCGCGAGTGAGCGCGAGAGCTCGCTCTGCGAACGCAGGATCCTCGCGTACGAACGCGGTGGGATTCGAGGGCGCGCGTGCCCTCCGATCTTTCACGGGCTCGCTCGGCGTCCCGCGACGGCCTCCGCGCCGAAGCACGCCGTGGGAATCGCGGGGCACGCGTGCCCTCCGATTACCGGTGCCATGTCCGCGCGAGCGAACGCGATGGGAATCGCGGGGCACGTGTGTCCCCCGATTCCCACCGTGCTTACCCGACGTCCCGGGCCAGCTCCCCGGCTGGGCGGCGCGATGGGGATCGCGGGGCACGTGTGTCCCCCGATTCCCACCGTGCTTACCCGACGTCCCAGGCCAGCTCCCCGGCCGGGCGGCGCGATGGGAATCACGGGGCACGAGTGTCCCCCGATTCCCATTCCCTTTCCGGGCGACGCGGACGCTACCCCTACAGCGACTTCGCGCAGCGAAAGCCGATGGCGTGGCTGCGCGTGGCAGGCGCAGCTCCGAAGCGCGAGGGGGCCGAGCCCGCCGCGTGGGCGCCCCGCACGACACGCTCTTCCCCCGTCGCCGGCCCCTGCGGATCGAGGGTCGGCGCCGACGCGAGAGGTGCGCGCCAGTCGGACGCCCACTCGGCGATGCCGGCCGTGGTCGTGCGCGACGCCTCCTCGAACTCGGCCTCGGTGGGGAGCCGCGCGGCGCGCTCGGCGCAGTATGCGGCGGCCATGTGCCACGACACGCAGTTGATGGGATGCGTCGCGCGGGCGTCGGCGTCGCGCGCCGTGCAGAGCGGGTCGAGCGCCGTATGGTCGTCGGCGGTGATGCCGTCCCACTCGTTGGTGCGCGAGGCGTTCGCGCAGGTGCCCCGGGCGGCGCACACTTCGTACGAGCCGGTCGTCACGGCGTCGCGGTCGATGCAGAAGGCGTGCAGCGTGACCTCGTGGGGCGGGTTGTCGGCGTCGCCTGCTTCACCGAGGCGGACGCCCGCCCCCCCGGCGGCGATCATTCCCGCGGGGCACGTGATCGTGGCCGAGCTCGCGGCCGAGCGCGATGCGCGCGCGTACGTCAGCGCTCCGAGCGCGAGCACCGCGACGCCGGTCGCTGCATAGATCATCGGCTGCATGCGCGCTTGAAGAGGCGCGAGCGCGGGCGGCGGCGTCGAGCGCGCGATCGGTCGCAACGACCGCGACGCACCGAAGAGAGGAGGATCGGGCGGCACCGTCTGCTCGAGGCTCCGGAGCGCGTGCAGCCCCAGCGCGTGCCGAAGCGCACCCCAGAGCTCTCCGACCGTACCGTACGAAGCGCGCGACGCGGCGCGCTCGAAGACCGCCTCAATCTCGTCGCTCACGACCACGCCTCGCGCGCGCGGCGTCTCGTGGTCCCCCTGCGACGCATCGGCGCCGGAGCAACGCGCCAGGACCTGCGCCGTCAGCGTGGCGAGCGCACGCACGTCGTCCTCGGCGGTCGCGTCTCTCTTCGCGTCGAGCGCGAAGAGGGCGCGCGCGACGCCGAAGTCGAGCAGCGTCCCACGCCGTCGCCCGTCGATCCCGTCGTCGCGAAAGAGCACCCGCTCCGCCGTGATGCCGCCGTGAAACACGCCGTGCTCGTGCGCGATCGCGAGCGCGACCGCGATCGGTTCGAGGAGCGCGACCACTTCGTCGATCGACTCGGGGAGCGCTGCGTCGTGCCCCGGCTGCATCATCTGCGCGAGCGTCACCCCCTGCGGCCACTCCAGCGCGACCCACGGGATCTTCCCGCGCGGCGCGGTCCCGACGGTCCCGACGTCGCGGATCGGGTACGCGGCCGGCAGGATCGCCGCGAGCTCGTCGAGCTTCTCGTGATCGCGCGCGAGCCGCTCGTAGAGCGCCCGCTGCTTCCCGGGAGCGAGCTGGGCGAGCGCGCCGAGGACGCGGATGGCGATCGAACGATTCGTCGCCAGGTTCGTCGCGCGATAGACGACCGCGCCCGCTTCGATGCGAACCACGCTCTCCATCGCGTACTTGTGCGCGAGCGTCGTGCCGACGAGATGCAGGGGGTCGTTGTTCACCATCAGTCCCTCCGTCGGTGCCGGCACAAGCGTTCGTCTCTAGCGCGCGATGTCCGATCGGCAAAGCGCTCTCAGGCGCCCCCGCGTCTTTCCGCTCGCGCGCTATTTCAACCGCAGCGCATGCCGCAGCGCATTGCGCTCAAGGGCAGCGCACGGGACATCGCGGCGCGATGGTCGCGAGGCAGCCATCGTGTCCATGCGAGCAATTCTGGCGACACTGCTCGGGCTCCATCACGGTGACTTTGGTCGTCAACGCATCGTCGTTGAGGGTGGAACCGACGTGCGTGCAGTTCGACTCGCAGTCCCGCTCCTGCGAATCGCACCGCTGTCGCATCGCGTCTCGGCACAGCAGCTCGGCACGCGCCTTTTCGTCGCACGTCAGCTCGCTCCCGTCTCCACTGCCCGGCGTCTGCGGGGGCTGCGGTTGTCCACAGCCCAGCAGCGCTGACGCTGCCACGACCACCAGCAGTCGAACGCAAGAGGAGGACTTCATCGACGCGCACTCTCGCAAACCCGAGGCGTCGTGAAGACAAAAAAAAGGCAGCGTCCGGGCCGGGGGGGGGGAAGGCCACAGACGCTGCATCCGGGTATAGAGCACACCGTGTGCCAGCCCAGTGGGGGGACGATTCATCGAGAAACGAACACTTGAGCTCGAGCCGTTTCTTTCAATCCTGAAAGGCATGACCTCATGCACGAAATGCGCGGCTCACGTCTTCGCAGATGTGGCCGGCACGGCGGTCGCGCGGCTCACTGCGAAGGCGGAGAACGCCTGCTCGACGGGCATCACCTCGATACGATTCACGTTCACGTGCAGCGGGCGCGTAACCGCGAAGAGAGCGAGGTCGGCGATGTCCGCGGCGACGAGCGGCGTCATTCCAGCGTACACCGCGCCGGCGCGCGCGCGATCGCCGCCGAAGCGCGTCACGGAGAATTCTGTCTCCACCATCCCAGGTTCGATGTTGGTCACTCGGATGGGGTGCCCGAGGAGGTCGGCGCGCAGGTTCGAGCTGAAGCGTTCGACGAACGCCTTGGTGGCGCCGTAGATGTTGCCGCCGGGGTAGGGGAACGAGCCGGCGACCGAGCCGAGGTTCACGATGTGCCCCCGTGCGCGAGCGATCATCCCCGTGAGGGCAGCCCGCGTCACGTGAGCGAGGCCGGTGACGTTCGTCGCGATCATCGCGTCCCAGTCTTCGACGAGCGCGTCCTGCGCCTTCGCGAGACCGACCGCGACGCCCGCTCCGTTGACGAGCACGTCCACGTTCGCGAAGGCTCCCGGCAGCTCGTCGAACGCGCGCTTCACGTCGGTCGCGTCGCGAACGTCGAGGGGGCGCGTGTGGCAGGCGTCGCCGAGCTCGCGCGCGATCGCCTCGAGCTTCTCTCTGCGGCGCCCCGTCACGACGACGCGCGCGCCGTTCGCGACGAAGAGGCGCGCACACGCTTCGCCGATTCCGGAGGTCCCTCCGGTGATGAACGCGATCCGCCCGTCCATGCTCTTCGCGCTCACTTGCGGAACCTGTCGGTGGCGGAGACGAGCTCGTGGATGGTCCCCGGCTCGGTCGCCGAGTGCCCCGAGTCGGCCACGATGCGCAGGTCCGCCTCGGGCCACGCGCGGTGGAGCGCCCAGGCGGTCTCCATCGGGCAGACGACGTCGTAGCGCCCTTGCACGATGACCCCCGGGATGTGTCGAATGCGGGCGATGCGCGCGGGGCTGAGCGGCTCGCGCGCCGCGTCGAAGAACCCGTCGTTCACGAAGTAGTGGCACTCGATGCGTGCAAAGGCTTCGGCGAAAGCGTCCCCTGCGTACCGCGACACCAGCTCCGCGTTCGGCAGGAGGCAGCTCGTCCGCCCCTCCCAGACGCTCCATGCGCGTGCGGCCTCCGAGCGTACGCGCGGGTCGTCGCTCGTGAGCCTGCGGTGGTACGCGCGGACGAAGTCGCCCCGCTCACTCTCCGGGATGGCCGCGACGTACTCCTCCCACGCGTCAGGGAAGAGCGCGCTCGCGCCGCGCTGGTAGAACCAGTCGATCTCCTGCTTCCGGAGGAGAAAGATCCCGCGCAGCACGAGCTCGGTCACGCGCTCCGGGTGCTCCTGCGCATACGCGATGGCCAGCGTCGAGCCCCACGACCCGCCGAACACCTGCCACTTGGCGATACCGAGGTGCGCGCGGATCGCTTCGGCATCGGCGACGAGGTGCCAGGTCGTGTTGTCGACGAGCGACGCGTGCGGCGTGGACTGCCCGGAGCCGCGCTGATCGAACAGGACGATGCGGTAGCTCGCCGGATCGAAGAAGCGGCGGTACTTCGGCTCGGTGCCGCCGCCGGGTCCTCCGTGGAAGAAGACGACGGGCTTTCCCTGGGGGTTCCCCGACTCCTCGAAGTAGATCTCGTGCACGTCGGAGACGCGCAGGCGCCCCGTCCGGTACGGCGGGATTTCGGGGTAGAGCGTGCGCCGCTGGGAGGCCGAGGGGGGGGTCACGTTCATCGGCCACCGTTCTCGCGCCGCGTGCTCGCGAACGCAAGCCGAGAACGCCGAGCGGCTCTTGGTCCGCGCGGCGAAGCGTGGCACCTTGCGCCGCGATGACGACGTTGCGAAAGCCGACCGCCTACTGGGACTACATCCGCGTCGAGGAAATGCTCGCGCTCCAATCGGGCCTCGAGGAAACCGACGCCGGCCTCGCGAACGACGAGGTGATGTTCATCGTCGTTCACCAGATCGACGAGCTCTGGTTCAAGCTCATCGTGCGCGAGATGGTGAGCGTGCGGAACCTGTTCGCGCAGCCGCACGTGCCCGAGCAATCACTGGCGTCGGCGGTCCGTGGTATTCGCCGGATGGAGACGGTGCTCCAGCTGGTAGCGCATCACTTCGCGCTGATGGAGACGATGACGACGCGCGACTACCTCGCGTTCCGCGACAAGCTGTCGCCGGCGAGCGGGTTCCAGTCGGCGCAGATGCGCGAGATCGAGATCCTGATGGGCCTCGACGACGCGGACCGCCTCCCGCTCGGCCACGAGCACTCGTACCAGGACGCGCTCAAGGACGGCGGCAAGGAGACCGCGGCCTCGCGTCGCGTCCGTGCGCGTGTCGCGGATCGCCCGTCGCTCGCCGAGGCCATCGGCGAATGGCTGCACCGCACGCCCATCCAGGGGTCGCTCCCCGCGCACGCGGACGACGCGGCGAACGTTCGCGCTTTCATCGATGCCTACTGCGCGACGCACGCCCGCGCGATGGCGCGCGCAAAGCAGCTCGCCCTGACCGATGCCTTGACCGACGCGGACCGCACCCGGCTCGATCAGCGCTACGCCAAGGAGATCTCCGGCGCGCGGTCCTTCCTCCTCGCCGAGGACGTCGAGCCCGAAGGGGCGCGTGCGCGCGCGTCGCGCATTCGCGCAGCGCTCGTCTTTCTGGAGAGCTACCGAGAGCTCCCGCTTCTCGCGTGGCCGCGTGAGGTCATCGACGCCGTCGTCGCGTTCGAGCAGGCGTTCGTCATCTTCCGCCAGCGCCACGCGCGCATGGTCGAGCGCATCATCGGGCGGCGCATCGGGACGGGGGGCTCGTCCGGGGTCGACTACCTCGATTCGACGGCGAACAAGTACCGCGTCTTCCGCGACGTCTGGGCCGTCCGCACCCTTCTCGTGCAGAAGTCCGAGCTCCCGCTGCTGGAGAATCCGAGCTTCTACGGGTTCGCGGGCGAGACCAGAATGCCGGAATAGGTCTTCGCGAAGAAGTAGACGGTCATCGCCCACGCCACGACGATCACGAACACGCGCACCTTCTTCGGATCCACCTTCCGCGCGAGCGAAGCCCCCGCGTACCCCCCGAGGATACCGCCGGCCACCATCACGACGCCGGGCCTCCACTCGACCGCGTGCGCGAGGACGAACAGCACGACCGCCGCGCCGTTGATGAGCGCGCCCAGGATCGTCTTCAGCGCGTTCATGGCGTGGATGTCGGTCATCCCGATGAGCGCCAGAGACGCCAGCATGAGGATCCCCATGCCGCCGCCGAAGTACCCGCCGTAGAGCGCGATGACCGACTGGGCCACGGCGACGAGGGCGAGAGCGCGCGGCGAAGCGTCGTCGCTCTTCCCCGCGAAGCGCGCCGTCATGCGCTTGCCGAACGTGAACAAGGACGTCGCGACCAGGAGGAGCCATGGAATCAACTGCACGAACGCCGACTCGCTCGTGTGCAGAAGTAGGAGCGCCCCCGCGGTGCCGCCGATGAGGCTCGCGATCGAGAGCGTGACGAGCACCTTGCGGGAGCCCGGCACCTCCCTGCGGTACGCGACCGCGCTCGCCAGGCTGGCCGGCCAGAGGGCGACCGTGTTCGTGGCGTTGGCGGCGACCGGGGCGACGCCCGCGAAGAGGAGCGCGGGGAACGCGATGAAGCTGCCCCCCCCCGCCACGGAGTTGAGCCCGCCGCCGACCGCCGCCGCGAGGAACAAGAGGGTGAGAGTGAGGAGGCTCATGGCGCGTGCCCCCCTCGCGTCGGTTTCAGAACAGCTTCTTCCGCTTGCTGGAAGCCAGGATGCCGAGCATCTCCCGATACTTCGCGACCGTACGTCGCGCGATCTGGATGCCGTCGTCCTTGGCCAGGATTTCCACGATCGCCTGATCGCTCAGAGGGTTCGATTTGTCCTCGACCTCGATGATCTTCTTGATCGCCTGCTTCACGCTCTCCGACGCAATGTCCTCCTCGGACACGCGGCGAATCGACGAGTTGAAGAAGTACTTCAGCTCGAAGAGTCCCTGCGGCGTGTGGACGTACTTGTTCGTCGTCACGCGGCTGATGGTCGACTCGTGCATGCCGACCGCCTCGGCGACGTCGCGCAAGATCATCGGCTTGAGGAACGCGACCCCCTTCTCGAAGAAGTCGCGCTGCTTCTCGACGATGCACTCGGTCACCCGGATGATCGTCTTGCGGCGCTGCTCGATGGCCCGGATGAGCCACTGGGCATTGCGAAGCTTCTCGCCGATGAACTCCTTGGCGTTCGGGTCCTTCAGCAGCTGCTTGGTCAGCGTCTCGTTGATGTAGAGGCGCTGCACGCCGCGGTCGTTGTCGCTGACCGAGAACTTGTCGCCGTCCTTCACGACGTAGACGTCGGGCGTGATCGCGATCGTCTTCTCGTCGGTCTCGGTGAAGTTGCGGGCGGGGCGGCTCTCGAGCTTCTGAATCTCTTTGACCGCCTCGTAGACCTCTTCGACCGGCACCTTCAGGTCGCGCGAGATGGCCTGGTAGTTGTGCTTCTCGAGGTTGTGCAGGTGCTTGTCGATGATGGCGAGCTCGAGGTCGTCGCAGCCGAAGACCTCGGCCTGGACCCGCAGGCACTCGCGGAGATCGCGCGTGCAGGCGCCGACCGGATCCCACTCCTGCATCATGCGGAGCACTTCGGGGGCATCCTCGGCGTCGAGCCCGGCTTCCTGCGCCAGATCGTCGAGCGTCAGATCGGGCGTGCGGGTCCCGTCCTCGCGCTCCATCCCCTTGAGGTCGAGGAAGCCCGTGTCGTCCAGGTTCCCGAGGACCAGCTCGGCGAAGCGGCGCTCGGTGTCATTGAAGTCGGACAGTTGGAGCTGCCACTTCAAGTGATCTGCCAGGCTCTGCTGCTTGGTGAGGTTCTGCTCGATCGGGGGCATCTCCTCGAAACCGCCCCGGCTGGCCTGAAGCGGCTGCTGGAGGGTGCGGTTCTCGAGGAACTTCTCCCAGTCGATGTCCTGAACGGTCTTCTCGTCCTTGGCGCGCTGCAGCTCGTCGGAGCGGGTCCGCTCCGACATCCGCTCGCTCAGCCCGAGGCGATCGTCCGAAAGCTGGGCCCCGTTCTCCGCCATCGGGGGGGCCTCGTCTTGGCGCGTTTTCGCCTGCGGCGGGCGACCGTCCCCCTCCTCGTCGGCGAGGACTGGGTTCGCGTCGAGCTCCTTTCGGATCTCGTCGATGAGCTCGAGGCGCGAAAGCTGCAGGAGGCGGATCGCCTGCTGCAACTGGGGCGTCATTACGAGCTGTTGGCTGAGCCGGAGCTGTTGCTTTATCTCCATCGTTACGCTCGCGAAAAGTGCGTTTTCACCGAGGTTCTGGTCAAAGTAACACGCTCGTCAGAGCTACGCAGCGACAATCGTGCCAAGGGCTCAGGTCGGAGGCGGGGCGAGGCTCCAGCTCCCGAGATAACGGTCGCGGACGAGCGGATGGTCCCTGAAAGACCGCGGATCGCCCTCGGTCGCCACCTCGCCGTCGAGCAGCAGGACGGCTCGCGTCGCAAGGGCGAGGGCCTCGGCCACGTGGTGGTCAGCCAGTACGATGGCGACCCCGCGCGCGGCCAGCCCCCGCAGAAGGGTCACGATTCGCGCGGAGCCGGCGGGGTCGACCCCGGCGAATGGCTCGTCGCAGATGAGGACGCACGGCGTCCGAACCAGCGCACGGGCCAGCTCGAGCCGCCGGCGTTCCCCGGCCGAGAGCTCGCCGGCCGGCACATCGAGGCGCGCGGAGAGATCGAACTTCGCCGCGACTCCCGCGGGGTCGCCATCGTCGCCGTGCACGATGCGATGGAACGTGGCCAGGTTGGCGCGAACGCTGAGACTGAACAGGACGCTCGGCGTCTGCGGGACGTAGCCGAGGCCGTGGCGCGCGCGCCGCCAGAGTGGCCAGGCCGAGACGTCACTCCCTTCGAGCTCGACGCGCCCGCGAGCGACCGGGAGCTCGCCCACGAGCGCGCGGAAGAGGGTCGACTTTCCAGCACCGGAGGGGCCTACGACAGCGAGCACCTCGCCAGCGCGCGCTTCGATCGTGACCCCGCGCACGACTGCCTTGCCGCCGCGGACGACGTGGATCGATTCGCCTCGGAGGCGTGCCTCGCGGGTCGCTCCATCCACGCCCTGCGGCGGCGCCACCCCCTGCGTGGGCTCGCCGGCGGTCACGGCTTGTGCGGTGGGACGGGGATCGAGCCCCGGACCTGCGTCGCTGCCACTTTCCCCGTGGCGATGTCGATACGCACCTGGTCCGCCTGCAGCCACCCCTGGCCGCGGGCGATCTTCACTCCACCACGCAGGTCGAGCACCTGCTTGGGGAGGTCCAGCTCGGCCTCGGGCCCTTCCGCATGGACGCCGTGCACGTCGGCCGTTACGCCGCCCGAGCCGCGCGCCCAGATGACATGCGGCGAGGAGTCGAACTTCAAGTCGATGCGGGGGCAGCTCACCTTGAGGTCGCCGCGGGTGAGCGTGACGTTTCCGGTGAGGACGGCCGCGCCCCCCGAGACGTCGACCTCGAGGCGGTCGGCTTGCACCGCGAGGGCGCCATCGCCCACCTGCAGGAGCGGCGGTGGGTCGGCGAGCGAAGCACGCGGAATCGGCGCCGTGATCGCGGCGACGAGGAGTGCCAGGAGGAGCGTGCGGCGCATCTCGCCGTTCAATCTACTCCATGTGCGACCGCGAGCTATCCGAGCGCCTTGGAGAAGGCGGCGAGCTCGCCGACCAGACCCGAAGCACGCTGCGGTGGCGAAGGCGCCGCGGCCGCCGATGTGAGGTGCTCGACGAGCGAATCGACGGCGCTCCGTGCGAGCGGGGAGAGCGACGCGGTGTCGGCGGTCGAGGCGGCGTAAGCGCGGGTCGACGTGCGCGCGATCGGGGCGAGCTCGGCAGGTGGAATCCCAGTACCGTCGGCCGCGCCCGCCAGCGCGTGGGCGAGGGGCCGCGCGAGGTGCGCGAGCGCGCGATCGACGCGGTAGCGCGCGAGCGAGGCGTCCGCCGCGAGGGAATCGGGATCGCGTCCGGCGACGACGAGCGCGAGCTCCGCGCGCCACGTCGCGGCGCTCTGTTCGAGCCCCTCGGCGATGCGTGCGGCGATGTCGTTCGCGTCGCGGTCGATCCGTGCCGCCGCGTGTGTGATTGCTTCGCTGCGCTCGCGCCTTCTTGTGTCACGCGCGCGCTCCTCGTCGGCTTCGCGTGCGGCCGCGTGCCCCATCGCGCCCACGATCGCCAGCGCACGTCGCCGCAGCGCCCTCTCCTTGAGGTCCTCGCTGCGTGTGATCAGCTCACGCTCGAGGAGCGCTTCGATCGCGGACCAGCCCGAGTCCGCCAGCGCCTTGGCGTCCCCGAGCTTCCCCGCGAGCGCGAGACGCGCGCTGAATGCCAGCGGAGAAGCCCACGATTCGAGCCCTGCCTCCGCGAGCCCCGCTCGCACTGACTCGAGCACCCGCGCGCGGTCCGCCTCGCCGAGGCGATCCACCTTGTTCACGAGGACCTGCACGGGAAGGCGCGCCGTGCGCGCCTCGTCGAGCACTTCGCGTTCGCTCTTCTTCATCGGCTGCCCCGCGTCCAGGAGCCAGATTGCGGCGTCGGCCTCCTCGAAAGCGCGACGTGCGGCCTCGGTGTGACGCGCGTCGGGAGCATTGAAGCCGGGCGTGTCGAGGATCTCCACCCGCGTCAGCGAAGCGATCGGCAAGAGGATCTCGACGCGCCGCACCTTGCTCGTGTCGATCGCCTTGAGCACGCCCCGCAGGTCGCCGACCGGCACGATGCGCTCCGAGGGCTCCTCGTTCGACTGAAAGAAGATGCGCGCTATCGGATCCGGCGCGTAGCGGAGGTGGTGCAGGGTCGCCGTCGTCGGCAAGACGCCCATCGGCGCTATCTCCTGTCCGACGAGCGCGTTGATGAACGTGCTCTTGCCCGCATTGAACTCGCCGACGACGGCGACCCGAAGCGGCCGGCGGCGCTCGGCCGAGAGCGAGGCGAGGCGCGCGCTCGCGTCGAGATCGTGGAGCGCGCGGGCGACGTGCTCGAAGCGCGCGAGTGCCAAGTCCCAGCTCGCGCGCCCCGCCTCTGGGAACCACGCACGCGCCACCGTTGCACGAAGGTCGCCCGCCCATGCGAGGGCTCGCGCCGACGAGAGTGTGGTCAGCGGCTCGAGCAACGCGCCGCTTTCGGCATCGTCGAGCGCGAGCGCGGCGAGCGTGCGCGCGTCGCGAAGCGACGGGTCGCCGTCGGCCTCGAGGGCCTTCACGGCGACGGCGAGTGAGGTTGCGTCGCGGTCGTCCATGGCGGCGTCGAGCAGCGGACGGGCGGCCCCGGGCTCCCCCGTGCGCACGGCGTCGACCAGCGCGGCGCGCGCTTCGTCGCGTCGTCCTTCCGCTCTCGCGAACGCTGCGCGCCACCGCGCCAGCCCCGATTCTCCGCGCGCTTCCACAACGCCACGCACGCGCGCTCGTGCCGGTTCGTCGCACTCGATCCAGCCAAGCGCAGACGAGAGCGCCTCGCTCGCCCCTTTCTCGTCCACGATGGTCGCCCGAAGCAGCGGCGCGAAGGCCTCGGCGCTCGCCGCGATCGCCCTCGCGCGTCCGAGCGCGAGGTTCGCACGCCCGTCGCTCGGTGCGATGGGTACGTGTGCGAGCTCCTCGGCTGCCCCGCTGCCGTCGCCTCGCGCGAGCTTCACTTCTGCACGTCGGAGCGCCAGCTCGCCCGTGCGCGCGCCGCTCACGTCGACCACACGCTCGAGCCACAGACTCGCGCGCTCGGGCTCGCCGTCGGACAGATCCATGTCCGCGAGCGCGATCAGCGCCTCGACGCGCTCCTCGCTCCCCGGCTCGGCGACGGCGAGCGCGCGTACGAATGCGTCTCGCGCGTCCGCTCGCGAAGCGTCCCTTCCGTCGCGTCGGATCCGCGCGCGCGCCAGGCGCACCCAAACATCCGCACGCGAGGGGGCGCGCACCACGAGCTCCTCGAGGGCGGCCGCGTGCTCCCCGTCGAGGCCCCCCATCTCGCAAGCGTCGGCCAGAAGCGCCAGCCCGACAGGTGACCCGGGGACGCGCGCGAGGATCTCGTGCGCGTCCACTCGCGCCCGCGAAGCATCGCCCATGGCGAGCGCGTCCTCGCCGTCGCGGAGGAGCGCGTCGGCGCCGCCGAGCACGACCTCGACGCGCCCGACCCAACGACCGACCGTATCCGCGAGTCGCACGGCGCCCATGCTAGCGTTTCGTCGATGTTCGCGGCGGTTCTCCTGTTGACGGCGCAGGTCGCTGGCGCTGCATGGTCCGGCGCGCGTCCGGCGGAGTGTGCGTCGCGGGAGACGCAGGCGGCGGCGAACGTCTGGGAGCGCGCAAAGTCGCCCGCGCTTCGCAGGTACTGCGACCTGCTCGCGAGCGGGGCCGCGAAGCTCGCGGCGGGGACGGGCCTCGAAGAGGCGCGCGAGGCGCTCGCGATCGGCGAAGAGGCGGCGACGCTGCTGCCGGATCGCGCGGCGCCGTGCGTTCTGCGCGGGCGCGCGTTGGCCCGGCTGGGGCGCTGGAGCGAGGCGACCGAAGCGCTCCATCTCGCGAAGACGCGCGATGAGCACGCGCTCGACGACCCTGCGGCGTTGTTCGCGTGGGGGCGGGCGCTCGGCCGCGCGGGGAGGGCGGCGGAAGCGGAGGCGACGTTTCGTGCGCTCCTTCCGAGGACGGGGAGCTTGCCCCTGCGCGATCGCGGGGCTGCGGAGCTGGAGGCGGCCTTGCTCGCCCTCGCGCGCGGCCCCGATGGGCTCGATGCCGCCATCGCAGCCCTGCGTGAAGCCCGACGAGACGCCCAGGACGCGATGCAAGCGATGGCTGCGATGACGCTCGGTCTCGCGCTCGATCGCGCCGACGAGCGTGACGAGGCCCGGCTCGCCTTGGCAGCGGCGGCTCACGCCGATCCGCGCGCAGTCCTCTCCGACGGTCGCGTGCAGTCGCTCCTCACCGACGTCGGCGCCCTCCAGGAGGCGGACGCGCTCGCGGCGATCCTGCTCGAATCGAGCGATGCGGAGGGGGCACGAGACGCTTGGAGCCGCTACCTGGCGGGTCCCGGTGGAAAGGGTCCGTGGGCGGCCCATGCGCGCGCGCACCAGATGCGACGCGCTGGAGGCGCGCGATGAGGTCCGCACGCGTGGCCGGCTTGGGGGCGGTGGCTCTTCTCACGATCGTGGCCGCGTCGCGAGCGCACGCCGACACGCCGCCGAACCGCTGGGACGCGATCGCGAACTCGGCGCTGGCCGATCGCTTCGCGCTCCACGTGCGCGTCCGGGAGATCATGACCAGCGCGGCGATCGCCGAGCGTGCGAACGATTTCGCCATCGCCGTGGGGCTGCGGAACCGGGCGCGGATGTTCCTCGAGGAAGGACACGCCGAGACGAGCCCCGACGTCGTGCTCCGCTTCGACCTCGGCGAGGTCTGTTACGAGCTCGAGGACAACGCCTGCGCGAAGGAGGTCCTCGAGCGGGCGCTCCAGCTGGCCCCCGATCACCCCGCGGCGCTGAGCGCCTACTCGATCCTCGCGAACGCCCACGCCAAGCTCGACGAGTCGGAAGACGAGCGCCGCGTGTATGCGCGCTACCTCCCGCGAATCACGGACGACGAGTCGCGCGCCATCGCCCTGCTCAACCTCTCGGAAGCCGACATGCACCTCGGAGAGCTGGACGACGCCGTTGCCGGCTATCGCGAGACGATCGACGCGGCGGCGGAGCTCCCGAACGCCATCGAGCTGGAGCAGAAGACGGGGCTCCTCGCGCGTTGGGGGCTCGCGGTCGCGCTCGATCGATCCGGCGACGTCGCCGGCGGCGCGAAGGAGGCGAAGCTCGTCCTGCAGCTCGACACCGACATGCGAGAGATTCGCAGCGGGCCGAACGTCTTCTTCGCTCCCGAGCGCGAGCGCTTCTGGTACGTGGCGCTCGGGTTCACCGAGTATGCCAAGGAGGCGCCCGACGCGAAGACGTCGGCGCTCCTGTGGCACCGCGCAGAAGGGTGCTGGAAGGAGTACGTCGCGGACGTCCGCGCCAAGACGGCCCCGGATCGCTGGGTCGACCTGGCGCGCGCGCGACTGGAGAAGGCGCACGCTGCGCGGCTCGCGGCCGAGCGTCGCGTGAATGGCCGCGTCACCTACCCGCAGTACGACTGCGCCCGCTGACCGGAACGGGTCAGGCGAGCGCCGCGCGAACCTCTTCGGTCGTCTTGAGGCCCATCTTCGGCGAGCTGACGAGGCAAGCGATCGTCCCCATGTGCTGGTTCCGGTACATCTTGTCGTGCGCGTCGGGCACGTGCGCGAAGTCGAACGTCTCGGTGAGGACCGGTTTGACCTTCCCCTGATGCACGAGCTCGTTGGCCCGGGTGCACTCCTCCGCGTTCGCGAAGTGAGAGCCGATGATCGACTTCTGGCGCATCCAGAGGTGGCGCACGTCGAAGGTCAGGTTGAAGCCGGTCGTCGCGCCGCAAATCACGATGCGCGACATGCGGTTGGCCAGGAACACGCTGGTGGGAAACGTCTCTTGCCCCACGTGCTCGAAGACGACGTCGGGCCCCTTCTTCTCGCCGAGCATCTCCCAGATGCGCTTGCCCATCTTCTTGGTCGCCTCGTTTCGCGCGGCCGTTTGCTCGGGGGTCTCGTTCAGCTGATACGCGAGGCCGGGGTATTCGTTGCGATACAGGATGTGATCGCACCCGACGCTCTTGGCGAGCTCCCCCTTCGACGGCGAGGACACGACTCCGATGGACGTCGCGCCGAGGAGCTTCGTGATCTGCACGGCGAAGATGCCGAGACCGCCGCTCGCGCCCCAGATCAGCACGACCTCCCCGGGGCGTACCCGCGCGCGATCGACGAGCATGCGATACGCGGTGAAGTAAACGAGGCCGTAGCTGGCCGCGACCTCCCACGACAGGTCCTTCGGCTTCTTCAGGAGCTGCTGCGCCTGCACGAGGGTGAACTGCGCGAAGCTTCCGTACGGGGTCTCGTAGCCCCAGATCTTCTGGTGCTCGCACGCCATCGGGTCGAAGCCATTGCAGGCGGCGCACTGCCCACACGTCATGTTGCAATGGAGCACGACCTCGTCGCCGACCTTCCAGCGCGTCACTCCCGGGCCTAGCTTCCACACGACGCCGCTCGCGTCGCTGCCGGCGATGTGAAAGTCCTTCTTCGTGACATCGAGCATGGACACCGGCTTGCCGAGGCCGGCCCAGATGCCGTTGTAGTTCACGCCTGCGGCCATCACGAGCACGAGGACCTCGCCGGGGCCAGGCTCCGGCGTTTCCATCTTCTCGCGCTGGAACGACTTCATCGGCTCGCCGAGTCGCTCCTTCCGAATGACCCAAGCATCCATCTCCTTCGGCACCTCACCGAGCGCGGGGAGTGACAAAGGGGCGGATAATGCGGCGGTGCTGAGTGCGGCGACGGTCATGGAGCTCCTTCCCGAACGGGGCCGGGTACGTTCCTATCATTTCGCGGTGGCGCGGATGACGCAATGCGATACTCGATCCCCATGAGTCGAGACCGACCGTGGATCATGCGGACGTACTCGGGCCACTCCACGCCCGAGGCCTCGAACGCGCTCTATAGGCGCAACCTGGCCAAAGG
>Ga0302196_10000421_pt1 | contig 41041 bp, 32 predicted proteins | sample II_Bog_N1_3_FD_198794 | JGI IMG/M metagenome (GOLD analysis project Ga0302196, IMG submission 198794) | Peat permafrost microbial communities from Stordalen Mire near Abisko, Sweden - II_Bog_N1_3 | ecosystem: Environmental > Terrestrial > Soil > Wetlands > Peat | place: Sweden: Abisko...
CGACGAGGCCGCCCATCGCGACCGACATGACGAGCACGAGCTTGATCGTCAGGCGCACGAACACCTCGTCGCGCGGCTCGTACAGAGCCCCTTTGCACCACCGCGAGAGCCAGCCGTCCCCGTATGTGGGTGCGGAAGTCGGGTCCGTGATCTGGAAGGGCGCGGTCGCAGTCATCGTGAGGCCTCGAGGCCCGATTCATCCCATGGTGTGGTTTGCCTGTCGAACGTTCTGGGAAGGAATTGTCGGCCGCAGTCCAGGCCATGCGTCAGCTCTTACGCACCCCGTCACCCAGGGCGGCTGCCCCCCGGACCACGGGCCCGAGTCGCGTCGTGTCACCCGTTTTGAACACGTTCAACTCTTGACGTACAAACGGGGCGCCCCCACCTTCTCTGCGTGACACTTGAACATGTTCAAGTGTCGGAACAAAGGGCACGTCCGCGGCGAAGCCGCGGCGTGGTCAACACCAGCTGGAGGGCCCCATGAGCTCCGAAACGCCATACCTCATCTACGTCTACGCGGCCTATGCATGCACGGTGATGCCGCTGATCGTCTGGCTGGCGCGCACGCTGTTCAAGAACGGCGCCGTGTTCCTCGAGGACGTCTTCGCCGACAACCCGAAGCTGGCCGACGCCGTCAACCACCTCCTCGTGGTCGGCTTCTACCTGCTGAACCTCGGCTACGCGTGCATGCTCCTCCATGCGGGTCCCGTCGGCAGCCCGACGGAGGGCGTCGAGGCGCTCGCCTCGAAGCTCGGGATCCTGCTCTTCAGTCTCGGGGGCATGCACTTCGTCAACATGTACGTCCTGCACCGCATTCGCCGGCGCGCTCAGATGAAGCATCTCCCGCCGCCGGTCGCCCCGCAGATGCGCCTCACCCCAGCCGGCGTGCCCGTCGCGACTGCCGCGGCGACGTGAGTTGCCGCCTCGACCGTAGAACCGAAACGCGAGATGCCGGCGCGCGAGCGCGCGCCGGCCCGAAGGGAGATGAGCCATGCAACGCTTGACCGTTCTGTACGACGAGGCTTGCCCCATCTGCGTCCGGTGCCGCGACTGGCTCGCGATGCAGCCCGCCTTCGTCGAGCTCGAGCTACTGGGGTGCGGGTCCGCGGAGGCGCGGAGGCGCTACGGTGAGGTGCCGTGGCTCCGCGAGGACCTGGTCGTCGTGAGCGACGAAGGAGCCGTCTGGGTCGGACCCGCCGCTTTCATCGTCTCGCTCTGGGCACTGTGCGAGTGGCGCGAGTGGTCCTATCGTCTCTCGGGTGCCTCGCTCGCACCCCTTGCCGAGCGGTTCTTCAAGATGATCAGCAAGAGACGACGCGCCCTCGCAGACTTCTTTCCTTCTCGCCACGACGACTGCCCGGACGGCACCTGCCGGAAGCGAGACCGAGCGGCCTATCGATGACCAAGGTTGTCAGGACACGGGGAGAGCGCAGCCGCGAGCACATCTACGCGACCGCGCTCTCCCTGTTTCGCACGCGCGGATTCGATCGCACCACGATGCGCGACGTGGCCGACAAGGCGGGCGTCGCGCTGGGCGGCGCTTACTATTACTTCCGTTCGAAGAACGACATCGTCCACGCGTACTACGAGCAGCTCGGGGAGGAGCACAGCCAGCGCGTCCGCGCCGTCCTCGAGCACGAGACCGACCTGCGCCGCAGGCTGGGCGCCGTCTTTCATACCTCCGTCGACATGCTGAAGCGCGACCGCAAGCTCATTGCGGGTGTCTTTCGCGACGTGGGCGAGGTCGGCGCGGCATCTCCGTTCGCTCCCGGAACGAAGGTCTTCCGCGAGCGCGGCATCGGCATCTTCGAGGAGGCGCTCGCGCCGGCGAGCCTCGGTGAATCGCAGCGGATCGTCGCCACGCTCTTGTGGGGAGCCCACATGGCGATGGTCCTCTACATGGTCCACGACGACTCGAAGGGCCACGAGCGGACGCGCAAGCTGGTCGACGGCGCGCTCGACTCGCTCGTGCCGCTCTTGCCTGCGCTGCCGCTCCTGGGCCCGACTCTCGGCGATCTCTCCCGGGTGCTCCGGGACGCGGGGCTCGTCTCGTGAGCGCCGCTGCGCCGCTCGCGCGCCACGGCGCGAGAGGCGCGGCGGGTGCTGCTCAGGCGAGCTGCCTGAGCATGGTCGCGGCATCGCTGACGTCGAACTTGCCAGGCGCCTCGACGTTGAGCTGCTTCACGACGCCGTCATCCACCAGCATCGAGAAGCGCTGGCAGCGGAGGCCGAGACCGGCCTTCGTCAGGTCCACCTCGAGACCCAGCTTGCGCGTGAGCTCTCCGCTGCCGTCTCCGAGCATGCGGATGTGCCCGATCGCCTTCTGGTCGCGGCCCCAGGCGGCCATCACGTAGCCGTCGTTGAGGGAGACGCACCAAACCTCGTCGACCCTCTTCGCCTTGAGCGCCGGCAGGCTCTCGATGTAGCCGGGCACGTGCTTGGCGGAGCAGGTCGGCGTGTAGGCGCCGGGGACCCCGAAGAGCACGATACGCTTGCCCTTCATGCCCTCGGCGACCGACACAGGGTGCGGCGCGATGGGGCAGGCTTCGCCGAACTCGGTCGACTCCGTCAGCGTGGCGTCAGGGATGCGGTCACCGATCTTGATCATGGGATCTCCTCATTTCGCGCGGGGCAGGCGCTGCCACGCGCATGAACTGCTCTAGGGACTGGTTCTCGACTCTTCAGGGTCCAATCAGGCGTGCGACATAGCCCTCGCGCCAGGCCCAGAAGGCCGCGGCGGCAACAGCCAGCACGAGTAGCCACCAGCCCCGACGCCTGGAACGCTCGGCGAACGGGTCCTCGAGCGACCGCTCGGAGCCGGCGGGGAGGGTGGCAATCGTGGTCAGGGACGCGCCGAACGGTATGTTCATCTTGAGCTGCGTGTTCACCGCCCACCCGGTCGCGTCGAGCATGGGACCGAGGTTGCGTTGCCGCAACTTCAGCCAGGCGAGGACCATCGATGGGCCCGAGACGAGGAGCACGGCCCCGATGATGGCCACGGGCATCTTCCACCACGCGAGCGCGAGAAATCCTGCGGCAACCGCGGCCAGCGCCGAGCCTATCGCGCCCACGGCGAGCCCGATGGCCGCGAAGATTCCCGCGAACCTCGCGACGTCGAACGGGGCCGGCGCGCCAGGCGGCGGCGCGGCCCCGGGTGCCGGCGCTGCTCCAGCTGCTGCCGGCGGCGGCGCGGCGGGCGCGGGCGGCAGCGTGCCGGTCTCCGCCACGCTCGCGGCCGTCTTCTGGTGGAGCTCCTTGTCCTGGGCGGACGCGACCTTCTCGATCTGATCGCTGATGAGCTTGGCGACTCGCTTGTAAGGGAGCCAGAACGCTTCCCGGATGCTGATGGGCTGCTCGAGGATCTTGACGATCGAGGCATCCCAGTCGCGGCCGTGGCGGTCGTAGAAGATGCCGTTGCGTCCGACCATGAGGTTGTCGGAGTGTCCGTCGGTCACGGCGGCTGCGATGGTCATCTTGTCCGGCGTCCCCTTGCGGGTGCACTCGCAGTAGAGCAGAAACGTGCGGCTCAGCGTTGCGAGCGCGGCGTGCGCCGCCGGGTCGGCCACGCGGATGCAGAGGTCGCAGCTGCGACCGTCCACGTAGAGCGTGCCCGCCTGGAAGATGGCCCGCCGCTTGCGCGAGTAGAAGTCCCCCATGTTGACGAAATTCGACAGAAGCTGGTGCAAGTCGCGCTGGTAGCGCAGGAGACGCTCGACGGAGGCGACGGCCTCCGCCTCGGGGCGCAGCGCTTCGTCCTGCGCGATGAGATCCGCGATGTCGGCGCGCGCGGTTCCTTCGAGCAACGCGCGCACTCGCGGGAGGCCGAGCTTCTCGACCTCCCCGCCGGCCTTCGCCCCGAGCCACGCCTCGTAGGGGGCGAGCTTGGCGACGATCGCGTCACGATCGGACTCCGTGAGCTCGGAGCGCTCGCCCAGGAGGGGGCGCACGACGAGGCTCTCGACGAGCTTCATGGTGGCGGCCCAGCCCGGGTTGACGGCGTGCTGGAGGGGCAGGGCCTTGCCGGGCTCGATCCGCGCCAGGGGGAAGGCGCGGATCTCTTGACCCGTGAGATCCTTCTTGGCGAAGAGGACGTACTCGGCCTCGTCGCCGTTGAGCGCCGCGCTGGCGCGTGCATCGAACGCGGCCACGCGGCAACGCGTGAAGTAGTCCTCGATCTTGGCGGCCGCCTTCGTCCACGCGTCGTACGCCGCCCCCGTCGCCTCCCCGAGCGGCAACACGGTCGCGCGCAGAGACCCCTCGGATTTGGCCCACCACAGGGAGAGCGCTTCGGCTTCCTTGAAGAACTTGTCGGCGAGGGGCTTCGAGAGACCCGGGGCGCCGCTTCGGTCCAGCTCGCTTCCGACGCACGCGATGATGTCCGTGATCGCCGCGGCGACAGCCGGCTCCTTCGCGGAGGTCGGGGGCACGATGCCGTCGCCGTTGAGCGTGGTCGACGCGAAGACCTTGCTCATGTCGAGGACGTCGGTCAGGGAGAGCGAAGCGGCGTCCTTCTTCCCGAGGTTCACCAGGATCTGCTTTGCCGACGCGCGGAGGCGCTTGCCGAGATCCGTCTCGCCGTCGATGGCGTCGATGGCCAGGTCGTCGCGTCGCTTCGCGAGGATCTTGGGATCCTTCAGGGCGTCGCAGGCCCAGGTCACCGCGGCGAGGACCTCGGGCGCTCGGATGCGGCCGTCACCGTCCGCGTCGATCAGCGCGAGCGTCTTCTCGTCGCACTCGAGCCCCCGCGTGGGGCAGCTGAGCGCAGCCCACAGCCTCTGATCGAGCTCGGCGAGGTTGGCGAGGTCGTCGCCGCCATCGAGCCGGGCCTGGTCGAAGCCTCCCGCCCTGAAAAACCGCCACCGGTGTCCGCTCGCCGCCATTCGCCTTGTGCCTTTGCCCCCCTCCCCCTCCGTCCTCGAAACGGACGACGAGTATGGCGGCGTTCATAGGCTGGAAGCGGCTGAGTTGAAAGCCCGGAGCGCGTTCCGGAGGCATCGAGGGCGCCGGGCGGCTCCGGCGGCCACCGGACGGCCGGGATCACGGGCCGAGGAGCGTCGCGGCGATCTGGATGTGCGCCGTCGCCGTGGCGGTCGCTCCCGACGGGTCGGTCACCGTGACGTTCAGGTCGAGGGGCTTGCCGAGAAACTGCGTGTAGTCGACCCCGCCCGTGTCCAGCTGGTAGCGGATCCCGTAGAGCTTGCAGAACCCCCCCTCGTCCGGCGAGTACGTGAACGCGAGCGTCGCCGGCGGAACCTTCGCGCCGGTCCCGGGCTGGATGCCTTCGATCTGGGTGACCGTACCGGCCTGCTTCAGGTTCTTCATCCGTGTCGCGATCCAGATGTGGTGGCCGCCTTGCGGGCCCGCTTCCGCCTGGAGCGTCTGGCCGCTCGCGAGCGGCAGGTAGTACGATTGGCCCGTGCCGGCCTGCAGGATCGGGGGCCCGCCGTTGTGCGGCTTGCACCGGTCGGGCGCGTTCGTCGGCCAGCCCGGGGCGTAGGTCTCGAGCGCCGCGGGTGAGACGAAGGATGGCCTGCAGATACCCGTGATGCACGTGCCGGGCGCCACGCACGCGGGGCCGCTCAGCGGGCCCGGCACCTTGCTGCCGGGAGGAGGCGGCGGGTAGACCATGCAGCGCGACTCGAGCGGCACGCGGAGGAGCGCCGTGTGACCGGGGACGAGCTGGGTCGACGCGAGGCGCGTGAGGAGGGGCGCGGAGGCCGCGGGATCCCCCAGCGCGTCGACCTGGACCTCGACCTTCGCGGCGCCGAGGCCGCCTCCCGGCACGGTCGTCTCCCACGGCTGCGGAAAGGGCGCCGCCGAGGAGCTCCCCCGCGGAGGCCGAACCGTCTCGTCGGTCACGACCTTGCCCTCGACCTTCACCACGACGTGAAGGGCCGACACCGAGTCCGGGAGAGGGTCCCCCTGGACGCCGACGACGAGCTTCGTGGGATCGGATTTTCGACACCCAGAGCCGGCGGCGACGATGCCCAGCGCAAGGACGAGAGCCTTCGCAGCGCTCTGCATCGTCATCTTGCCGTCGCGGGGGCGTCGCACCGGAAGAGTCTAGCCGGTATGTTGGGGAGGAGTCGCCCCGGACTCGCGTAGGATAGGCTCGCGCTCATGAGTTTCGACCGACGAAGGCCGAGAGGCTTCCGCGCCCATCTCCGGGTGGGAGCAGCCGTCGTCGTCCTCGGGATGTTCGGTCTGCCCTCCGTCACCTGGGGCACCGTGGAGGAGCAGCGGGCGCGCCTTCCGCCGCCGGCAGACTGCTCCGACCCGGTGGAAGGCATCTGGATGGGCATGTCCCACCGGCTCGGGTACGCCGACTGGAACGAGTGGACGATGAAGATCCGGCGGGAGAGCCCCGGCGCGAGCACCCTGCAGGGCGAGATGCAGGCCCACTGGTGGAAGGGCGGGGAGCATGCGACGGAGCCGCCGCCCTGCACCCCGGGACAGCGCGAATACGCGGTCACGATGACGGGGCATGGCAGCATCACGCCCGATGGCCGGGTCGCGTTCGGTTCGCACGCCGTGGACAAGTACGAGCCCATCTGTGGAGAGGTCGGCAACTACGCGCCCGACAACTTCTCCGGGACGATCGACCCGGCTATCCAGGAATTTCAATCCGTGAACAACGACGGGCGCACCGCCGTCAACGAGCCGGTCGTGTTTCGGCGCGTCAAATGCCTCGAGAGCCACGCCCCACCTGCCCCGAACCTCGTCCCTCCGGCGTTCGGCCCGGCCAAGCACGCAGGGTGTGGTCGCTGACATGCCCGACTCCCGATGGTCACGTGCAGCCCTGGCTTCTCGCTTTCGACGCGTGCGCGACGTTTGGCCGGTGACGTGGCTGGGCGCGCTGGCGATCGGCAGCGCCGTCTGCGCCATCGTCTTTCTCGGCGTCCGCAAGCTCGACCTCGTCATCCTGGGGCTCGGCGCGGCGGCGCTGGGGACGGCGGCCATCGGTCTGCTCGCGGTCGTCGGGACGGCGATCGGGCTGCGCGTCTCGCTTCGGGGGCGCAAGGGCGAGAGCGTCTCCATCGAGTGCACGACGCCGGCCAGGCTCGGCTTCTACGTGCCCCGGCTGCGCTTCGTCCCGCTCGTCGTCGTTCGCTGGCAGTGGCTCGCGCCCGACGCCATGGTGACGCTGGAGGACCGGCGCGGCCGTCGTGAAGAGGTGGTGACGGGCCGCCACCGCGGGAGTCACCCCGCCGTGACTCGACGCATCGAGGTGCGCGACAGCTTCGGGCTGTGGGCGGTGGCGTTCGAGGTGAAGGAGCAGCGCGCCCTGCTGGCGCTGCCGTCGAGCGGAGCGTTCCGGCAGATCCAGGTCATGCGGAGCCTCTCGGGAGGGGAGGACTTCTCGGATCCTTCCGGCGCTCCGGAGGGGGACCGCTCCGATCTGCGGGCCTACGCGCCGGGAGATCCGGTGAGGTTCATTCTGTGGAGGGTCTTCGCAAAGTCGCGCCAGCTCGTGGTGCGGTCGCCCGAGCGAGCGCTCAGCACGGCCAAGAAGGCGTACGCCTACCTCGTGACCGGCGAGGGGGACGAGCCCGCCGCGGGGGCCGCGAGGGCGGCGATCGAATCAGGAGCCCTCGGCAAGGAGTGGGCCTTCGGCACGGACGGCGGATCGGAGGCCGCCACGTCGCGCGGCCCGGCCATCGACGCGATCGTTCGGTCCGGGCACGTGCCCCGGGAGGACGGCGGGGCGGGCCTGTCGCGGTTCCTCGAGCGCAGCGGCGGCAAGGCCCGAAGCCGCACGGTTGTGTTCGTACCCGCCAAGCCTGGGCCCTGGCTCGCGCGGGTCGCCGCCCTCGCGGGACCCGGGGTGGAGATCCTCGTCTGCACCGACGGCATCCGGATGCCCGGCGCCGAGCCCGACGAAGACGCGGATGGCGGGCGCGACGTTGGCGCGCCCGACCCGGAGTCCATATGGTCGCGGGTCACGCATGAGGAGATCGGACAGGTGCTCCGCACGATGGGGCGCGCGAACGTCCGGGTCCTCGACCGGAGAAGCGGGCGCGTGCTGAGCGCCGCCCAGATCGCCCTTCCCGCCCAGCGCACCCGAGCGACGGAGGCTGTGCCCGCCCGTGCCTAAGCGCGCTCCCTTCCTCCGCCGTCCGACGCGGGCAGACCTGCTCCGCGGCTGCGCCATGGCGCTCGCCGCGGTCGCGATCGGGTGGAACCTCGCGAGCGGCGTGGCCCTCGTGGGGACCGTCGTGGCCGCGGCCGTGGGGAGCTGGGTCGGGCAAGGGCTCGGTCGTTCCCGGCGTCGCCTCGCCTTCGTCCTGCCCTCCTTTCTGCTCTTCGACCTGCTCGCGTGGGGCCTCGCGGCGCTGCTGACGCACACGGCGGCCGGGGCGCGGGTGATGGGGCCTGTGGGGGCGATCACCGTCGTCGCGCTGCTCCGCCTCGGCTCGCTCGCCTTCAGCACGGCGGGCGCGCTCCGGGCGCTCGCGGCGCGACGAGCGACGCTCGTGATCCTCGAGCTGGGGCTTGTCGCTACCGCGGTCGTGGGGACGTTCGCGTCGCACCGCGAGGGCGTCATCTCGCGCCCGCTCTGGCTGAGCGACGCCGCGTGGCATGCGGGCTTCGACCCGGCGATCGTGCTGCTCGGGGTGGGCGCCGTCTCCGCGGGCCTCCTCGCGATGCTCCTCCTCGTCGAGAGCCGATCGCGCCGGGCGCTCTCGTCTCTCTTCGTCGTGGCCGTGCTCGGGCTCATCGCGGCCCTCACGGTGAACGTCACGGGGGCGGCCCCGCCGAGCTCGATCACCGAGATACCCGCCACGACGTCGACCCACGAGGTCACCGTTCCGCCGGTGGACGGCGGAGCGAACCCGCACGGCGGGACGGGCGACAGCGGCAACCAGGACTCCGGCAAGGGCGACGGCGGCGATGGTGGAGAGGGCGGCTCCGACGGCGGGTCCGATGGGTCCGCAGACGGCGGAGGCTCCGACGCCGCGTCGGGCGAGGGCGGATCGGACGATGGGTCCGCAGACGCGCCCCCGCCGCCGCCACCACCCCCCGACTCACCGCCGAGCAACAACCAGAAGGGCGAGCCGCCGCCGCCGACGCCGGTAGCGGTGGTCGTCCTCGAGGACGACGACCCGAGCCCCCCGGGGCACCAGTACTACTTCCGGCAGGCGGCCCTCAGCCAGTTCAACGGCACCCGCCTCGTGCCGGCGAGCCGCTCGGACGCCGACCGCGACGTCCTTCTCGATTTTTCGCCGGAGAGCGTCAGCGTCCCCGACGCGATTCCTGCGCGCGAACGGGACGCGGGCGCGGCTCCTCCCCGCGTCCACGTCCGGCAGCGGATCGGGCTCCTCATCCAGCACACGGCCCCCATCGGCCTCGAGGCGATGACGGACTACGAGCCGCTTCCCAACCCGAACCGGGCGAGGTTCAACCGCGTCTACCGGGCGACGGCCTCCACGCCGACGGGCGACTACACGAAGCTCCTCGGCCGCGGCGTCGGCGACCCGTCGTGGGGAGCGGACCTGCGGGCTTACTACACGGAAGGCCCGCAAGACCCCCGCTACAAGCAGATGGCGCTGAAGATGGTCTCGCACCTCAAGCCCGAGCTGCGGACCGACCCGTTCGCGAAGGCGCTCGCCATCCAGGCCGCGCTAGGCCACGAGCTGTCGTACTCGACGGCCGTCAAATACGAGGGCGCCGACCCGACCGGGGACATGCTCTTCGGCTCGAAGATCGGCTACTGCGTCCACTTCGCCCATGCGGCGGTGTTCCTCTGGCGCTCGGTCGGGATCCCCGCGCGGGTCGCCGTCGGGTACGCGGTCGAGGAGGACGACAGGAAGGGATCGTCGATCGTCATCCTGGGGGACCGCGCCCATGCGTGGCCCGAGATCTACGTCACCGGCGTGGGCTGGGTGGACCTCGACATCGCCGCCGAGAAGAACCTCGACCCGCCCAAGAAGGCGCCCGACGAGGACTTCTCCCGGCTCATGGGCGACCTGCTGCGGGATACTCCCCCCGACGCCGAGGACACCGAGAGCCCGCCGTCGAACATCGCCAAGCCGCTCGCGGAGACGAGCCTCGCGGGCCTCGGGGTCTTCCTTCTCGTGCTCTACGCCATCAAGGTCTGGCGCCGCGTGACGCCCTCGTTCGCCAAGGCCGATCGGCTGCCGCGCGTCGCGTACAGGGCCGCGGCCGACGTCCTGGCGGAGCAGGGCTTCGTCCGGGAGTACGGCGAGTCGCCCGACCAGTTCGCGGAGCGAGTCCGCGGGCTCACGCCATCGTTCGAGCACCTGACGGCCCTCGTCCAGGCCGCGCGGCTGCGCCCGCAGACCGTCGACAGCCAGAGCCGCCCCGAGCTCTCGCGCGCTACCTGGCAGCGCGAGCTCTCGTCCTTCCGGAAGGAAGTGGCGACCCAGCGTCCGTTCTTCAAGCGTCTCCTCGGCATCCTGAACCCCCTCACTCTCTTCAGCCGTTTCACGTCCCCCGCCTCCCGGTGAGCCCATGACCCAGCCCCAGCCCGGCATCGACTTTCAACAGAGCGAGCACGTGACCGACGTGCTCGCTCCGCCCATCACCGACCTCCGCGGCGCGTTCGGGGTCGTCGAGCGACTGCGGGCGCGGCTGAAACGCAACGTGCTCGGTCGCGACAAGGCGTGCGAGATCGTCATCACGGCGCTCCTGGCGGACGGGCACATCCTGCTCGAGGACTACCCCGGCTCAGGCAAGACGACGCTCGCCAAGGCGCTGGGTGACTCGATCATCGACGACAACCCCCGCGACGAGATCGTCTCCTTCCGCCGCATCCAGTTCACGCCGGACCTCCTCCCCTCCGACGTCACTGGGACGACCATCTTCGATCCCAACACGAGCCGCTTCTTCTTCCGACCGGGTCCGCTCTTCGCGCACGTGCTGCTCGCCGACGAGATCAACCGGACGTCGCCCAAGGTGCAGAGCGCCTTGCTCGAGGCGATGGCCGAGAAGCAGACGACGGTGGACAACCGGACGCGCAAGCTCGATCCGCTCTTCTTCGTCATCGCGACGCAGAACCCGCTCGACCTCGCGGGCACCTTTCCGCTGCCGTCGGCGCAGCTCGATCGCTTCCTCTTCAAGCTCAAGATGACGCACATCAGCCGCGAGGCGGAGCTCCAGGTGCTCTCGGCGCCGCGGGGCCCGAGGCCGGCCGAGGACTCCCTGCCCAGGGTCACGCGCACGGAGATCCTCCACGCGCGCGCGGTCATCGAGGGCACGGTGAGCGTGCACCCGGTCCTCCGCGAGTGCCTCGTCGACATCGCCGCCAAGACACGGAGCGACCCGCGCATCCTCCAGGGAGCCTCGACGCGATCGCTCGTGCTCATGCTGCCAGCGCTCCAGGTCCACGCGCTCGCGAACGGACGTGACTACGTGACGCCGCAGGACATCGAGGCCCTGGCGCCGCTCGTCTTCGGGCACCGCATCGAGGTCGGGGCCGGGGCGGAGAGCGTCGAGGCAGTCTTGAAGGAGTGCATGGCGGAGCCGATGGACAAGCTGGCGCGGGCCGCGACGGCGCGATGAGGTCGCTCCGTCTCGTCCAGCGGCTCTGCCTGGCGGGCGCGGCCATCGGGCTCTCCGCGCTCGTGGCTCCGGGGAACGTGTCGGCGCAGATGGGCGTCCACTCGCACGTGCGCGACCTCGGCGACGCCATGCAGTCCATCCTGACGACGAAGGCCGAGAAGGAAGCCTACGATCTGCTCCGCGAGGACAAGCTCCTCGGCGCCCGGTCGGCGGCGGAGGAGGCGCTGAAGAAGACGCCGGACTCGATCGTCGGCCACTACGTCATGGGCATCGTGCTGCGCGACGCCGAGGGAGACCTGGGGCGCGCGATGTTCCACCTCGGACGCTCCCGGGAGCTCTTCGAGCAGAGGTTCGATCTCCGGAGCCAGGACATCCCGTGGATGTTTCACCGCGACCTGCTGTTTGACACGCAGCGGCTCGCCGGCAACATGGAGGAGTACGCCTACCAGCTCGAGATCCTCGACTACCACGCGGGGCTCAACTACCAGCCCCCGCTCGTGGCCGAGCGCGCCTGGCCGCTCATGAAGCTCGGCCGCTTCGACGAGGCGCGCGCCGTCGTGACCAAGGTGCTCGCCGGCAGCGACGCCGACCAGCGGCGCCTCGGCCAGAACGCCCTCTGCGCCATCGAGGGCGAGGCGCGCACGCGGGAGCCGTGGTTCGCCGCGTGCTTCAAGGCGTACGAGGATGCCAAGCGAGGCGACGGCAAGACCCCCGCGGACACCATCTCGATCACGGTGCCCGCCTACAACGCAGCTCTCGCCGCGTACGGCGTCGTCAAGCACGACGAGGTCGAGCGCCTCGCGCGCGAAGGGTCGAGCGCCAAGACGTACGGCGTCGCCAACCCGTGGCGGCTGCTCACCGGCTACTATGAGGGCGCGGGGCGCTTCAACGAGGCGGTCGCGGCCGCGCGGGAGATGAACGCATGGCGCGCCCACGAGCCCGTCGGCCTGCGTGACCAGGATCACGCGGAGACGGACGTGACCCTCGCGTCCTTGCTGCTCGTCCTCGGAGACGCGGACCGCGGTCTGCCGCTCGTGGAGCGAGCCATGGACAGGCCGGACCGGCACGGGGTCACCTCGTCGACGCCCCAGCAGACCGAGGGGGCGCACGCGCTCCTCCGCCGTTCGCTGGCGAGGGCGGCCGCCGAGATGCAGCTCGAGCAGTCGAGCTACGCGAAGACGTCGGCCAAGCCGCGGATGCAGCTCCGCGCCATGGAGCTCGAGGCCGAGGCGTGGAAGGACGAGCAGGGCGTCGCCAGCATCCTCACGGATGGGCGCGTGCTCGACGCGACGTTTCGCGTGCACCTGGGCGGCGGCCTGGAAGACGTGCCGACGTGGCTCATGGGTGACCTAATCCCGATCGTCGGTCCCGGGATTGCCTCGGTGGTCCTCGAGCGCGCGCGCTCCGAGGACGCGTCCTTCGCGCCGGTCCTGCCTTACTACGACGCCCTCGACGCGGAGACGGCGCTCGGGCAGGGAGACGACGAGCGGGCGCTCGCGCTGGCGGAGCGGGCCTTCGGGGCCCTGCCCAAGGCCGAGGCGCTGCTCGGGGCCCGGGTGGCGGCCGTCGGCAGCGAGGCCGCCCGCCGCAGCGGCAACAAGGCGAAGCAGCTGTCGTGGCTCGAGCGCGCGCTGTCGAGCGACCCCGGCGTCGTGCGCCGCATGCGGCTGACCGTGCCCGCGGAGGTGGTCGCCCTCGGGAGCGAGGCGGTCGTCGTGCGAGCGGCGGAGCACCTGCGCTCCTCCCCCCGTCTCCGCCACGAGGGCGGAGCCTTCCGGGTGACGGTGGAGCAGAAGGGCGACTCCGTGCGCACGTGCTTGCTCGGGCCGCATGGGTCCGAGATCGCGTGCGGCAAGACCGCCGTGGTCGCGAAGGAGACCGCGGAGGACTTTGCCGTTCGAGTCGCCGAGGCCTTTCACCGCGAGGTGTTCACGCCCGCCGTCAAGCTGACGTCCAACGACCTGCACTCCCTGGACGGCTCCACGACCGTGGCGAGCCAGGCCGCCCGCGACGGGATGCGCGACGCCTTGAAGGGCCTCACGGAAGAGTGAGCCGCCGGCTCCGTCAAAACGATGACGCTCGCCCGGCCGATGCCAGAGGCTTGGCACTTCCGGGTCCGGCGCGGGGGGCGCTCTCGAGGAGCGAAAGCCGGTAAAGCGCCGCAGATGCGGTGAATTGTCCGCACGGCCCGGGTGGCCCGCCGTTCGCAATGGCCCGGGCATCGGCAACGCGAGCGCTGCCGGGCCGAGGACCAGATGAGACACTCGATGATCGTTGCGGCGCGCCGCGTGTGGGACGCGGACCAGGAAGAGTCGACCCCGGCCAGCGGGACCAGGTCCAATCCGATGCGCGCGCTCGACCGTCTCTACGATCTCATGGGCGCTCCGGCGGCGCGGGCGATCGCCGAGGAGGCCAAGGCGGCCGCCGGCGTGAACAACCTCGAGGATCCCGAGCAGCTCGGGCTCTTCGCCGATGCGCTGATGCGCAAGGGCGGAGTCATCGAAGTGGTGGGGCGCGGGATCAAGATCCAGGCGATCTTCGCCGGCGCGAAGCGCTCCCCCGCCCAGGCGGAGGCGCACGCGGCACGGCCGAGGCGGCGCGCAGCGTCACGGTGAGCGCCGGCGCGGGCCTACCGGAGGCTGACGCAGACCACCGTGGGGTCGCACGCGTCGATGCTCGACAGCGGCCGAGGGTCGCAGCTGCCGCCCGAGAGCACGGTGAGACACCCCTCGAGGCGTCGCGGGTCCACGCCGCTCGGGCAGGTCGAGTTGCCGAGCGTCTCTCGGGCCTGCATCGCCGTGGACCTCAGGCATTCGTCGGGGTTCTGCGCGCCGGTTCCGTCGGCGCACGACGCCTGGTGCTCGCAGGCGGCGGCCGCGATTCGCTCGATCGCGCCCTCGTTCGAGAGCACCGTGACGTACGGCTCCGCGGAGGTCGTTGTCACCGCTCCCTGGTCGGTCGCACGGTGCGCGCACGCGGCGGCCGCCGTTGTAGCAGCGCAGCAGAGTAGGAGGCTTTTGAGTACACGGTTCATGCGCACACGTGGTGCAACGCCGGTGCCCTGGCCTCTGCGATCGAGCTACGCGAAGCTCGTGTGTGCCGGGACGGCGCTCAGGTAGGGCCGCACGCGGTCGGGCCGCTGCACGTCGTCGCGCTGAAGCTGTACGTGTTGCAGCTCGCCGTGCCGCACGAGCTGCTGCCGGAGCAAGGCTCCGCGCAGAACTCGTTGCCCGCCGTGTCGGTGACGCAGCAGAAGGTGCCGCTGCAGTCGTTGAACGCGCCGTTGCAGCAGGTGTAGGCCTCGGCGTTGTTGGTCTTGCACACGTAGGGTCCGACGGGGTTGCCGCTGCCGTCGAGCGCCGGGGCGCAGCACGACGAGGTGCAGTCCGAGCCGGTCGTGCAGAGGGTCTGGCACTCGCCCTGGACGCAGCTCTCGCCGCCCGGGCAGCACTGGCCGCCGCACGGTACGCAGCCGTCGTCGTCGCCGCCCGTGTCGTCGCTCCCGGAGTCGACCGGCGGAGGCGCGTCGGGCCCCGTGGTGCCGTCGGGGCTCGCGCTGTCCGGCACGAAGCCATCGACCGGAGCGCCCGAGTCCGCGCTGCCCCCTTCGACGGAGGCGTCGCCCAGGTCCGCCTCGCAGCGCGCCACCGACTCCGCGCAGCACGAGTCGATGCAGTCGGCGAAGGGCCCCACGAGCTCGTTGTTGACCATCTCGTCCGCGCAGAACTGGCTGCACGAGTAGTCCGACCCATCGGGCGGCGGCGTCAGCCGGGTGGGAGTAGCCGCCGCATTGCAGGCGAGCAGGCCCATCACCCCCAGCAGAAGCCCGGCCGTCCGCATCCCTCCATCGTAGCGCGACGCAGGCATCCCGAGCCCGTAGAAGTGGGGTGGTCTTCGTCGAGGGCAAGCGATGGCTAGGCGGGGCGAGGAGCCGTACTTTTGTACGGTGACGAGCCCCGACGACGCCAGCGCGCCGCCATCGGCGAAGAACACCCCGCTTCTACCGGCGGATGCCGGAGGTACGAACGATGTGCTCGAGGTCACTGAAGCGCTGGGCGAGGGCTCGCACGAGCGCGCCCGTCCAGCCGGAGAGGCCCAGCCCCTCGTTCAAGGTCGCCTTGTCGAGGACGAGCACAGTGACCGGGTCCATCGCCACGACGGACGCCGCGCGCGGCTCGGAGAGAATGAGCGCCATCTCCCCGAAGGCCTCGCCCGGCTCCATCACGGCGAGCGTCTCCTCGCCGTCGTTCGAGCTGCGGTACGCGCGGCAGCGGCCGGCGACGATCATGTACGCGGCCTCGCCCTTGTCTCCCTCGCGGACGATGACCTCGCCCGCGGCGAACGATTTGCGCGGCAGGTGCAGACCCCCGTTCAGGAAGGCCCGCATCGCCGTCTGCATCTCGGCGACCGTCGCGTAGCGCTTCGCGGGGTCCGGCTGCGTCGCCTTCTCCGCGACGGCCCTGATCCGGCGGGAGACGCCGACGCCCTCGCACGCCCGGTCGATGGAGATGACCTGGCCGAGCGCGGCTCGCTTCAGGATGACCTCCGACGACGGATCGGTCCCGTACGGACACTGGCCGCTCAGGACCTCGAAGAGGAGCGCGCCCATCCCGAAGACGTCGCACCGCTCGTCGATGTCGGCGGGGTTTCCGCGCGCCTGCTCGGGGGCCATGAAGTGCGGCGTGCCCGCGGGACCGGGCGCGTTCATGAGCGACCGCGCGCCCGAGGCCGGCTGCGAGCGAATGAGCTTCGCGAGCCCCCAGTCCATCAGGTAGACCTGACCGAAATCGCCCACCATGATGTTCTCGGGCTTCAGATCGCGGTGAACGACCCCGCGGTGGTGCGCGTAGGCCAGCGCGTCGCAGACCTTGAGGAGGATCTCGATTCCCCCCTCGATCCGCTCGACCGAGCCCGTCTTGCGACCCATGAGCCACTTCTCGAACGAGATGCCCTGGACGAGCTTCATCGTGAAGTACGGGATGCCGTTCGGATCGATGGCGAGCTCGTGCACCGGCACGATGTTCGGGTGCTCCAGCTGCCCCGTGATCTGGCCCTCGGCGACGAAGGCGTCGCGGTAGAACGGCTTGGTCGCGATCTCCTTGTCGAGCCGCTTCAGGGCGACGGGGCGGAGCAGGTTCCGATCGGTCGCGGGGTGCACGTGGCCCATGCCCCCGCGCCCGATCTCGCGCCCGAGGACCAGGTGGGCGGGCGTCGGTATCTTCTCGTCCGCGATCGAGCGGGGCGAGAGGGTCGACGTGCCCGCCACGGGGATCGACTCGATGACACGGACCGGCGCGACCTCGGTCTCGAGAAACGGGTTACTCATCTGTCCTCCTCGGGAGCGTGGGTTGTGTACACCACACGCCGAGGCGGCACCAGGTCGCCCCCATGCCCCGGGCACGGGCACGGGGGCCGTTGGTTTCTAGGGGCCGCCGGGGCCAGGGCCGCCAGGGCCCCCCGGACCGCCGGGGTCGCCGCACTCGTCGTCCACGTAGCAGTCGACCGAAGCCCCCGAGCCGACGTAGCAGCGGTCGGGCGTCTCGCCATTCGCGTTCGTGCCGCACAGGGTCGCGCACTCCGCCTGCACGCTCTCGCCCGAGGAGACGCAGGTGGCGGGGAGGACCTGGAAGAACGTCGTCCAGAAGCACGGGGTCGCGCCCGGCTCCACGACGAACGTGCAGGAAGGGGGCGGAGGAGCCGTGTCGGGCTCGGCATCGGGGACCGTGCCCGTGTCCTGCGGGGCGGTGCCCGTGTCACCCGGGGTGGCGGAGTCGACTGGGCCCGCGTCGTCGGCGGGAGGGGGCTCCGCGAGGATGCTCGCAGGGGCGCCGCCGCAGGCATAAAGCATGACCGCGAGCACGGCGAAGGGAAGGTACGAGAAGGGCAGGCGCATCCGAGAGTCTCCCGGTCGGCGGTCTCAGCACGCCTCATGCCACCGAGCAATTCCATGGACTTGCCACGCCCGCGGCGATCGCGTCCGGACAGTCCCACCATGCCGGTGGCACACCCCGACACTCCGGTCCCCGTCCCCGTGCCCGTGCCCGTGCCCGGCGGCGCTACGTCGCGCGCCGTATCCGCGCCAGCACCGCCCGGGCCGTCGTCGACAGCCCTTCCGGATCGAGCGCCGCCTCGAGCCGCCGAAGGCGCGCCGTCCGCGCGAACGCCTCCACGCGCCCTGCGGCGTCCAGATCGTGCCACGCGTGGTGCGCGCGCACGCCCGTCTCGTCCCGCTCGCGCCAGGCGGTCGTCGCCGCCTCGATGAGGGCTTCCTCGGCCGGTGTCATGCGAGCTCCGCGTCGAGGTCGATCCCGTGCGCCTCGAGGCACTCCGCGAGGAGCTTCCTCGCGCGGGTGAAGTTCTGGAGGAACGTGTTGAGGCGCATCTGGAGCTGCGCGGCCAGGGCCTCGTCGGACTCGCCGCCCCCCGTCATGAGCCGCGCGGTGAGGGCCTGCGCCGGCTTGCCCGGGAGCTTCGACCGGCACTCCTCGATGCGCGCGCGCAGGATGGGGTCCGGGCGGAGCTCGGGGGACGGCTCCTCGGTCGTCTCGTCGAGGGCGACCGTGCGGAAGCGCCGCAGCTCGCTCACCGCGAGGTTGCGGGCGATGCGCACGCCCAGGCGGAAGAGCGAGTTGGGCTTGCCGTCGGGCACGGTCCTCGGCGCCACCTGCCAGACCCTGAGGAGGGCCTCTTGCAGCACGGCCTCCGCGTCGAGCACCGCCGCGAAGGACCGCAGGGTCTCGCGCAGCGTGGGCTCGGCGGCGGCGACCCACCGCCCGAAGGCATCGGGGTCGCCGCTCTGGATGGCTGGCAGGTGGACGTCGAGATCGATCATGGCGGGGTCGTGCTCTGCGATCAGAGCTGGACGATGATCCAGCCGGAGGGGCACAACAGATCGACGCTGAGGGGCACGTCGGTGGGATCGATCGCGACCGCGAGGACGAGGCGCACCGTGGTGCCGGCGGCGACCCTGCCCGCGTAGGTGGTACGCTCGGTCACGACCCTTGCCCTGGCGGAGCGACCGGTCAGCGAGACCTCCCCGTCGGCCGGGGGCGCCCAGTCCGTGTCGCGATCGAAGGTGATCTCGACGACGAGCTCCGTGGCGGTGCGCGTCGCGATGCGTCCGCGCACGACCGTGCGCCCGCTCGTCGCCGGGGGCGCGCCCCGGGGGACCAGGCCCTGGGGCGCCGCGGGCTGGCGCACGACCATCGACCTGACCTCCTCCTCCTCCTTCTTCGCGCTCGCACGGTCGGCGGCGGGAGGTGCCCCTGGCGGCGGCGGCGCCATCCCTCGCGCGGGCGACGCGATCGACGGGCGGGCCGCGGGAGGCGGCGCGTGGCTGTACTGCCGCGGCGGCGCGCCGGTCCGGGCGCTCTCCATCGAGCGGGAGCGCGGCTGGGCGGAGCCCGCGAGCGCGGCCCCGAAGCTGGCTGCCCCGCGTCCGCCAACCGCCTGGACCGGCGAGCGGAGCCCGAGCCCCTCGACCGACATGCCGTGCGGGAGCGCCTGCGGCACCCGCACCTTGCGGGAGGGCTCGCGCGGATCGACCGTCGGCTCGTCGCTCACGGCGACCCAGGAGGTGCGGCGCGTCGCCAGGCCGAAGCCCAGCCCGAGCCGCTCGATGGCCAGGTCGAGCTGCGGCGTGACCCCTCCCCACGCGGCGACCTGCATCTCCACGTCGAGCACCGCCTCGCGACCGAAGAACGCCGCAGCAGCGACGTTCGGCTCCGCGACGGAGGACTCCGGCACCGACAGCACGCCCTGCCACACGCCGCGCGAGGTCCGCCCGCGAACCACGAGCGAGCCCCCTCCGGCGCGCAGCCGCAGACCGAGGAGGAGCGGCGAGCCCGCGAAGAGATCGGGGAGCCGCGCGGGGGCGTGCTCGACGAGGGCCGTCCCGGACACCTCGAGATCGACCAGCACGGGGACGGCCGTGCGCGCGACGATGCGCCGCGCCGCCGGCTCCACGTCCTCGCCGAGCCCCACGATGACCTCCACGCCGCGCCCCGCGCGCGCCGCCGGCCCCGTGAGCGAGCGGTTCACGGACGACCCCACGCCGATGGTGTGCAGGCGCGAGCTCGGCGGCAAGCTCCGCCCGATGGTCGCGACGACCTCCGCCTCGAAGCCGATGAGCCCGTCGGTCACGAGCACGACCTGCCGCTGGCTCTCGGCGCGCAGGCCCCGGATGGCCTCGTAGATCCCCTCCCGCATCTCGGTGCCGCCCGACGCGCGCAGGCTGCCGAGCCACCCGAGGGCCTCGTGCTTGTTCGCGTAGGTCGCGAACACGGGCGAGGGCTTCCACCGGCGGGCCTCGGACGAGAAGGCGACGAGCTCGAGCTGGTCGGCGTCGCCGAGCGTGTCGATGAGGGCCGTGACGATGCGGCGGGCCTGGTCGAGCGGCTGGCCGCCCATCGAGCCGCTCGTGTCGAGGAGGACGATGAGGTCGCGGGCGAGCGCGGGGGCGCTCCGGTCGGCCAGGGGCGGCACGACGGTGAGCACGCCGTAGCGCGCGCCTTCGTGGAAGGCGCCCGGCTCCGGGTTGCCCACGGAGAGCGAGAGGCCGACCTTCGCGTCCGCGGCGTCCCACCGGACGACCACGTCGCGATCGAGCGCGGCGCCGGGGTCGTCCGCGAGCGTGACCTCCCAGGCTGCCTCCCCCGCGGCGCCGTGGGACGGCTGGCTGTGAATGCGGTGCGAGGGCGACATGGGCGCGCCCTTCGTGGCTCGGTCCCCCACGCGCATCCCGAGCGTCGCGGTCGCGCTGAGCGGCCCGTCCGCCACGTCGATCGCGACGCGCTGCGCGTCGCGCACGCGGCCCGCCGCGCCGAGGTAGCGGGGCGCGGCGGCCGTCGGGAAGCGCCACTCCCACGCGCCCTCGGCGAGCCACCGCAGCGGCTGATCGACCGTGAGCTCCGCCACGACCTCGGCGCCCGGCGGGATGTTGCCGAGCTCCTGGGTGAAGAGGCTCGAGCGCTCCTGCTCGAGGAGGGCGGCGGTGTGCCCCTCGATGATGGCCCGCTCGAAGCGCTCGCGCGCGTCCTCGCGCCGCGCGATCTCGCCGGCGATGCGGCGGCCGCCGATCTGGAAGGCGTAGCCGCTGACCGCGCCGTCGGCGGGGAGCGGGAAGACGTAGGTGACCGCGAGCGGCGTCGTGCCGTGGTTGCGGAAGCGCTGCTCGACCTTCACGCGCGCGAGGCCGCCGCGCGCGTCGACCTCGAGTCGCATCGACTCGAGCGGCAAGGCGGCGTCCGAGCTCACGGAGCGGGGGCCCGGTACGTCCGTGGCGGGTGCGGTGAAGGCATGGGGGAACATCATCGGCGAAACCTCCGTGGTTGGGGACTCGGAGGGCCAACGCGGGGGGAGCGCGCCTTGTGACAAAGAAATCGTGCGGGCGGAGCGATGGGCGCCTTCCGACGTAGTATCGAGCACTTGGGTCGGGCGCCGGGCAGAGGAAGACGCGCCGGCGGCGGCGCTGTCATCGCGCGCGGAAGGCGGGCCCGAGCGAGTCGAGGGCCTCGGCCGCGGGCTCCAGCTCCTCGCCCGTGATGGATCGAACGTACGGGACGAGGTCCCGCTCGATCCCCGCGCACACCGACTCGGGGCTCTCGCGGTAGCGGCGGACGAGGACGCGCGCGGCGGCGAGGCGGAGGTCGGTCGCCGCTGTGGCGTCGCCGAGAAGAGCGTGGAGCTCCTCGCGCGTCGGAGCGTCGCTCCGGTAGCCCTCGTCCTGCGCGCCCGCGACGTCCACGCGCGCGAGCCACGCGCGCACCGTCTCGTCTCCCCTGGCCATGACCCGCACGCGTCCCTCGACGCCGGTGAACGTTCGTGCGCCGGCAGCAACGTCGACGCGCTTCTTGCCGGCCTCCGCCCGGCTCTCCTCGTCACGCCGGTGCAGGACGAGGTGCCGGCCGATCGCGCCTGTCACCCCCGTGCTCGGGCCTGGCGCGCCTATGACCACGTCACGCCACGCAAACTCGGCGATCAGGTAGAACAGCGTGGCAACGGAGGCCGCGAAGAGGGCCGTCAACCCGAACATGGTCTTGTACTCGGAGTACGAGAGGAGGCCGACGGCCACCCCGTACGCGAGACCTGCTGCCGCGCCGATCAGCCCCAGGAGCCGCGCCGTCCCGCGAAAGCGGTCGAAGCCCATGCGATAGACCACCGGCTCGCCCACGACCGCCGCCGCCATCGCCACGAGGGCGGCCGCGTCCTCGGCGCTGTCGACCTCGAAGAATGCCACGTCGCCCTTGCCGCAGCCCATGGCGACGCTCACGCCGCGCACCCCGTTGGCGATCCGCGCGGGCGCGCCGCGGGGAACCTTCACGGCGCCGGCGTGGAGCGCGTCGGCGGCGTCGGTAACGTCGACCACGCGAACACGAGGCCGGTACGCAAGAGCCGCCCCGAGCGCCCACGTCGCCAGCCCCAGCCCGAACAGGAGGCGCTGGCCGTCGTGAGACCACGACAGGCCGAAGATGACGTAGAGCAGGCCCGCGCCGCCAAGGGTGCCGACGAGCCAGCCGAGCCCGGTGCGCTCCTTCGTGGGAATGACGCGGGCGCGCACGGTTCGGCGGGAGGGCGTCGCGGCCACGGGGTCATCGTAGTGTACCGAGCCCGTCATTCGTAGGGTTCACAGGGAGGACTCCGAGGGTTGCCCGATGCAGGACGCTGGCGAGCTTGCGGATCAGGGTCCCTTGTCGCCGGGCGCGTTGCCCCCGGGGGGCCTGGGAGCGGGGCGCGGGGGAGCGGGCTGCGGGGGCGGCTGGGGCTGGGCCGGGGTCGGGGGGGCCGCCGTCTCGGGGGGCGCGGGGTTGGGAGGGAGGGCCTGGTTGAAGGTGGGCACGGGGGCCGGGCCCGCGGTGGCGGAGGGGGCGGGATGTGGCGTGGGGTCGGGGCGGGCGGGGGCGGGCTGGAGGAGGTACCAGATCGCGAAGAGGACCGCGGCGATGCCGCCGAGGATGAGGAAGATGAAGAAGGCGCGGCGGGGCTTCTCGCGGTCCATGATGGCGACCTTGGGAGAGAGCTCATCGCGGAGCTTGTGGAAGCGCAACGACAGGGCGTTCGGGGTCATGCCGTGCTTGGCCGCGAGCTCGTCCACGGAGAAGCCGTCGATCTCCTTCGCCCACATCAGCTCGAAGGTCTGCTGGTCACGCGGGTCGTCGCCGATGAGCGACTCCATGAATTTCAGGATGAGGTACTCGCGCGCGCGCCAATCGGTCGCGGGGCCGTGACGGTTGCCGGCGACGTCGTCCACGTTGACGTCGCGCTCGAGGTACTCCCTGTCGCTTTTCCGTTCGCGAAAATACGCGGCGACAGCGCGGTGCGTGAGGCGCGTGACCCAGCCTGGGATGCCGGCCATCGTCCACGGCGGCCAGCGCAGCTCCGTGGCCTGCAACGCCGCCATGGCCGTGATCTCGTCGACCAGCTCCTTCGTGATGCCGCCCCGGCCCTGCTTGCGCAGCCTCTTGATGACGACGCCGCGGATGAACCGAGGCCCCTCGTCCCGGTGGCGGCTGCCGAGGAAGCGACGGACCGCCGCGACGATGCGGTCCTTCTCCTGCGGCGGCGGTACGTCCGACACGCCAACGTACCCGGGGAGCGCGCTGCCGGAAGAGGGGGGCGCGGGCACGCCGCCGGAAGAGGGCGGCGAGCGGTCGTCTTCGTCCGATGTGTCATTCTCGGGCGAACGGTCGTCTCCAGTCGAGCGGTCGTCTTCGTCCGAGGGATCGGGGGAGGGAGGCACCGGGGAGTGGCCATGGTGGTCTAGCCGCGACGGGTCTGCAAGCAGAAGGTGGTCGCTTTCAGGCTGCTCCGTCCGCAAGCGAGACTCGACGGCGCGCGCGTTGAGCGGAGACGCGGGCGCACGGACCAGAGGGACGCACCCGCCGGCCTGGGACGCGCGCCGGGGAGCGTGAGGAATGCACGGGGAAGCCCGAGGACTGCGTGGGCCAGCCTGCCCACTGCGCGGGGAAGGCCAAGGACCGCGCGGGGAGCCAAGGGAGCTGCGCGTCCCTCGCGAGGACCGTGCGCTCCTCCGCCTGCACCGTGCGCGTCCCTCGCGAGGACCGTGCGCCTCCCTGCCTGGACCGTGCGCCTCCCTGCCTGGACCGTGCGCCTCCCTGCCTGGACCGTGCGCCTCCCTGCCTGGACCGTGCGCGTCCCTGCCTGGACCGTGCGCGTCCCTGCCTGGACCGTGCGCGTCCCTCGCGAGGACCGTGCGCTCCTCTGCCTGCACCGTGCGCGTCCCTCGCGAGGACCGTGCGCTCCTCTGCCTGCACCGTGCGCGTCCCTCGCGAGGACCGTGCGCTCCTCTGCCTGCACCGTGCGCGTCCCTCGCGAGAACCGTGCGCTCCTCTGCCTGGACCGTGCGCGTCCCTCGCGAGAACCGTGCGCTCCTTGGTCTGGGAGGAGCGGCACCGAGACGGGGCGGTGGGCTTCTTTCGCCTGGACGACGCGCGTCCTAGCGAAGCCAGTGCGCTCCTTGGTCTGGAGGGCGCGTGTCCTAGGTGAAGGGTTGCGCTCCCCAGGCTGGGGGGAGCGCTTCCCAGGAGCGGCAGCGCCCTCCTTGCGTCTGGACGACGCGCGTCCTTGCGGAGCCGGTGGGCTCGTCAGGCTGGAGGGCGCGCGTCCCAAGGAAGGGGGGGCGCTCCCCAGGCTGGACGGGGCGCGTCCTGGCGGCAGCAGCGGGCTCCTTACGCCTGGACGACGCGCGCCCTTGCGGAGCCGGTGGGGTCCTCCGTCTGAGCGGCCCATGTCCCAGAGACGGGGGTGGGCTGCCGAGTCTGGACGGAGCGCCTCTTGGAGGAGCCGGCGCGCTTCTTCCGTCTGAACAGCGCGCGTCCTGGGGGAGTCGTACTTCGGGATCCGCTGCACCCCGGGCGGGCCGTCCTTGTGCTCCCACATCGGCCCCGTACGATTTCGAAAATAAGTGGAAAGAAGTCGTCCCCGTTTTCCCACAGGGGGGTTGAGGGCGGCGGACAAGCCGGGCGCAGCAGCGAGGCCCGCACACCGCTCTCCCATGACACACGGGTGACATAGAGGTCAGAAAGGAGAATCCAAGTTGATGGGTAAGGTAACTAAAGAATCGATGGTAGCCCGAGCGACGCAGCTGGTCGCAGGGATGGTCAAGCGGCTCGCGAACGTGACGTCGTTCTCGTTCTCGAGCAGTGTGTACACACCGGCCCAGATCACGGCAGCGGCAACGCTGATCGAGACACTGCAAGCCGATGTGGACGCCGCGAAGGCCACGCTCACGGCGAAGCTTGCTGCACAGAAAGCCCAAGCGCCCGCCGCGAACAGCCTCCTGGCTGGTTTCGCGGCGTACGTGAAGCTGACGTACAGCAAATCGCCCGATGTCCTCGCCGATTTCGGCCTCAAGCCGAACAAGGCGCGGACGAAGCTGACGACCGAGGAACAGATGGTCGCAGTTGCGAAGCGCGTCTCGACGCGCGAGTCCCGTGGGACCACCGGCAAGAAGGCAAAGGAGGCGATCAAAGGCAACGTCGTCGACGTTGTCACGACGCCTGTGAAGTCCGTCGTGCAGGTGGTCGCAACGTCCGTCGCACCGGGCACCCCCGCGATCGGGGGCGCCACGGGCGGCACGACGCCGAAGGGCACCTGAGCCGCTCGTTGTACTGAGCGGTTCGCTGCCTAGAAGTGGGGGCGCCTCCAGCGAAGGAGGCGCCCCCGAAGGCTGGGAGGGCCGCCGACCCGTGTGTTCATTTCCCGTCGCAGCCGAACGAAGATCGCACACGCCCCCCTCCCGAACCCCGTGCGCGGCGCTTCTTTCCGTGACACGGAACGAGCCCTACCCCGAGCCCGCAACCGAGCCGCCGCAATGCGCAGGGAAGACTCACTCGCCGACACGTGGTTTCAAAAGCCGCCCTCGTTCGCGGGGCGCAGCCCGTCTCCGGACACGCTCGCCGCGCGACCGCGGGAGGCCGCGGCTGCGGTCCCCGCCCGCCTCGGCGCGCCGCTGCGCTCCGCCGTCGCCGGCGCGGTCGCGGGGTGCGTCGGCGGAGTGCTCGCGCTCGTGAGCGCGGACGCCGCCATCAGCCGCGCGCGCCTCGCCCTCCACGTCCGGATCCTGCTCGGCCAGGCCCCCTCGCTCGGGCACGCGACGCCGACGACGACGCGGGAGGTCCTGGGCGTCGCCGCCGTCGTGGGGCTCGTGCTCGGGGCCGTCTTCGGCCGGCTGATGCGCCGGCTCTTTCCGGTCCTTCCGAGGCTCGTCTTCGGCACCGTCCTCTCGGCCACCTCGTGCACGGTGCTCTACGCGTTCGTCCTGCTCCGGTACGCGCCGTGGCTCGCGGGGCCCATCCCCTTCCTGCCGTGCTTGCTGGGAGCCGTGGCCTACGGTCTCTCCATCGGGGTGGCCCCGCCCATCGAGCGCTCGCCGCTCGACCCCGCGCTTTGGGAGCCGGAGGAGCCGCCCGCCTTGCCGCGACCCGTGGTCACCTTGCCCACCGAGACGGGCGCGTCGTTCCCCCTCGTCCGACGGCGCTCGATCGAGCCCGCGCGCGAGACGAGCTTCTTCCCGCAGTAGGCGAACCGGTGCGTCACGCGGCGCGGGCGCGCCGGCACAGCGTCACGAGGTGGTCGATCCCCACGAGCAGCACGGGCGCGTCCACCCCTTCGCCGAGCGCCCGCTCGACGACCGCGGCGGCCTCCGTGATCCGCGGGAAGCCGAAGCCGCCGGCGGCGCCCTTGAGCTGGTGGGCCAGCCGTCGCAAGGTCTCGACGTCGGCCGCCTGGCTCGCGCGAAGGATGGCCGATGAGCGGTCGGGCAGCTCGCGCACGAACTGCTCCACGATCTCGTGCATGTCCTCGTCGCCGGACAGGGTGCTCACGAGCGGGGCGCTCGAGACCGTCCGTGTCAGCGTCTTGCCCACGGCGCCGGTGAAGCGCGCCACCATGCCGACGAGCGCGGCCCGGTCGACCGGCTTCGTGAGGTACTCGTCGCACCCCGCGCTCTCGCACCGGAGGCGGTCGCCCGCCATGGCGTGCGCCGTGAGGGCCACGATGGGGAGCGCGTAGCCCATCAGCCGGAGCTTCGAGGTGGCGCCGTAGCCGTCGAGCTCGGGCATCTGCATGTCCATCAGGATGACGTCGTACGGGTGCCCGGCGGTCTGCGCGGACACGGCCTCGGTGATGGCGGCCCGTCCGTCGGCGACGACCTGGACCGTCGCGCCGGCCTTGACGAGGTAGGTCTTGATGAGGAGCTGGTTGTCGTAGCCGTCCTCGGCGAGCAGGACGCGGCAGCCCTCCGGCAAGCGCGGGATCTGGCGCCGGGCCTCCTCCACCGTGTCCGCGACCCCACCCTCGGTGAGGTCCGAGATCATCGGGACGCCCCGCAGCGATCCGGTCGGGAGCACGAGGCGAAACACCGTGCCGCGGCCGAGGCAGGTGTCGACCGTGACGCTGCCGCCCAGGAGCTCCGCGAGGCGCCTGCTGATGACGAGGCCGAGCCCGGACCCGCCGAACCTGCGGGTCATCGAGGCGTCCGCCTGCGCGAAGCTCTGGAAGAGGTTCTGGACCTGCGCCTCGGTCATGCCGATCCCGGTGTCCGAGATGTCGATGACCAGCTTGGCGTCGGGCTCGAGCGGGGCGACGCAGCGCACGACGATCTGCACCGCGCCCTCCTTCGTGAACTTGATGGCGTTGCTCACGAAGTTCATCAGGATCTGCTTGAGCCGCGTCGGATCGCACGGGAACGACGTCGGGATCGCGCCCACGTACTTGATGTCGAACCCGAGGTTCTTCTCGACGGCGCGGACGCGCATGAGCGACGCGACGTCGACGATGATCTGGCTCGGCGACGTCGGGATCTTCTCGACGGTCATCTTGCCGGCCTCGATCTTCGAGAGGTCGAGGATGTCGTCGATGAGCATCATGAGATGCTCGCCGTTGCGCCGTATCGTCTGCACGTGGTTCACCCGCTCGCTCGCGCCGAGGGACGGATCGAGGAGCAGATCCGCGTAGCCCACGACCGCGGTCATCGGGGTCCGTATCTCGTGGCTCATGTTCGCCAGGAACTCGGACTTCACCCGGCTCGCCTCGACGCTCTCGGCCCGCGCCTCCTCGAGGTCCTCGACGTGCCGCTCGAGCAGCTTCGTGTTGACGAGGGCCTGGAGGAACGTCGCGTGGGCGTGGCCCGCCTGCACCCAGAGAAACCCCGCGTACGCCGCGATGACGACGGCGAACGCCGCGAGCTGGCGCGTGGTGCCGGGCAGGACGCAGCCCGCGCCGAGCGCCGGCAGGAGCACGCAGCCGATGTGAACGCGGAGCAGCGCGCGGTTCCCGGCAAGCGACGTGACGCCCGCCGCGGCGATCCCCGCGAGCACCATGAGGACGAGCCACGAGTCGCGGGTGCCGCCGAAGGCCACGATGAGCGCCGCGCCGCCGAGCCCCCAGGAGCCGGACGACAGGACGAGCCCCACCGCGAAGAGCCGCGACCACACCGCGGGCCGCCCCGCGTAGCGGGTCGCGAGGGGCTTCGCGACGAGGAGGCGAAGCACCCCCAGGATGCCGGTCCAGACCCCTGCGGCGACGGTCGCCGACGGATAGCGGACCATCGCCGCGGTGGTCGTGAGGACGACGGCCGCCAGCGCCCAGTTCCCGAAGATCCCCGCGACCGACTGCCGGGCCAGAGCCTTGCACGAGGCACGCTGGACCTCCGCTCGCTCCTCCCCCGTGAGGTCGAGCATGCGCCTCGCGGGGGGGTTGCTGGACGACCCGTCGGGCGGGAAAACTGTCTGGACGGTCGCCGGCATGGCTCTCCCTTGTTCATCCATAACGACCACCTGGGCTCCGGCATTAGAGGCGCGATCCCGGAGACGCCCGGTTTCTCTCGCGTTTGAGAGAAACGTGGCTGAAACTCCCGCCATGCCGCTCGCCCACTACCTGCTCGAAGGAACCACCGCCGTCGTCCAGATGGACGATGGGAAGGCCAACGCCCTCTCCCTGGACATGCTGGAGGAGCTCTCCCTCGCGCTCACACGTGCGGAGAAGGAGGCAAGCGCCGTCATCCTCGCAGGTCGTCCCGATCGCTTCAGCGCGGGGTTCGATCTCAAGGTCATGATGAGCAGCCCCGACGCCGCGAAGGCGCTCGTGCGCCGCGGCGGCGAGCTCCTGATGCGGCTCTACGGGTTCCCCCTGCCGGTCGTCGCCGCGTGCACCGGGCATGCGATGGCGGCCGGCGCGCTCCTCCTGCTCTCTGCCGACCTTCGCATCGGAGTGTCCGGCCCCTTTCGCATCGGCCTGAACGAGGTCTCCATCGGCATGCCGGTTCCGATCCTCGCGATGGAGCTCGCGCGCGACCGCCTCGCGGCGACGGAGCTCGGCCGCGCGACCCTTCGAGCCCAGATCTACGGGCCGGAGGAGGCCTCGCGCGTCGGGTACCTCGACGAGGTCGTCTCTGCCGCGGACGTCCTCGCGCGAGCCAAGGAGGAGGCCGCGAAGCTCGGCGCCCTCCCCCGCGTGGCGTTCCACGAGACGAAGAAGCGCATGCGAAGCAGGACGATCGATCACGTCCTGGCCACGCTCGACGCGGACATCCAGGCGCTCACGCTGCCGAGGAGCTAAAAGTAGAGCGCGCGATCGGCTACAGCCCCGCGGGCAGGGCCACGAGCTCGTTGATGTTGGGCTCGAGCGTGATCTCGATCCGCCGGTTCTTCGCGCGCCCCTCGGCCGACTCGTTCGGCGCGATGGGGTCGAACTCGCCGTAGCCGGCCGCCGAGAGCTCCTGGGCTCGCATCCCCTGGGCGACGAGGAAGCGCACGACCTCGACGGCGCGCCTCGTCGACAGCTCCCAGTTGGACGGGAACATCGCGGTCTGGATGGGAACGTTGTCCGTGTCGCCGGCGACCTGGAAGTGGCGGTCCGTGATGGTCTTCAGGACCGTCGCCACCTGGCGGAGCGCGCCCTGCCCCGTGGCCTTGATCTCGGTCCGCCCCGAGTCGAACAGGACGTCGTTGGCGAGCTGGAGCACCATGTGCCCGTTGCGGAGCGCGACCTTGAGCTCGCCCGCGTCCACCATCTTCTGGAACTTGAGGGCGATCTGCCGGTAGAGGGCGAGCCGCGCGTCCGCCGCCGCCTGGGCCCGGCGCAGCTCCTCGAGCCGCGCCTTCGCCTCCGCGAGCGCGCTCGCGAGCGAGCCCTTCTCGGCGAGGAGGGCGTCCGCGTTCTTTCCGAGGCGCGAGAGCTCCTTGCGGAGCTGCTCGTTCTCGGCGATGGAGCCGTCCACCTTGGCCTGCAGATCGTGCGCCGAGCCTTGCGCGCTCGCCAGGTCCTGATCCCGCTGCTTGGCCCGGGCCTCGAGCTCGGCGATCTGCGCGTTCAGCTTCGCGAGCTCCGCGCGCGCGGTGGCGAGGTCCGCCGCGTTGGCGATCGCCTCCGAGTGCGCCGCCATCGCGTCTGCGTGCGCTTGCTGCGCGTCGCGCACGGACGCGTCGTACCTGGCTTGCGGGACGCACGCGGCGGTCCCCAGCGTGCCCAGGACGGTGAGAAGGAGCAGAGACGTCTTCATGGCCGCAGGCTTAGCAGCGACCGCGCCGCCTGTGGCGCGGATTTCACCCGAGCCTGGCCGACGTCCTTCGTGTCCTCGATCACCCCTTCGCGCGCCTTCGCGTGACGACCGCCCCGAGGAGAAGAAGGCCCACCGCCGCGCCACCTGCGTCGCCTCCGTTTGCTCCGGCCGCTCCACGGCACGAGCAACCCTTGCTGGCCGCCCCCTGCTGCTTGCCGGGCTCCGTGGGCTGCCCGCCGCCATCCGGCCCGACGCCCGTGCCGCCGTCCGCGACGCCGCCGTCCTCCGGCGCCGTCCCGGAGTCGACCCCCGTGCCGCCGCCGTCTGCGGGCGGAGGCAACGTCCCCGAGTCGGGCATGACGCCGCCGACGCAGGCTTCGAAGCCCGACCCGAGCGTCGACCACGCGCTCCACGAGGCGCCGCTGTGGAGGCTCTTGACGACGTTGCCGCTGCCGTCGACGCCGAAGACCTCGGCCACGCCGTCGGGCCTGAGCCACGCGAGCGGATCGGACGCGAGCACCTGGTTGAAGTCGTTCGCCCACGCGCTCCACGTCCCCGTGCTGTTCCACATGTGGATGAGGTTTCCGCTCATGTCGCGGGCGAAGATCTCGGGGCCGTAGCTCGGGTAGACCAGCACCGAGGGCTCACCCTGGATAACCTGCGTGGGGTTGAGCGCGGCGAACGCCGGCCACGTGTTGTTCGTGTAGTCGGACGTGTAAAGCTGGCCGTTGGTGCCTCGGGCGAAGACCTCGACGTGCCCGTCGGCCCAGCGGACGGGCACGGGACGCGACGCGAGGGGGCCACCCGTCAGCGCGCTCCACCCCGCCCAGACGGGCGGCGACGCGGTGTTCGTGTAGTTGTGCCAGGGCGTCCCCTGCGCGTCCGTGACGAAGATCTCGGCGTGGCCGTCGGTCCAGAGGATGGGCCCGGCGCCCGTGGTGAAGGCTCCCGCGTCGCCGCCGCCCATGCTCGCCCAGCCTCCCCACGACGACTGCGTGGAGACGTTGTGCCAGATGGTCCCGTCGGTTCCGAGCGCGAAGACCTCGATGTGGTCGTCGCCGTACGCGAGGGTCGACAGGTGCGACAGGCCCGAGCCGCCGAACGAAGCAAAGGACGTGTACGCGGACGACTCCCACTCGAGCGACTCCGTGGTGCCGTTGCCGAGACCGTCGAACACCTCCGCGAGGTGCCCGCTGCCGGGAGCCCACATGACGCTCGCGACGCCGCAGTCGGCCGTCCCGCCGAGCATGGCCGGGCTGCTCCACGCGTCGCCCGTCGTCGTGGTCGACATGTGCGCCGCGACGCCTCCGCTCTCTGTCGCGAACAGGTCCATGTGCCCGTCCGCCCAGCTCACGATGCTGAGCGCATCGTTGCCGTTGGGCTGCGAGGGGGCGGCGAACGGCGTCGTGGGCGTGCCTCCGTCGCTGGGCGGCGGCACGGTGCCGAGGAACGCCGTGAACTGGGCCATGGTGCCGAGGAACTGATCGAGGTCCCCGCCGCTCCCGATGCCCGGCACATCGCCCGTGAACGAGTACTGCCAGATCGCCGCCGTCGTCCACGGCGAGGGAACGTCGAAGCAGGAGGTCGTGGTCGGGTACGCGATCCAGAGAGGGTAATTGGTGAGCCCCGTCGTATCGACGCCGTTGTCGGCGAACCACGAGCCGTAGGAGTAGACGATGGGCGTCCGGCCGGTCGCCGCCTGCACGGTCGTCAGGAAGTCGTTCATCCCCTGCGTGAGATCGGCGGCCGACGCCGCGCCGCTCGACCCGTTCCCGAGGCAGTCGTCCCCCGGGGTGCCGTCCGGGCACTCGATGTCGAGCACCGGCGGGAGATCCGTCGGCGCGATCGTGCCGACGACGCCGAGGAAGTAGTTGGCCTGGGTGACCCCGCTGATCGTGCCGTCGAAGAAGTGGTAGGCGCCGCGAACGATGCCGTTCGCCTTCGTGCCGGACCAGTTGTTGGAGAACTCGGAGTCCGTGAAGTAGTTGCCCTGCGTCGCCTTCATGAAGGCGAACTTGATTCCCGCGCCCGCTGCCGAAGCCCAGTCGAGCGACCCTTCGCCCCCGGACACGTCGACGCCCTGGACGAACGGCCCGCTCGAGCAGACCTGCGCAGCCTGGGCCGGTAGCGCATAGCCCACCGCGACCGCCGCAACGACACCCGCCAGCGCCCACGAGCCATGAAGCCTGCTGCCGATCATGCGGGCAGGGTCGCACGCGAGACGTCCCGTGCCCTTCCCTTCGACGTCCCGGCTTCGTCTCGATTGATGGATCGCGCGCGCTGGCAGCCCTTCATTTGCAGCCAAGAGATAACTTTCCGTTCGTCTTGCCTCTTCCGGACCGCTCTGAGGCCTCCCGAGTCGAACGCTGAGCTGGTGGTGGTTGCATGTGTTCTACGGCCGACTAGAAGGTGCCTCAGCGAACCTCGCCCGGCACCATCGCCGCGAGCTCGCAGGGAGCAAAGCCATGCCGGTGACGAGCACGAAGGCCCACCCGACGTTCCTCTCCATGTCCGCGCTGCCGGTCCTGGCGCTCTTCGCGCCCATCATCCTCGCGGGCTGCTCCACCGCCCCGGCGACCACCCCCGCGCCTGGCCCATCGGCTTCGACGCCCTCGAAGCAGAACGTCCTTCTCACCGCTCCGATCGACGAGAGCCAGCTCGTCACCCTCGTCGGCAACACGCACTCCAAGGCGAACGCGAAGTACGACCGCGGCCCCGTCGACGCCAGCCTGCCGCTCGAGCACATGCAGCTCGTCTTCAAGCGCTCCGCCCTGAAGGAAGCGATGCTCGAGTCGCACATCGACCGCCTCCACGATCCCAGCTCGTCGGCGTACCACCAGTGGCTCACGCCTCAGGAGCTCGGCGACGACTACGGCGTCTCGGCGGAAGACGTGGCGACGATCTCCGCGTGGCTCGAATCGCACGGATTCCGGATCGACGGCGTGCCGACGAGCCGGATGTTCCTCGAGTTCACGGGGACGGCCGGCCAGGTACACGAGGCCTTCCACACGGAGATCCACGCGCTCGACGTGGGCGGAGCCCCGCACATCGCCAACATGACCGACCCGGCGATCCCCGCGGCCCTCGCGCCCGTCGTCGTCGGCGTCCACGCGCTCCACGACTTCATGCCCCACCCCCTCCACCGCGATCTCGGGACCGCCACCCGGAGCGTCAAGACCGGGCAGTGGACCCTGGCGTCCCCGAGCTTCACCGTCAACGATGGCGCGAGCGGCACGTACTACGCGGTGGCTCCGGCGGACTTCGCGACGATCTACAACCTGAACCCCCTCTTCAGCGAGGGGTACCGCGGCGCGGGCCAGACCGTGGTGGTCATCGAGGACACCAACATCAAGAACGCCGCCGACGTCACGTCGTTCCGGAGCGCCTTCGGCCTCTCGGGGTACGCCGGCACCTTCACCCAGGTCCACCCCACGGGGAAGACCACGTGCACGAACCCCGGCGTCAACGCCGCCGAGGGGGAAGCCGCGCTCGACGCCGAGTGGGCAGGCGCATCCGCTCCGGACGCCGCGATCGAGCTCGCGTCCTGCGCCGACACGCGCACGGTCTTCGGGGGGCTCATCGCCATCCAGAACCTGATCAACGCTGCCAACGCGCCCAAGATACTGAGCGTGAGCTACGGCGAGTGCGAGGCCGAGAACGGCGCGGCCGCCAACAAAAGCTACGTCAGCACGTACCAGCAAGCCGCGGCCGAAGGCGTCTCGGTCTTCGTCTCCGCCGGCGACGAGGGCGCCGCCAGCTGCGACGCCGACGACGACTACGCCACCCACGGCATCGCGGTGAGCGGCTTCGCGTCGACGCCGTACAACGTCGCCGTGGGCGGCACCGACTTCATGGACGACTACGACTCCAAGACCGGTGGGCCGGCGCTGTCGACGTACTGGAGCGCCACGAACGGGACGACCTACGCCTCGGCGCTCTCGTACATCCCGGAGATACCGTGGAACGACTCGTGCGCGAGCAAGCTGATCTACAGCGGCAACGGCTACTCGGAGGCCTACGGAAGCAACGGGTTCTGCAACAGCAGCGCGGGGAACCCGAGCTTCTTGACGACGGCCGCGGGCAGCGGTGGTCCGAGCGCGTACTCGTTGCAGCCTTCGTGGCAAACGGGCGTCGCCGGCCTCCCCACGTCCTCCGGTGGAGTCCGCTACCTGCCCGACGTCTCGCTCTTCGCGGCCAACGGCGTGTGGGGGCACTTCTACGTGTACTGCATGTCGGACGCCGCGCAGCAGGGCGTCGCGTGCAACTACACGAGCGCGACCGACACGCTCGATCTGGCAGCGGGCGGCACCTCGTTCGCGTCTCCGGCCCTCGCCGGCATCCAGGCGCTCGTCAACCAGAAGACCGGCAGCAGCCAGGGAAACCCGAACTACACGTACTACCGGCTCGCGGCGACGGAGTACGGCGCGAACGGAGCGTGCAACAGCGATCTCGGCGCCCCCGCCGACCCGACGCTCCCGGCCTCAGGCTGCATCTTCCATGACGTGACCGTTGGCGACATCGATCTCCCCTGCACGGGTACGGACGATTGCTACGGGTACTCGAAGTCCGGAAGGAAGCTCACGTACGGCGCTCTCTCCAAGTCCTCCGTCGCCTTCTCGTCAGCCTACGCCGCGAGCGCGGGTTGGGACTACGCAACCGGGCTCGGCTCCGTCAACGCGTACAACCTCGTCACCAACTGGTAGCCGCTGCCGCTCGGCTCACGGATCAGGGCTGAGCACGAGCGGATACTCCACCGTGACGATGCCGCCGGTCGGCTCGGGGAACGATAGGTTCTGGAAGCCCCGTACCACGCACTGAACGACGTTCTTGTCGGGCAGGTCCGACCCTCCGTCGGACGCGACGGACACGCCGCCGCTGCGATCGATCACGAACTTGACCGAGACGCGCCCACGCAGGGACGGGTTCGTGCGAAGCCCGTCCTCGTAACACAGGCGGAAGCGGCCAAAGTTCTGGCGGATGACGCGCTGCACGGCCTCCGCGGGCAACCTCCCGTTCACCATCACGCCGTCCCCCTGACCCGTCCTGAAGCGCGCCTGGTGGGTACCAGGGACGAAGCCGTGACCGTAGCCGGCCCCGGTGACGCCGCGGCCAAGGCCGTGGCCGATGGTGCCCAGCCCGCAGAGGCACGCGCCCTCGCCGCGACCACCTCCCCCTTCCCCGATACCCGACAGCTCCATTCCTCCCGCGCCGACGGCGTCCCCGATCGCGTCGCCCCACATGTTGCCGAGCGCGCTCTTCGGGTCCTCGCCGAGCGAGTCCTCGCGACCCCACGGCGCCGTCAACGCGTTGGGCGAGCCGCCGCTGTCCGCGGCCAGGAGGCCGATCATGCCGAACGCCGCCGCCTGCTGGAGGGCGCTCTCGCGGGCGAGGTGCGGATCGGGGTTATCGAGCGGGCCCTCGATGCCTCGGCGGTGGCCCAGCTCCACGGAGCTCGGATTGCCCATGCCACCCTCGCCTTTGTCCGCGCCCGCCGCAGCGCCGTTCGCACCGATCTCCGAGCCGTCGCCCGGCGCGGGACTCACCGCGCCCTCGGAGCGCTCGGCCGACGCGTGGAGCAAGTGCTGCATCATCAGGATGCGATCGCGATCCAGGGCCTCCGCGTCGTCTGGCCCGAGGCTCGGCATGAAGAACGCCAGCGACGCCAGGATGCCGACGTGGAGCAAGGTCGAGAGCCCGAGATAGGCGTGCGCCGGCTCGACGAGGGCCGCGGGCGGGAGGGCCCTCCCGGCCTCTACGGCGCTGATCCGTAGCGTGAGCGCCGAATCGGGGAGGGTCACCTCCGCCCGCGTGCCCCGGACGAGCTCGAGTTCGTGGGCACCAGGCGACTCGACCGAGGGCCGCGCGCGTCCGGACGCGACGAGGTCGTCGAACGTCACCCGACCTGTCCCGGGCACCTCGACCGTCCCCGAGGCCCCCGGCACCAGGACGAGCGACGCTCGCCGCCTCCTCGCCAGGATGACCGGCGTGCGCGCCTCGGCACCCCCCTCGGCGCCGACGACGTAGGTACGCGGCGGCGTGAGATGGTCGACGCGAAGAACGGTGGTGTCCCAGAGGACCACCACCTCGATCGAGGTGACTTCGTCCGTCGCCCCCTCGTGCGGAGCCCCCTCCGCCTCACCCCCGAGGAGCGGATGCTCCGAGGCTACCGTCGCACGGAGTTCCTGCATGGCTGGCTGGGTGACAGCGAGCCAAGGGCTCAAGTTCCCGGTTCTCGCCGGGCGTGCCTCTGTTCAGCCCGGGGTCACCCGCTCGAGCTGGCCGCTGGCGAGCCCCACGAGGATGGTGTCTCCGTCCCACGCCACGTGCGTCGCGGTCCGGGGAGCGAGCGGCGTGACCTTCGCGCGCTGGTCCAGCGCAACGACCACGGCCGACCCGTTCGCCAGCACCGCGGCGAGCCGGCGTCCCGTCGCGTGAAAGCCGAGGGACGTCGGCGTCTCGGGGACGCGCACGCGCGCGAGAACACGGCCCTTCGCGGCATCGACGAGCGCGATGGTGCCGTCGTCCGAGCCGGAGGCGACGATGCGACCGCGCGGATCGGTCGCGAGACAGGTGACGCCGAACGCCTCCTGGTGGGCGTCGATGCGGTGCATGACCTTGGCCTTGGCCACGTCGACCACGAAGATCCGCCCGTCGAGCGCGCCCGTCCCGACGACGAGCAGCGCGCCGGGGAGACGGACGAGGCCGGTCACCGCCGCGTCGGACAGGGCATAGTCGGTGACGTGCGCGCCTCGATCGAGCCCGTAGACATCGACGGCGCCGTGCTCGGTCCCGCTGAAGGCGTACGCCGCGTCCACCGCGAGCGCCGTCGACGGGCTCTGGAGGAGGATCGGGTGGGGCTTGGTCCAAGGCTTCGTGAGGCGCACGACGAGCGAGCCTGCGGACGCGGTGACCCAGCCGTCCTGCCCGACGGCGACGGCGCCGATCGCGCCTGCCAGGCGCAGCGACCCCACGTCTGCCCCCGCGTCGCGGACGCGCAGGAGACCTGCGCGATCGCCAAACGCCACCAGGGCCCCGCGCGCGGCCACCGCCGTGATGGGGGCGCCCGGGGGCGACGAGGACAGCGCGGCCTCGTCCCAGGCGCGAATGGGCCCACCTCGAGCCGCCGTGAACAGCGAGCCATCCGCCATGGCGACCCCGATGACCGGCCCTGCGTGAACCTGCGCGGCGGCGCGCGGCGAGCATGTGAACGCGTCGAAGACCTGGAGCCACCCGTCTTCGAGGCCGACCGCGATGCGCTTGTCGTTCGCGGCGAGCGCGACGACGCGGGCACGCGCGTGGATGCGCCGGACGATCTTCTCGCTGGTGACGTCGATGACGATGACCCAGTCCCCGAAAGCCACGGCGACCCGAGCGTCGTCCACCGTCTCGAGGTGCCAGTCCTCTTCCGTCGTGGCGAGCCGCAGCGACCCGGTCACGGTCCCTTTGCGAACCGAGACGAAGACCAGCTCCCCGTCCGCGCGAAGCGCGACGAGCGCACGTCCTGCGAGGGCGACGGCGACGAAACGCCCCTCGGGCAGGCGCCAGCGAAGCTCGTTGCCGAGCGTCCATAGCTCCACGCTCTCGCGACGCACGACGGCGACGTGTTCACCCGAGCGGTCGAACGCGTGGATCGTTTCTCCTCCATCGGCGAGCCGTTGCGCGCGATCGCCGGCAACACTGACAAGACCTCCGCCGCCCCGGATGACTGCGAGCCATCCATCTCCCGATGGGCGCACCTTCGCGGCCGGCAGCCCGGCCGATTCCTCGCCATGCTCTCCGCCCCTGGGCAGGGGCAGCCGCACGGCTCCTGCCGTGGTCCCGTCTCGATTCAAGAGGGCCAGGGCGCCGTCTTCGAGCAGCGCAGCGACGCCCCCTTCGGTGCGCCGAGCGAGCATGATCGGAGCACCTTCGGTGCGGTGCTCCCAGCGCGGCGACGGGGTAGTCGCCTCTTTTCCTGCGTCCGGTGTCACAGCGTCGTCCCGCACGTCCGTGTAGTCGCTTCTCGGACGAATTGCGACCCTCGGTTGTGGTGCGCGCGGGCGTGGCCCGCGGCCCTGCGTTCGTTCGTCCCGCCGCCCAAGGTGGGCTACCCTCACGTTTCTTGGGCGAGTAGGCGGAAGGGCCCGCTATCAGTGGCCCTGGATCAAGTTGACGGCGAGCTGCGGCTGCTGGTTTGCCTGCGCGAGGACGGACTCACCTGCCTGCGCGAGCACCTGCTGCTGGGCGAGCGACGCGGTGGCCGAGGCCACGTCGGTGTCCTCGATCTGGCCGAGCGCCGCCGCGGTGTTGGTCTGGATGGACTGGAGGTTCGTGACCGTATCCGCGAGCCGGTCCATCGCGGCACCGAAGCCTGCGCGGTTCGTGCTGAGCGTCTGGATGGCGGCCGTGATCGAGGTGATCGCCAGCTGGGCGTCGGCGGCGTTGTCGACCGCGGCTCCCGAGAGACCGAGGTGGGTGACGTCCGTGGCGCCGAACGTGACGCTGATCTGGTCGTTGGCCGTCGTGCCGATGCCGACCTGGAAGTTGGACGCGGTAGCCGTGCCAGCGAGCACGTTGGTGCCGTTGAAGCTCGTGACGTTTGCGATGCGATTGATCTCGGCCAGCTCCGCCTGGAACTCGGTATTGAGGTTGGCGGAGTCACTCGAGCTCATCGTCGCGTTGGAGCCCTCGACGGCGAGCTGGTTCAACGTCGTGAGGATGTTGCTGATCTGCTCGGCACCGCCGTCGGCGGTCTGCACCATCGAGATGGCGTTGTTCGCGTTCTGCTGTGCGGCAGTGTAGCCGGCGACCTGCGCGCTGAGGCGGCTGGCCATACCGAGGCCGGACGGGTCGTCGGCTGCGCTGTTGATCTTGTACCCGGACGACAACTCGCCGATCGTCTTGTTGATGGCGAGCTGCGTCGCGCCGAAGTTGCTCTGAGCCTGGAGAGACGAGACGTTGGTCTGCACGAAGAGCGACATGTTCGATTCCCTTCTTGAACGGGTGAATGGACAGGAGCCTTCTGAGAAGCCCCCGAAGGTCTGATGCGAATTGCGCACCACCGCGCGCCGAACGCCGTGAGGCGCATCAAATGCCGCGCCGAGCGTGTCCGCTGGGCTCGTCGCGTGCCCGAGCACGAGCCGAGGTCTGCGTGTGCGAAGCCACGCACCGCTGGCTGCGGGGCGCCAACGCGATGACACGCCAGGCCACGGGTCGTCACGGCGTTGACGTCGCGCGTGGCGACCATGCGCATCGCAGCGCAGCGGCTCCGCCACGGTTGAACCATTCCAGCGAGAGCCGACACCACGAGCCGCCCACATGACGCTCACGGAGCTTCCGACTGTTGGTTTTGCATGGACCGCGATCCACGGCAGTGACGAGCCGTTCACCCGGAATTCGGGTCGGCGAAGAGGCGAGATCTGCGAGATTTGCCGAGGATCTGCGCGTGGCGCACACGTTGCTAACGGCGGGCGCCATGAGCGTCTCCCTCCGTCGCGTCGCCCCGTCAGCAATCCTCTGCCTCATCGCAAGCCATGGGCTCCTCGCCTGTTCGGTGCCGAACACGAGCAGCGATCCATTCACCGGGTTCGAGAACCCCGGGACCGGCGCGGGTCGATCACCGACTTCGCCCACCGGACCCGCGCCGAGCCCGATGGGCCAACCCGTCAGCCTCGAGCCTGAGCCCCAGGCTGCAGACGGCGATGGCGGTGCGCCGCGTACGGACATCGTCGTGCGGACAACCCAATCCACCTCGCCGTCCAGCGCAGAGTCGGCGGTCGCCAGCGCTCCCGTCGGGACGCGAACGCTGTTCTTGAACCGCAACGGGGGTACCTATTACCCGGGCACCGACAACTCCTCGAACAACACTTCGAGCATCATCTCCGCCGCCGTTCAGGCGCCGCCTTGGAGTCGGACCGATGCCGAGTGGCAAGCCCTCCTCGCGGGCGCGCAGGCGGCATACGCCCCGTACAACGTCTTCGTCACCGATCAAGATCCCGGCGCAGCGCCGCACGTCGAGGTGGTCGTCAGCGGGAACCCCACCATGATCGGGGAACCCTCGTGGACCGCAGGCATCTCCCCGATGGCGCCCGCCGGAGAGGTGATCGAGCGCGCGATTTGCTGGGTCTTCGACACCCAGCTTCAAGGGACCGCCGACCAGGTCCGCGTCGTCACCCACGAGGCGGCGCACGCCTACGGCCTCGACCACGAGTTCTATTGCCCGAACACGATGAGCTACCTCTTCGACTGCCCTGCCAAGTCCTTCGAGGACTCGGCGGAGTACTGCGGGGAGTACGCCGCCAGGACGTGCGCGTCGGGTGGTTCTACCCAAGACAGCGTCCAGTCGCTCCTCAGCTCGCTCGGCCCGAGCCAGGGGACGAGCCCGCCGCCATCACAGCCTCCGTCCGGCACGGACGCCGGCACGACCCCGGGCGAAGACGCGGGACCGGGGGCCGACGCGGGCCCGCCCGGAGCGGAGGACGGGGGTTCCGAGCCCGGCCAGGCGTCGATCACGCTCGTCTCTCCGGACGACGGCGCCACCGCAACGGGCAACCAGAACTTCAACGTCGTCGCGGAGGTCGCGAACGCGGTCAGGGTCATCCTCAACTGGGAGCTCAACGGAACGGTCCAGACCTACGACTGCGCCGCGATGCCACAGGGCATGAGCTGCGCGCAGAGCGGAGGGCAAGTCACCTGGACACTCGACGTCGGGACTGGCCCCCGCTCGTGGTACGTCGAGGCGATCGACGCAAATGGCAACTCCACGACCTCGGAGACGCGCTCGCTCGTGCTGGTCGCCGGGTCGTCGAGTGGCGGCACCGTCTCCTTCACCACCCCCAACGACGGAGACAGCTTCAACCCGGGTGACAACGTGACGGTCAACGTCGACACCGGCGCGACCGCCGGGGTGAACGCCGTCTGGCTGACCTGGACGGCGCCCACGGCGCAGGTCCAGTATCCGCTCACCTACCTCGGCGGCTCCGCGTGGGGGTTGACGGTCAGCACGATCGGCAAAGCCAA
>Ga0302196_10000425_pt1 | contig 40901 bp, 34 predicted proteins | sample II_Bog_N1_3_FD_198794 | JGI IMG/M metagenome (GOLD analysis project Ga0302196, IMG submission 198794) | Peat permafrost microbial communities from Stordalen Mire near Abisko, Sweden - II_Bog_N1_3 | ecosystem: Environmental > Terrestrial > Soil > Wetlands > Peat | place: Sweden: Abisko...
TGCGTCGCGTGCTTCGGCTGCTCGTGGTGCAGCGTGACCTGCCCGCTCTGCCCAGGCGTGTGCGTCGCGTGCTTCGGCTGCTCGTGGTGCAGCGTGACCTGGCCGCTCTGCCCTGGCGCGTGCGTCGCGTGCTTCGGCTGCTCATGGTGCAGCGTGACCTGCCCGCTCTGCCCTGGCGCGTGCGTCGCGTGCTTCGGCTGCTCGTGGTGCAGCGTGACCTGCCCGCTCTGCCCTGGCGCGTGCGTCGCGTGCTTCGGCTGCTCGTGGTGCAGCGTGACCTGGCCGCTCTGCCCTGGCGAGCGCGGAGCGGCGTGGCTTGCGTGCGGAGGCTCGCCGCGGCGCTGCTGCGACTCCTGTTGGCGGCGCGCCTGCTCGTGCCGCTGAGCCTCCTGGCGCCGCTGCTCGTGCTGCCGCGCTTGCTGCCGGTGCGCTTGAGGAGAGGACGGTGGCGTCCGCGAGGAGGACGACTGCGCGTGCGCCGCGGTCGAGGCGGCCGCCGCGGAGAGCTTGCGCGGATCGTGCGAGAGCCTGATGATCGTCGGCGTGGGCTGACCGGGGAGCGACTTCGCAGCCGATGCAGCGACGCGCTCGAGCGCGACTCCGCCCAAGGAGAGCCCGCTCGCGAGCGGCGGTACCGCAGTGGCACCGGAGTCGCGGTTGGCCGAAGCCTCGCGCAGCTGGCTCTCGCGCAGCTCCTTTTCGGCCTCGAGGAAGCGCAGGCGGCGCGCCTCGTAGGTGCGCAGTGCATCGTCGCGGCGCGCCTGCATCGCGCGCAGCTTCTCCGCGACATCGGGATGCACGCCGCCCTCTGCGCGCGCCTGGCTGAGCAGCTGCGTGGTCCGATCGATCCGCGGCTGGGACTGCTGGGCGATCGAGAGAAGATATTCGCGCCGAGTGCCGTGCAGCCGGCCCAGCTCGAGGCCAAGGTGCTGCCAGCTGCGCGCGGTGTCGTCGAGCTCGGCGGTGACGTCGAGGTTGCCTGCACGCACGTAGAGGTCGTGCAGGCGCAGGTCGATCTGTTCGACCAGCTCAGGCGAGCTGCCGTCCTGAAGCAACTTGCCGCGGCAGCCCTGGAACGCGAGCAGCAACGAGCGGGCCGGCTCGCTCCAGCCGCGCAGCGCCTGGTCGAGCCCGGAGCCATCCGCGCGCAGCGCTTGCAGCTGGCGATCCAGGTCAGACGCCGCAAGCGAAGCTTGGGTCATCTGGCGATGGAGCGTCTCTACCTGCTGTTCGTTGGCAGCGCTCACTCGGGCTCCCGGGCACCGAAGATCAGGCCTTTGGCCGCAACAGAATACATGAGCGATGGGCCATCAAACAAGGGGGGTCCGCTTTCCTGCGCCGCGACTCACCTTTTTCGTAGCGGACCGATGGCGCCGGTCCGCGCTGCGCTTGAATTTGCGCGCGAGCGGGCCTCCGCGACGGCCCGGTCACGGTGCCACAAATCGGGGCCAAAAGAAGAGGTATCAGCCGCGCGGCGCGGGCGCGGCGGCTGGCGGTGCGCTGGGCGCGGAGCCGGTGAGATAGCCGAGGATCAAGCTGCGATCGCCCGGTGTCAGCGTGACTTTCTTCCAGCGCTCCATCTTCGCGACCGCCGCAGTCCACTCGGCCGGGCTGCGCTCCTCGGGTTCGTAGGCGGCGTGGCAGGCGGTGCAGCGGGCGAGATAGACGCGCTCGCCATCGCTGAGCGGGCCCCGCGGCCGCCCTGAGGAGCAAGCCACCAGCGCCGCCGTCGCAGCCGCACCGAAGACGATTCTGATTCTCATTCTCATCGCATACCACGAGCGCGGAGCCGATGCAGCCGGCCCCTCCTGGAACGGGGTTCAACACCGCTTCCCGCGGGCGAACCGGCCTCTACCGCGCTTCCTTCGCGCGGCAATCGCGGCAGAGACCGTAGAGCTCCAGCTTGTGCCGCGTGACGGTGAATCCGTGCTCCTGCGCGACCGCATTCTGCAGCTCTTCGATGCGCTCGTTCTCGAACTCGATGATGGTCTGGCATCCGGTGCAGATCAGGTGATCGTGGTGGTGCCGATCGAGGGCCGCCTCGTAGCGGGTCTGGCCGTCGTCGAAGTGGCGCGCCGAAGCGAGCCCGGCCTCGCTGAGGATCTTCATGGTCCGATAGACCGTGGCCGCGCCGATGTTCCGGTCGCGCGTCGAGACGCGGGCGAGCAGCTCGTCGATGCTCAGGTGACCCGAGGCGCTGAAGAACGTGTCGACGATCAAATCTCGCTGGCGGGTCTGCTTCAGGCCGCGCTCGGCGATCCAGACATTGAGGCGCTCCCGGGCCGCAGAGGAGGCTTCAGACTGCTGGCGGGCGCGCGAGGCGCGCGGAGTCGGCGAGGGAGCAGAAGTCAAGCGGGCCTCGGGCGCAAAGCGCAATTGAGAATGATTCTCAACAACCCTATGTCGGCTGCCTACGCGGTTGTCAAGCCGCTGCGAGCTAGGGCGGACTGCGCAGCCACCCGCGGGAGGCGAGCTCGGGGCGCAGTTTCGCGGCGGCCGCTTCGTCGGAGACCCCTGCGGCGACATCGCTGCCGAGCAGTTTGGTGAGCGAAGCGCGGGCGGCGGTGCGCACGCGCGGGTCGGGATCGGACAGGCGATCGAGCAGCGCCGAGGCGTAGCGGGCTCCCGAGCCGCGCTCGCCGGCGACCTCTGCGGCGAGCGCGCGCACGCGCGGGTCGAGCGAGCTCATCAGCTCGAGCGCGTCGTCGCCGCCGGACTCCTCGACGCGCGCGCGGGTCGAGATGGCGTGCCGCGTGCCCGGCAGCAGCAGGACGAACACCAGCGCGCCCAGACCGATCTGGAAGAGGCCGGTGGCAGCCGGGTAGTGTCGCGCGCGGATGAGCGCAAATCGATAGACGGAGAAGATCAGCAGGAACGCTCCGAACAGGAGCGGCGCGACGCCAGAGACCCAGGTCGGCATCCGCGCGCCGTCGCTGCCAGCCCAGAACGAGACCAGCGCCGAGCCGACCAGCAGCGCGTAGAGCGCGGGGCGCACCCGCTGGACAAAGGCGAGGCTCGCCTGCACGCGGGGCGCGCGCCGCACCGGTCCCTGCCCGGAGGCTGTCGTCAGTTCGGCCACCTGCGGGGTCTAACCCGGCGAAGCGCTCGCGTCCAGAACAGCGGCGATCCGGTTGAGCCCGCGGTTCGCCTCGTCGTAGCGGCCGTCCGAGTAAGACGCGGTCACCTCGCGCAGGAGCGACTCGACCTCCTTGCGCTGCGCATCGCTGAGCCGGGCCGACGCGCGCTGGCTCTGCAGGCGGCGCATTTTCTGCTCGACCAGCCGCTGATCGACCTGCAGCTGCTTGACCGCGCGGGAAAGTTCGATGAGCAGATCGCTCGCGCGCGCAAAGTCGCCCTGCCGCCGCGCGGCCCAGATGTCGGCGTTGAGCGGCTGGTCCTCGACGGGAAGATCGGCGATGAGCAGGCCGCGCGCGGCGAGGTCGTCGAGCAGCTTCTTGTGGCGGGCCTCCACGTTCGAGGCCTGCGGCACATCGCGCGGGGGCGAGAGCGCCGGCGCGCTGGCGGCGCGCGGGTCGGCCGCGAGCGCCTTGGCGGCGAAGGCCCGCTCGGACTCGGCCTGCGCGGCCTCGCGGGCGGCCAGCTCCTTCTCGCGGCGGGCCAGCTCCGCGTCGCGCTCCGCGAGCCGCCCTTCGCGCGAGGCGAGCGCCGCTTCGCGCGAGGCCAGCGCGCCGCTCTCGGCGGGCGGCGGCGCGTCGATGGCCGACTTCTTCGTCTCGACCTCGGTCTTCTGCGCGATCACCGACTGCACGCTCGCGGCCACCTCGCTCTGCCGCTCGCGCGCCTTCTTGATCTCATCGTCGAGGCGGCGGCGCTGCTCGGCGTCGGCCTGCCCCACGCTCTTGACCAGCTCGCCGATGCGCGCATCGAGCGACTCCTTCTGCGCGCGCAGCTCGCTCTCGCGCTGCTGCAGCTCCTTCTCCTGCAGCTCGAGCTCGCGCCGATCGCCGCGCACCGTGATGGTCAGCTCGTCGGCCTCGCCCGATTGATCGCGCTCGCAGCCCAACGGCCCGAGCAGGCAAGCGATGGCGAGCAGAGCCGCGCCCAGCTTGAGCCTGCGCACCTCCCACAGCGGCACCGCATTCTGCTTGCCCTTGAGCTTGACCGGTTCGCGCGGCGTCGCTTCGATGTGCCCGGCGACGCGCTCGTAGATGGATTGGGACACCAGGACCTCGCCCGCTTTGGCGTGGGATTCGAGCCGCTGCGCCGTGTTGATCGCGTCGCCGATGACTGTGTACTCGAGCCGCTGGGCCGCGCCCAGATTGCCCGCCAGCGCTTCGCCGCAGTTGATGCCGATGCCGAAGTCGACCGTCTGCAGGCCGCGGGCGGTGCGCGACTCGGAGAGCGCGCGGGCGCGGGTCTGGATCTCGAGCGCGGCCCGGACGGCGGAGAGCTCGGGGTTCTTCGCGGCGCGCGGCGCGCCCCACAAGCAGAGCGCGGCGTCGCCGATGAACTTGTTGACCGTGCCGCCGCTGCGCTGCACCGCCTCGACCATCACCTGGAAGTAGTCGTTGAGGAGCGCGACCATCTCCTGCGGCGTGAGCAGCTCCGACAGGCTGGTGAAGCCGCGCACGTCGAGAAACAGCGCGGTCACCTGGCGGATCTCGCCGCGCAGCGAGAGGTCGTCGACCTCGGAGAGGATGCGCTCGGCGACATCGCCGGAGACGTAGCGGTCGAGCGTGCCGCGCAGGCGCTCGCGCTCGCGCAGCCCCTGCAGCATCGAGTTGAACGCGCGGGCCAGATCGCCGATCTCGTCGCGCGTGTGCGATTCGACCTCGAGCTCGGCCTGGAACTCGCCCTGCCGGGTGCGGCCCATCGCGGCGGCCAGGGCGGTGAGCGGGCGGGCGAGCCGGCGGGCCATCAGCGCTGCGCAGATCAGCTCGAAGAGCAAGAGGCCCGCGAGCACCTCGAGCTCGCGCACCAGCACCGCGCGCGCCTCGGCATCGATGGTGGTGGTGGACAAGCCCAGCAGCATGCGGCCCACCTTGGCGTCGCCCTCCTTGAGCGTCACCGAGACCGGCTGCACGCCCACGCGGCGAGCGGCGAGCAGCGTGAGCGCCCGCTTCGGCTCCGTCCGGTAGAGCGCCAGCAGCTTGGGCGCGAGCCGTCCGAGCAGCGGCTCGTTGACCACCGAGACCGGCTCGATCAGCTTGCCGCTCTCGTCGTAGAGCAGCGCGAAGAGCAGCTCCTGTCCGGGCGTCGCCGCCGAGTTGGTGACGAGATCGCGCATCACGTCGCTGCGGAACGAGACGCCTTCTGCGGAGAGCCGCACGATGGTCGGCGAGAGCGGCCGCACGCGCTCGAGCGCGAGGTGCCGCTGCGCCGCGAGCCGCGCGAGCCAGGGTTGGTAGACGGTGACCACCGCGAACGCCGCCACCGCAAGCACCAGCAGCGCCGCGGTGAGCAGCGCAATCTTCCACTGGAGCGAAAATCGGGGTCGGGCCATTGCGGTCGACAGAGAGTTTGCGAGGAGGTCGGCGCGCGACTCTACACGCCGGGAGGGAGCGCGGCCAGCGAGGCTGTGCTATGTGCCGCCGCGCGATGCGGGATCCGAGCGCGGTCGAGGCGAAGCTGGTGGCGTTGGTTCGCGAATTGTCGCGGCGAGCGGGCCGCGCTGCGTCCGAAGACGAGGCGCGCGCTGCGCTCGCGCCGCTCTCGGCGAAGGAGGAGCAGGCGCTGCTGCACTACGCGCAGAGCGAGCCGCCAGCCCGGCCGCTGGGTCCGATGGCCTGGGCCGATCTGGCGCGAGGCACCTCTGCGCAGACGGCAGCGGCGCGTGAGATGACCGGCTACTACGAGATGCAGATCGAGCGCGACGCGCTGGCGCAGATGCTGCGCGGCAAGGAGAGCGCGGGAGAGTCGTCGCACGCGGAGCGACGGCCGGCGAGGAGCGAGCAACGCTCGCAGCCGCAGGCGGCGCTGCGGGCCGAGCGCCGCGCGGCGCCGAAGAGCGCGCCGCAGACCGTCGCCGAGGGCGACAACGCTCCCGCGCCGCGCGAGGTGAACCTCGCCGTCCGCAAGGTCGAGCCCAAACCGGTTCCGCGCAGGACGAAGAAGGGCCCGAGCGGCGACGAAGAGCGCGCAGGCCAGCTGCTCACGCTCTTCGCCTACCACCGCGACACCGCGCTGGTGGCGAAGGCGCTCAGCTGGTCGCTCGACGAATTGAACGACGAGGTGAACCGGCTGCACCTGCGCCGCCAGACGGGCAAGCTGCTGCGCGGGCTCGACACCGAGATGCCGATCGCGACGCCGCGCAAGTCGGCGTCGAGCGAGCCGGTGCGCCGCCGCTCGGCGAAGGAGCGCGAAGAGACCGCGGCGCGCAAGGCGGCCGACGAGGCGCTGGCGGCGCTCGCGGCGGCGCAGAAGGCGAGCGAGCCAGCCGAAGCTTCGCCGCGATCGAAGCGGATACCCGGCACCAGCCTGCCTCGGGCGAGCGCGCGCGTGGCGCTGGAAGCGCGTGCCCCCGAGCTGCCTGCCGCGCGCAAGAACGAGCCGCGCACGCCGCTGCCGCGCGCCCCGACCGCGCCGTCCGCGGCGCAAGCAGACGAGCTGCGCGCGGTGCTCCGCGAGATCGGCCCGCGCCGCGCCGCGCTCGCCGCACGATTGGGAACACCGGGCCATCCACTCTCGCCCGCCGCCCTGCTCGCCCGCTTCCGCGCCGCGGGTCTCGAGCGCGAGTTCGGGCAACGCGAGCGCGATCTGGTCCGCGCGCTCGTCTCGCGCCACCGCGGCGCGCTCAAGCTCGCAGCCACCGAGCTGGGCGTGAGCAAGCACGGCCTCGAGCAGCTGATTGCAGAGCGCGGCCTCGCCCGCGAGGTCGAGGAGCTCCGCGAGCGCCAGCGAACCAGCGCGCGCGCGGCCCGCTGGCCCAAGGCGGCGCTCGCCCAGCTCCTCGACAAGCGCGATTGGCTCGCCGACCTGGGTCTGCTCGACGAGCTGCAGGCCGACGCGCGCGCCCGCGTGCAGCTGCACTGGAGCGATCTTCCCGAGAGCGACATGGCCCGGCGCATCGAGGCGCTCGCCGGCAAGCTCGGCCTCCGCGTGAACGAAGCGCACGCGCTGGCCGCGCATCTCTCCCTTCGCTAGACCTCAACCCGGTTACAATTCGCCCATGCCCATCTACGAGTTTGTCTGCGAGAGCTGTGGAAGCATCGAGGAGAAGCTGCAAAAGCTCTCCGATCCGCCGCCCGGTGCCTGCCTGAAGTGCGGGGGCAAGATGGCCAAGATCATGAGCCTCAACTCGTTCCAGCTCAAGGGCGGCGGCTGGTACAAGGACCTCTACTCGAGCGCAGGCGCGCCCGCCTCGGGCGGCGGGTCCAGCACCGCGAGCGGTTCGAGCGCAGCGAGCAGCAGCGCGGCTCCTGCGGCGGCACCGAGCGCGGCGAGCCCGGCGAGCGCGCCCGCGAGCAGCGCCCCGAGCGGCGGAGATTCCGGCGGCAAAAGCAGCGCGTCCGGCTCCACCGCCAGCAGCGGGAAGTCGGACGCGTAGAGCTGCGTTCAGCTGATCTGCATCGAGCGGCCACAGCTGCCGCTCGAGTTGGCGACGCCCGCGAGAGCGTCCGACACGAAACCTTCGCCTAAGCCTCAGCGCGGGCTTCGGCCTTCTTGGCCGGCGCCTTCTTCGCACCCGGCTTGCCGGCAAGCTTGATCGCGGCCTTCTGGCGCTTCATGCGCGCCTTGTGCTGCTTGCGGCGGCGCATGATGTTACGGACGTGCTTGCTCTTGGAACGGGCCATGCTTCTGACTCCTGGAAGTTGCGCGCGGAAAGACCGCGCGGTCGCAAAAGGGTGCGCACCATAGCAGGGTGCAGCAAATGGCGTCGCTCTATTTTGCAGCCGGCGAAGACGCGAGCGTCTGCGCCTCCCAGCGCGAGAGCAGCTCCTTCACCTCGGCGAGCGGCAGCCCCGGCGAATTTCCGTTCGGCCCGTCGAGGTCGCGCGCCATCGTCAGCGAGTTGAGGATCGCCTCCTCGGTCGCCTCGATCGACGCTTCGTAGAGCGGGTCGAGCCGCTGATCGAGCAGCATCTTCATCCGGTAGATCATCTTGTCGGTCACGCGCGGCACCGTGTTGGCCGTGCTGAAGGCGAGGATGATCTCGCCCGAGCCGTGCGCCGCGATGCTGCCGGCGCGGCCGATGCCGAGCGCGACCCGCTTGGAGATGCGGCCGAGCTGATGCGTCGAGAGCGGCGCGTCGGTCGCGACCACCGCGATGATGCTGCCGTAGTTGGCCACGCGGCGCGGGAGGTTCCGGTAGCGCTCCTCGAGCACCTTGCCGACCGGGAAGCCGGCGATGCGCAGGTCTCGCATGTGGCCAAAGTTGTTCATCACCAAGACGCCGATGGTGAAGCCGCCCATCTCGACCGGAAGCACGCGGCTCGAGGTGCCGATGCCGCTCTTGAAGTCGCAGCAGATCATCCCGGTGCCGCCGCCGACCGAGCCCTCCGCGACCGGGCCGCTCGCGGCGGTGCGCAGCGCTTCGAAGACGTTCTCGGCTTTCACGTGGCGGCCGGCCGAGTCGTTGAGCCAAGAGTCGTCGCACTCGCCGACGAGCGGGATGAGCACGTCGTGCTCGCCGCCGATGCCGGGGAAGCGCTCGATCATCCACTGCACCGCCGCGTCGCTCACCTGGCCGACCGACATGGTGTTGGTGAGGAAGATCGGCGTTTCGATCAGCCCCCACTCCATCATCTGCGTCAGACCTGACACTTCGCCCGCGCCGTTCAGGACGAAGCCGCCGCCGACGATGCGCTGCTCGAAGATGTTCTTCTCGTTGCAGAGGATGGCGGTGACGCCGGTGCGCACCGGGCCCTTGCCGCGCTTGAGCGGCCCTTTGCCGCGGATGATCGTCGAGTGGCCCACCTGCACGCCGGCCACGTCGGTGATCGCGTTCCACTGGCCCGGGCTGAAGCGGCCCAGCGCCTTGCTGCCGGGCGCAAACAGCTCGCGCGCGCGCACTCGCTTCTCGACCGGTTTCGCGTCAGGAACGTTCATGGCGAGGTCTTATCCCCGCGCGCCCCCGCGGCGCCACTTGGCTGTTATGGTGCGCGCCGTGTCTCCTCCCGAACACCCCCTCGTCCTCGATCCGGCGCGGCTCGCTGCGCTGCGGGAGACCGGCCTGCTCGACTCGGCGCCCGAGGAGGTTTTCGATCGCTGGACGCAGCTGGCCGCGCGCATCCTCGGCACGCCGGCCGCGCTGATCTCGCTGGTCGACGACCGGCGGCAGTTCTTCAAGAGCGCGGTGGGCCTGGTCGAGCCGTGGGCGAGCCGGCGCGAGACGCCGCTGAGCCACTCCTTCTGCAAGCACGTTGTCGCGAGCGGAGAGACGCTGGTGGTCAACGACGCGGAGCACGAGCCGCGGGTCGCGGGCAACCTCGCGATCACGGAGCTCGGGGTGATCTCGTACGCGGGCGCGCCGCTGAAGGACGCGCAGGGGCACACGCTGGGCGCGCTCTGCGCCATCGACGAGAAGCCGCATCAGTGGAGTGAAGAAGACATCGTGGCGCTGCAGGCGCTGGCCAGCTCGGTGATGAGTGAGATCGAGCTGCGGGGCGCCGTCCGGCGCGCGGAGAAGAGCGAGGCCGACGCGAAGGAGTCGCAACAGCGCGCGGAGAGGAGCGAGGCCGGCGCGAAGGAGTCGCAACAGCGCGCGGAGAGGAGCGAGGCCGGCGCGAAGGAGTCGCAACGGCGCGCGGAGCAGAGCGCTGACGAAGCGCGCATGGCCCAGCTGCGCGCGGAGAGGAGCGAGGCCGACGCGAAGGAGTCGCAACAGCGCGCGGAGAAGAGCGCTGACGAAGCGCGCATGGCCCAGCTGCGCGCGGAGAAGAGCGAGGCCGACGCGAAGGAGTCGCAACAGCGCGCGGAGAAGAGCGCTGACGAAGCGCGTACGGCCCAGCTGCGCGCGGAGAGGAGCGAGGCCGACGCGAAGGAGTCGCAGCTGCGCGCGGAGCAGAGCGCTGACGAAGCGCGCACGGCGCAACAGCGCGCGGAGAGGAGCGAGGCCGACGCGAAGGAGTCGCAGCTGCGCGCGGAGAAGAGCGAGGAGCAGACGCGAGCGGCGCTGCAGCGCGCGGAGCAGAGCGAGGCCGACGCGAAGGAGTCGCAACAGCGCGCGGAGAAGAGCGCGGACGAAGCGCGCACGGCCCAGCTGCGCGCGGAGAAGAGCGAGGCCGACGCGAAGGAGTCGCAGCTGCGCGCGGAGAAGAGCGAGGAGCAGACGCGAGCGGCGCTGCAGCGCGCGGAGCAGAGCGAGGCGGAGACGCGGCGGCAGGCGCTCCTCGCCCGCTCGATCGTCGCGCAGGTGGACGATGCGATCTCGGCGGTCGATCTCTCTGGTCGTCCGCTGCTGACCAACCCCGCGGCAGCGCGGCTGGCGGCCCAGTTGGCAGACGAAGGCGCCGCGCTCTCCCTCGATTCGAAGCCGCTCGAGCGCGGACAGTGGCCGCTGCAGCGCGCGCTGCGAGGCGAGACAGTTCCCGAGCAGGAGCTGCTCGCGACCGGGCCGCAGCTGGCCCGCGGGCGCTGGTTTGCCATCCGCGCGCGGCCGCTCCACGACGAGACCGGCGCGCCGATCGGCGCCATCGAGCTCGCGCGCGACGTCACCGAGGCGCACGAAGCGCGCGAGGCGCTCCGCTCGCTCAACGAGCGCCTGCGCGAGGAGTCGTTCGCCGACGAGCTGACGGGCCTTTACAACCGGCGCGGCTTCCTCACCATGAGCGAGCAGGCGCTGCGGGTCGCGCAGCGCTCCTTGCGCCAGGCGCTGGTCTTCTATGTCGACCTCGATGGAATGAAAGAGATCAACGATCGCTTCGGCCACGAGGCTGGAGACGAGGCTCTCATCGAGTCCGCGTCCGTGCTGCGCGCGACCTTCCGCGACGTCGACGTGCTGGCGCGGATGGGCGGCGACGAGTTTGCCGTGCTCGCGGTGGAAGCGAGCGGGGACGCCGCGCCGCGGCTCGAGGTGCGCCTGCAGAAGATCATCGAGGAGACAAACGCTGAGCGCGCCCGGCGCTTCCAGCTCTCGATGAGCTGCGGCTCTGCGGTGTTCGACCCGTTCAACCCCGAGCCGCTCCCCAAGCTCCTCGCCCGCGCCGACGCCGCGATGTACGAGAACAAGCGCGATCGACGCGGACGCGCGGCTGTCCGCTAGCTCCTGGCCTGCGCCCCGTGCGCGCTGGGTGATCTAGACCGACTCGACCGCGGGAGGAGCGCGCACCTCGGCGTTCGCGTGGCCATTTGCCGGGCCGCTCGCCAGCGCCCCGTGCCCGTTGCCGTTCGTGGCCGGCGCGGCAGCCACCTGCACCGCGGTCCCCAGGGAGCCCACGACCGCGGTGTTCGCACCCGCCGGCGGCAGCGCCACCGCCCTGCCCTGCTCGCGCCGCTCGCGCTCGCGCTCCTTGTAGCGGCGGATCGCGCCGCTCAGGATCTCGTTGATCAGCCCGTTGTACTCGATGCCCGCCGCGTTGCTGATGAGCACCAGGTCGCTCCAGCCTGGCGTCAGGCCCGGCAGCGGATTGCACTCGAGGAAGTAGACCTTCCCCGCTTCGTCCATGCGGAAGTCGACGCGCGCGACGTCGCGGCAACCGAGCGCGATGAAGCAGTCGCGCGCCGCCTTCTCGAGCGCCTTGAGCTGCGCCGGCTCGACCTTCGCGGGCACGTCGTAGCGGATCTTCTTCGACCAGTCCTGCTTGTGCTCGAACGAGTAGACCGGGTTCACGTCAGCCTTGTCGAGGAAGACGACCTCCATCGGCGGCAGCACCTTGGGCCGCCGCTCGCCGAGCAGGCCGACGGTAAATTCGCGTCCCCGAATATAGTCTTCCACCAGCGCGGGCTGATCGTACTTGGCGATCATCTCGCGCGCCGCCTCGCGCAGCTCCGCCTCGTTCTCGCAGACGCTGTTCGGATGCACGCCCTTGCTCGAGCCCTCGGCGACCGGCTTGACGATGAGCGGGAAGCGCACGTCGCGCGGCAGGCGCTCCTTGCCGGTGCTCATGGTGAAGAAGTTCGGCGTGAGGATCCCGTTCTGCCGGACGATGCGCTTGGCGAGCGCCTTGTCGAGCGCGATCGACATCGTCGCCGGGTCCGACCCCGAGTACGGGATGTCGAGCAGCTCGAGCAGCGCCGGCACCTGGCTCTCGCGGTTTCGCCCCTTGATGCCCTCGGCCATGTTGAAGACGAGATCGACCGGCGTCGTCGCGAGCACGGTGGGCAACTCAGGAGTTGCCTCGAGATCGACCACCTCGTGGCCCGCGCTCGCGATCGCCTCGCGGATCGCCTGCAGCGTCTGCGGCGAATCGTACTCGGCCTGATCGTCCTTCGAGCCGTCGATCTCCGGCTTGATGCGCTTGACGTTGAAGGTGAAGCCCACCCGCAGCGGGCCCGCGCGGCGCGGCGGCCGGCTCTTGGTCTTCTTCGGATCGTTGATGCCCCAGCGCGCGACCGCGCTCTCGATCACCTTGGCGAGCAGGCCGTCGGTGTGCAGCCCCTCGAGCGCGGCGGCGGCGTAGATGCCCGCACCCAGCTCGAGGCTCGGCAGCGCGTTGACCTCGATGAAGTAGACCTGCCCGTCCTCGGCGACGCGGAAGTCGATGCGCCCCATGTCGCGGCAGCCAAGCGCCTTGTAGGCCGCGCGCGCCATCTCCTGCGCGCGCCGCAAGATGTGCTCGTCGAACTGCGCGGGGCAGCGAACCGACACCGCCTGCTCGGCGACCGACTTCAAGTCGTAGTCGTAGATGCGATACTTGCGCTTCTTCATCTCCGCTTCGTCGAAGATGTACTCGGTCGGCGTGAGCACGCCGTCCTTGCCGTTGTCGACCTTCTCGAGGAACGCGACGGTCAGATCGCTGCCGGGGATGTACTCCTCGACGACCAGCCCGGCGGGAAAGCGCGCCAACTGCCGCTCGACCAGCGCGCGCAGCTTGCCCTTCTCCTCGCAGATCGAGTCCTGCGTGATGCCCTTCGAGCTGCCCTCGAAGTTCGGCTTGACCATCAGCGGGAAGCGCCAGCCGTCGAGCTTCAAGTCGGCGAGCGACTCGATGAACTGGCCCTTCGGCGAGACGACGCCGTGCTCGCGTAGCATCAGCTTGGTGAGCGATTTGTCGAGCGTGACCGCGAGCACCCACGCGTCGCTGCCGGTGTACGGAAAGCCCAGCTCATCGAAGAGCGCGGGATAGAACGCCTCGCGGAAGCGGCCGCGGCGGCCCTCGGCGATGTTGAAGATCAGGTCGGGCGCGAACGCCTCGAGGCGCGCGGCGGTGCGGCTGGCCGGCCCGGAGACCTCGACCCGCTCGACGCGGTGGCCGAGCCGCTCGAGCGCGGCGGTGAGCCCGTCGATGGTCTCGCGGGAGTCGAACTCCGCCTCTTCTTCCGAGTCGGTGAGGCGCAGGTTGTGAGTCAGGGCGAGGCGCATGCGGGTTCCTCTGGCGGGTTTCGTCGAGCGGAAATTGGCGTGTTCGCGCGGGCCGCGTGGCGCGGCGCAGCGCTGACCGTCGCGGCCGCGCGCGCGCGCGAGGTGGCGACCGGGATCGAGAGTCCGAGGGGGATCGATGCGTCGATGACCTGCGTGCCGGCGAGCAGGTCACCGGTGCGGCGGCGGCCGAGATCGCGGGTCAGCGGAGAGAACGCGACACAGGCTTCCAGCACCGCGACGGCCGCGAGCGCGGCGCACGCCCAGGCGAGCGACGCGGGTGTGCCGGCCGCGGCGGGAAGGATGGCGACGGCGAAGAGCGCGTTGCGCCGCATCGAGGCGGTGATGCCGCCGGGCAGCCGGGTGCGCAGGACCAGGACGCGCAGGCCGGTGAGACGCTTGCCGAGCGAGCGGCCGGGACCGAAGAGGCGGTCGGCGCAGAGCACCAGCGCGGCGGCGGTGAGCGCGGCGATCACCGGGCGGCGCAGCGGGTCGAGCAGCACGAACGGCGCGGAGACCGCCAGCCCATCGATGAGCCGCGCGACCAGGCGCGCGCCCACCTGCGCGGGCGGATACCCGTTCGGCCGCTCGGGCATACTTGGAGGTTCAGCGTCTTCCATCGCCCCCTCGATCGACACGTTCGCGCGCGCGCGTCAAGCGGCCAGCCAGCGCGCCGCCTCGAGCGCGCTGTAGGTGATGATCAGGTCCGCCCCGGCTCGCTTCATCGACGTCAGCAGCTCGAGGCAGACGCGCGGCTCGTCGATCCAGCCGTTCTGCGCCGCCGCCTTGAGCATCGCGTACTCGCCGCTCACGTTGTAAGCGGCGATCGGCTTGTCGCTGATGCGGCGCAGCTCCGCGATCACGTCGAGATACGAGAGCGCCGGCTTGACCATCAGCATGTCCGCGCCTTCGCCGATGTCGAGCATCGCCTCGCGGCGCGCCTCGCGCAGGTTCGCGGGGTCCATCTGGTAGCCGCGCCGATCGCCCTCTTTCGGCGCGCTCTGCGCCGCCTCGCGGAACGGCCCGTAGAAGCCGCTCGCATACTTCACCGCGTAGCTGAGAATGGGGATATCGACATATCCGTTGCTATCGAGCCCATTGCGGATGGCGGCGACGCGGCCATCCATCATGTCGCTGGGCGCGATCACGTCCGCGCCGCTCCTGGCGCAGGCGATCGCGGCTTTCGCGAGCAACGGCAGCGTCGCGTCGTTGGATACGCTGATATGCCCGCGGATATCCCGCTCCAAGGGGCCGCAATGGCCGTGGTCGGTATATTCGCAGAGGCAGATATCGGCCATCAGCACCAACTCGGGCACCGCCTCCTTGATGGCGCGGAGCGCGGCGCAGACCGGGCCCGACTCGTCCCACGCGCCGGTGCCGGTCGGGTCCTTCTCGTCGGGAATTCCGAAAAGGATGAGCGAGGGGATGCCGAGCGCGTGCGCGGCCTTCGCCTCCTCGACCGCGAGATCGACCGAGAGGTTCGCGACGCCCGGCATCGAGACGATGGGCCGCTTGAGAGCGCGGCCGGGCGTGACGAAGAGCGGGTAGATGAAGTCGCCAGCGTCGAGCGAGGTCTCGCGCACCATGCGGCGCAGCGTCTCGCTCTTGCGCAGGCGGCGCGGACGATCTTGCGGATAGGCCATGGGGGTCCCTACATCTTCCAGCGAACGCCGAGCGTCAGGCCGTTCTCGCGATCCTCGATGAGGAGCGCCTGGTTCGGCAGCGGATTGCCGAGGATGGTGCTGCCCGCGAACGACGTGTGCCAGCGCGTGAAGTCGTAGCCGACGTCGAGCGCGACATCGCGGAACAGATCGAACGACACTTGGAGGCGGCCACGAAATTCGCTCGCGTCGGAGAGTTCGCCCAGATCCTTCTCCGAGGCATACGGGATGGGCGCGAGCGCCGCCTCTGCGAACGCCGAGAGCGTGATGTTGGGGAAGACCCGGTACTCGAGCTCCATGTTGGAGGCGAGGCCGAGCACGCCGATGGTGGGCGCGCCGCCGGACGGGCGGCCATACTGGTATCGGGTGATCGCGCCGAGCGAGGCGAGGATGGTGAAGCCGGGCGTGATGCGGGTGGCGGCGCCGACCATCGCGCGCGCGGTGAAGTCGGTGCCGACGCTGCCGACATAGACGTTCTGCGTGTCGCTCTTGAATTGACCGCCTTCCACCTCGATGCGGCCGACGAACGGGCGGGTCGGGTCGAAGAGGAACGTGTAGCGCGCGAGTCCGCGCAGCGGCTGGAACTTGTCGCTGCCGAACTGCTGGTTGCCCTGTCCGTTGTCGACGCGGACAGAGAGGAGCGTGGGCTTCCACGCGACGAGGATGCCGGTGGGCACCGGCGGCGGCACGATGATGGCCGTCTCGGGAGACTCCTCGACCTCGGGCGCCTTGCCGCCGGCGGGCGTGGACGCGGTTGCCGTGGCGGGCACGTCGCTGAGCGCGGGCGTCGCGGTCGCGCTCAGCGGCGGGGCGGAGGCCGGCGCGTCCGCCGCGGCGGAGGGGAGCGCGAGCGCGCAAGCGGCGAACGCGGAGAGCCAGGAGACGGAGAGGCGGGAAGGCGCGGGCATCGTCATCGGGGTCGCGACGATAGCGGAGATCCCGCCGACGTGCTCACGCCATATGTTCCCGCGGCCGCGATCGCCTCGAGAACCGCCCGCGGAACGAGACCAGAGACCGGCTTGCCAGCGGCCAGCCCCGCGCGCACTTCGGTCGAGGAGATCTCGGGGAGCTGCGCCTGCTCGAGGCCGGGCAGCTCGTGCCCCTTGCGCTGCACGGGGATGATGCGCGCCAGCTCTCGCACCCGGTCGAAGCGCGACCATTGCCCGGTCTCCTGCAGGATGTCCGAGCCCATCACCAGCGCGAAGCGATCGCGCGGCCGCTCGCGTGTGAGCATCTCCAGCAGCTCGACGGTGCGGCCCTGGCCGTGCACCAGCTCCTCGGCGCGCGAGACCCGCGCGCGCGAAAGGCCGAGCGACGCGAGCGCCGTCTCGCAGAGCGCGAAGCGGTGTTCGAAGGGCGCCGCCATCTTCTTGCCGAACGGGTGCTCGAGCACCGGCACCAGCCACAGCTCGTCGACCGGCTCGGTGAGCAGCACCCACGCCGCCGTCAGCAAGTGGCCGACGTGCGGCGGGTCGAAGCTGCCGCCGAAGAGAGCGATCTCCATGCGGCGAGAATAGCCGATCGACCCGCGCGCGGATCAGTAGAGCAGGCTGCCCTTGCGCTGCGCGAGGAAGGCCGCGCGCTCGCCGTCCCACGCCGCGCAGAGCGACTCGACCGACGCGCCCGACTCGACGCTGGCGCGGAACTTCGCCGAGCCCGCGAGCAGATCGATGGCGGGAATGGTGTCGACGAACTCGTACTTCTCCGTGCGCCAGGCGAACTTCTCCGGCGCTTGCGCGCGCGCGTGCACGAGACAGGCGACGCCGAGCCGCACCGCATCGATGGCGCGCGGCTCGTCGATGTGGATCTGCACGCCATGGCAACGCGTCTTCGCGTGCTTGTCCCAGGTCGGCGTGAACGCGCAGGCGCGGAAGCGCACGCCGGGGAGTTGCTCGTCGTCGAGCGCGTCGGTGAGCGCGTGCCCGTCGAGCCAGGGTGCGCCGAACAGCTCGAACGGCCGCGTGGTGCCGCGCCCTTCGCTCAAGTTCGTTCCCTCGAGCAGGCACATGCCGGGATAGATCAGCGCCGTCTCCGGCGTGGGCATGTTCGGCGACGGCATCACCCAAGGCAGGCCGGTATCGCCGAAGAGCATCCCGCGGTTCCAGCCCATCATCGGGACCACCGCCAGCTCGCAGCCGATGCCGAAGCCGCCGCGATCCTTCGGGCGCTGCAGCATCACCGCCGTCTCGCCCGCGGTCATGCCGTGGCGCGCGGACATCGGCCAGAGACCGACGAAAGATTCGAAGCCGGGATGGATGACGCCGCCCTCGACCGCGACGCCGCCGATCGGGTTGGGCCGATCGAGCACGACGAACTTGAGGTCGTGCTTGGCCGCCGCCTGCATGCAGAGGCTCATCGTCGCCAGGTACGTGTAGTAGCGGCTGCCCACGTCCTGGATGTCGAAGACAAGCGCGTCGAGGCCCTTGAGCTGCTCGTCGCTCGGCGTCAGCGAGGCGAAATCTTTTCCGTAGAGCGAGTGGGCCGGAAGGCCGGTGCGCTCGTCGACGGCGGCCTCGATCTCCTCGAGGTACTGCACGTCGCCGCGCACGCCGTGCTCGGGGCCGAAGAGCGAGACGAGATGGACGCCCATCTCGCGCGCGGGCCCGTGGAGCAGATCCGCGAGGTGGTTGAGAGACGCGTCCAGGCTGGTCGGGTTGAGGATCGCGCCGACCCGCAGGCCCTGCAGCGCGGCGCACTTGCTGTGCAGCAGCACCTCGACGCCGAGGATGGTGCGCGGGAACTGCGGCTGCGCCACGTTGCCTGGCGTGCCCTGCTCGCTCATTTGCCCCCCAAACCGGAGACGCTGTCGGTGCGCGCGGCAGGAGCGGCCGCGGAGTTGCTGCTCTTGCTGCTCTTGCCGCCCTTGCTGATCTTGCGCGGCTTGTCTGCCGCCGTGTCGACCGCGGGAGCATCGCTGCCTTCCACCAAGTGCGTGCCTGGCGGCGAGAGCGCGTACTTGAGCGTGAGCGTCTTCTTCGCCTTCGGCCACTCGCCCTCGCGCAGCGCCGCGACCAGCTCCTGCGACAACTCGGGCTCGTGCAGCGTGTCCTCGGTCACCTCGACGGAATCGGCCGAGCCCGCGCTGCTGATCTTCAGCTGGACCGAGATCTTCCCGGCCAGCTCCGGCTTGCTCGCGCGGCGCTGCTCATAGAGCTGGACCAGGTGGCGCTCGCTCACGTGGTAGATGCCGTCGGGGGTGCTCGCCGCCAGCGGATGAACGGGCAGCTGCAGGCGCGCGCGCAGCGCGGCCAGCTCGCTCGCGGCGTGCTCGGGCGCGGTCTTCGCTTCCGGGTGCGCGTTGCCGCTCGCGGCCGCCTTGAGCTCGTCGAGCTGCCCGAGCAGATCGCCCGCCTCCGCTTTCCGGGCAGCCAGTTCGAGGTGCGCGCCCGCGTCCTTCGGATCGAACGCGAGCATCGCGTGCGCGAACTCCTCCATGCCGGCGCCGTCGTGCGCCTGCGCGCGCAGCACGAAGAGGCGGACCACCACCGAGCGCTCCTTCGGATCGATGCGGCGCCAGCGGCGCAGCGCCTGCTCTTCGCCCGCGCTGTCCTTCAGGGCGCGCCGCGCCGCCGCGAGCCCGCTCCACGTCTCCTTGGTGGCATCGCCATGCGAGATGGCGATCTCGTAGGCCGCGGCCGCCCCCGCGTTGTCTCCGCGCACGCGCCGCAGGCCCGCGAGCCGCCGCAGCATCGGGACGCTGCCCGGGTTCATCTGCGCGAGCGCCTCGACCGCCTCCAGCGCGGCCTTGGTGTCGCCCTGCTGCTCCGCGAGCGTCGCCAGCCAGAGGCGCGCTTCGTAGAGATCGGCCGAGGCCGCCAACGCCGCCTGGTAGGCCGCCTCCAGCTCGTCGCGCGGCGCGCCCGCGTCCTCGGCGAGCTGCGCGAGCAGGAGCAGCGCGCGCGCGTCGTTCGGATCGCGCGCGAGCACCTTGAGCGCGTCCTCCTTGGCGGCCACGCCGTTCCCGAAGACCCGCTCGCCGATCGCCTTTTCCACCAGCGCGATCGGATGGTCCGGCGCGATCTTCAGCGCGCGCGCGAAGCTCTTGTCGGCCTGGTCGCGGATGTGCCAGCGAACATAGACGTGGGCCATCCCGATCTCGCCCCACGGCTCGCGCGGCGCATCGATGGCGAGCTGCTTGAAGAGCGGCCAGGCCACCTCGTCGTTCGGCTCGGTGAGCGCGGCGAGGAACCGCTCGATCGAGGTCGCGCCCGGCAGCGCTTTCTCCGCCGGGCCGCCGCGCCGCGAGACGGCGAGCGCGCGGAGGATCGCGTCCTTCACCGACTGGAGCGGGTCGACCGGCGCCGGCGCGGCCGGCGGCTCGGCCTTCGCGGCAGGCGCGTCGTGAGATGGGGCCGCGGCCGCAGCGGCGTCGCCAGCGGCGGGCGCGTCGGCTGCGGGCGCGTCGGCAGGCGCAGGATCGGCGGCGAGCGCGAGGAGGAGCACGCTGAATATCGTGGCGAGCACGCCAGGACCATCGCGCGAAACTTGCGCGCTGACCAGCGAGGAAAACGCGGCTTCGCCCCAGGCCGCCCGGCATGCCATTGTCCGGGCCCATCGGAATGAACCAGCCAGCCTCCCCCACTCCGGCTCCCGAGCTCGCCTCCGGCACACTGGTCGGCGGCACGTACGAGATCCGCTCGCTGATCGGCCAGGGCGGCATGGGCCGCGTCTACGAGGCGTTCGATCGCGCGCTGCTGCGCACGGTCGCGCTGAAGATCGGCGGCAGCGGCGGCGCGCTCTCGGTGCGCGAAGAGGCGCGCGCGCTCGCCGCCATCAGCAATCCCTGCGTGGTCGCGGTGCACGCGGTCGGCACCTACGCGGGCTGCGACTACATCGTGATGGAGCGGGTCTACGGCCTCAGCCTCGAGCAGCGCATCGAGGAGCAGAACGCGCGCGCCGAAGTCACCGAGATCCCCGCGGCCATCGAGTTGCTCGCGTCCATCGCGGACGGGCTCGCCATCGTGCACGAGGCGGGCATCGTCCACTGGGATCTGAAACCGGGCAACGTGATGCTCGCGCCCAAGGGCCGCATGGTCCTGCTCGACTTCGGCGTGTTCGTGCCGTTCTTCGCCGCGGCCAACGCGCCGATGTTCCGCGGCACGCCCGCCTACAGCTCGCCCGAGGCGACGCAGAGCAACGTCGCGCCCGACGAGGCGCACCTGGTCGACGTCTACGCGCTCGGCATCCTCGCGTGGGAGCTGCTCACCGGCGCGCCGCCGTTCCTCGGGCCCACGGTGGAAGCGATCTGGAAGGACCACGAGCAGACGCCGCTGCCGCCGCTGCGCACGCGCCGGCCGGACGCGCCGCTCGCGCTCGCCGAGCTGATCGCGGAGATGACGGCGAAGAGCCCGTCGGACCGGCCGCCGCTGATGGCCGAGGTGGCCCGCCGGCTGCGCGCGCTCGCGGTGCCCGGCTCGCGCTCGCGAGAGCTGCGGCCGGCGAAGATCCTCATCGTCGAGGACGACGCGGCGACGCAGAAGGTGCTCGACTTCTTCGTGCGCAAGACCGCGCCGCACGCGGAGGTACGCATCGCGGCCCGCAGCGACGAGGCGCTGCGCGTGCTGCGCACGTTCACGCCGGACCTGATGCTGCTCGACCTCAAGCTGCCCGACGGCAACGGCGTCGATCTCTGCGTGCACATGCGCTCGCTGGGGCTGGCCGAGCGCTGCCGCATCGTGCCGGTGAGCGCGACGGTCGAGCAGATCGATCGGCGACTGCAGCTGCAACTGGGCCTCACGCACACGGTGCAAAAAGGCCCGGGCGCGCTCGATCAGATCGGCGCGGTCATCCGCGAGACGGCGCGGCTGCTCGCGGTCGGCCTCTAGCAAGAGATCGCGCGGGGCCGCGCCCCGCCTGCGCGCGCGCGATTCGCCTCAATACGCGTTGCGCGAAAAAAGCACCGCCGCCATCGTCCGCGCGAGGATCTTCAGGTCGAGGATGATCGACCAGTGCTCGATGTAATAGAGGTCGTACTCGACCCGCTTTTGGATGCTGGTGTTGCCGCGCAGGTCGTGGATCTGCGCCCAGCCGGTCATCCCCGACTTCACCATGTGGCGCAGCTGGTAGCGCGGGATGCGGCGGCGGAACCGCTCGATGAACACCGGCCGCTCCGGCCGCGGACCGACCAGGCTCATCTCGCCGCGCAGCACGTTGAGCAGCTGCGGCAGCTCGTCGAGCGAGAGTCGGCGCAGCAGCGCGCCGATGGGCGTCGCGCGCGGGTCCTTCTCGGTCGCGAAGGCCGCCCCGCTCGCCTCCGCGTCGGTGCGCATCGAGCGGAACTTGAGCATGCGGAACGGCGTGCCATCGAGCCCGACCCGCTCCTGCGCGAAGAAGATCGGACCGGGCGAGCTGATCTTGACGAGCAGCGCGATGAGCAGGAACGCGGGCGAGAGCAGCAGGAAGATCAGCGTCGCGAAGAGCAGGTCGAAGATGCGCTTGGCGATGGCGTTGAGGCCGAGCACGCCGGTGCTCTGCAGATTCACGATGGGCAAGCCGCCGAACTCCTCGAGGCCGCCGAAGAGCGTCGCGTACTGGTAGACGTCGGGGACGAGCTTCACGTCGACGGTGGTGTCGGCGAGCACCTCCATCACGCGCGGCAGGTGGTGCACCGAGCGCGAGGGCAGCGCGACGAGCACCTGATCGACGCCGCGGCTCTGCAGCACGCTCTTGAGCGCGCGCAGCGTGCCGATCACCTCGACGCCGCCGACCTTCTCGCCCACTTTTTTCTTCGTCACCGAGAGCACGCCGATGGCGTGGAAGCCGAGCTCCTTGTGCTCTTCGATCGCGTCGATCAGCTGGTGCGCGAGACGGCCGGCGCCGAGGACGAGCACGTAGCGGCGGTTGTAGCCGCGCGCGCGCAGCAGCTGCAGCGCCTCTTTGAAGATGAAGCGGACCAGGCCGACGCCGACGAACGCAAGCCCGTTGAAGATGAGCAGCATCCCGCGCGAGTAGCGCGACTCGCGCGCGAAGTAGGTGGCGACCACCAGCAACCCGCCCGCGACCAGCATCGCCTTGAAGACGGAGAAGAGCTCGTCGAAGGCGGAGCGCTGCCGCTGTGGACGATAGAGGCCGGCGGCCCGCAGCGCGAACGGCCAGATGACGAGCGCCATCCCGCAGACGAGCACCGAGTCGTCGAAGCGCGGCAGCTCCGAGTACGGAAAGGTCTTGGGGGAGCCGAAGCGGATGTGCCAGGCGCCGGCGAAGGCGACGGCGACGATGGCGACGTCGAGGAGGACGCGCAGCGCGACGAACAGCTGGTGGTAGCGCTTGAACAAGGCGGCAGAGGGGTAGCAGCGGCGAGGCCAGCGCACAAGCGCGCAGGCCGGGTCAGGGCGCGCGCGACCCCGTCGGCGCGAGGCGCGCACGCAGGCGCTCGAGCTGCGCGGACAGCTCGGGGCCGAAACGCGCCGAGGAGAACCGCTCCGCCCAGGCGCGCGTCGCCGCCGGATCGCTCTGGCGGGCGAGCCGATCGATCGCCGGCAGCGCGGCGAGCAGCGCCTCCTCGGTCGGCTCGTCGAAGAAGACGCCGGTCGCGTCCGGGCCCGCGGCGCGCACGGTCTCCAGCGCGCCGCCGCGGCCGAGCGCGAGCACCGGCCGGCCGCAGCTCTGCGCTTCGAGCGGCGCGATGCCGAAGTCCTCCTCGCCGGGCAGCACAAAGAAGGCCGCGCGCTGCTGCAGCCGGAGCAGCTGCTCGTCGCTCACGGGCCCGAGCACCTGCACGGTCGGCCCGGCGAGATTCGATAATTTCGATAATTCCGGTCCGCCGCCCGCGACCACCAGTCGGCGGCCCGCGCGGGAGAATGCGCGCACGGCGAGATCGATCCGCTTGTACGGAACCAGCGCGGAGACGATGAGCGCATAGCCGCGCTCGGAGCGCTCTTCGCCGCTCCAGTCGCTCGCGGGAACGAAGCGCTCGGTCTCCACCGGAGGATAGACGACCGCGTCGGCGCCGCGGCCCCAGACCCGCGCGCAGCGCTGCGAGACGAACTGGCTGTTGGCGATGAGCGCCCCGATGCGTCGAGTGGAGCGCACGTCCCAGCGGCGCAGCGCGGGCGCCACCAGGTGGGCCGCCGCCCGCGTGGGCAGCCCGGCGCGGCCGGGCCCGAAGTAGGCGTCGAACTGATCCCACACGTAGCGCATCGGCGTATGCACGTAGCTGATGTGGACCGCGCCTGGCGCAGGCCGGCAGCCCTTGGCGACGGCGTGGCTGGTCGAGATCACCAGGTCGAATCCGGAGAGCTCGAGCCGCTCGATCGCCAGCGGAAAGAGCGGCAGGTAGCGTCGATACTGCGTTTGCGAATTCGGTAACTTTTGCAAAAAGCTGGTGTGGATCGGCCGCGATTCGATGACCGGGCCGCAGCTGCCCGGCACGTACACCAGCGTGAAGATCTCCGCGGCCGGGTAGAGGCCGCAGAGCGCCGCGAGGACCTTCTCGCCGCCGCGGTAGCCAGTCAGCCAGTCGTGGACGAGGGCGACCCGCGGGTTCATGGCGACCCGGCAGCAGCGCGGTAGACCGCGAGGTGCGCGCGGGCGCTCTGCTCCCAGCGGAAGCCGGAGGTGCGCGCCAGGCCGCGCGCGATCAAGCTGCTGCGCAGCTGCGAGCTGCCCAACAGTTGGTCCATCGACGAGGCGAGCGCCGCCGCGTCGCCGCGCGGCGAGATGAGCGCGGCTCCGCCCGCCACTTCGACGAGCGACGGGTCGTCGGAGATCGCGCAGGGCACGCCGCACGCGAGCGCCTCGAGCAGCGGCAGGCCGAACCCTTCGTAGATCGACGGCAGCACCAGCGCGGACGCGTGGCGGTAGAGACCGGGGAGATCCGCGGGGCGCGTGTAGCCAAGCTGCGCAATGTGGCCGTCTCTCGGGCGGCAGAGTCGCGCAGCGAGCGGCGCGTCGATGCGGTCGGGTGGGCCGGCGAGCACCAGCGCAAACGCGCGCGCCGCGGCGGCCGGCAGCGCGTCGTAGGCGTCGAGCAGCGTCGGCAGCCCCTTGCGCGGCTCGAGCGCGCCCACGAAGAGCAGGTACGGACCGTTCACGCCGGCCGCGCCCAGAGCGGCCGGGCGCTCCGCCTGCGCCGCCTGGGCGAGCAGCGCCGGGTCGACACCGTGGTGGATCGCGTGCACCCGCGCGCGCTCAAGTCCGAGCAGCTCGACCAGCTGATCCGCGATCGCCTGCGTCGGCGCGATCACGCGGGAGGCGCGCCGGGCGCGGCGGCGCAACGACTGCGCGAAGTGGCGCGCGCGCGCGGGGTCCTGCGTCTCGGGAAAGAGCAGCGTGCAGAGGTCGTGGACGGTCAGCACCACCGGCAGGCGCGCGGGCGGCGCCGCGTGGTTTGTCTCGTGGAAGAGATCGATCGCGCCCTCGCGCCGCGCCCGCTCGAGCAGCGCCGCGCGCGCAAACTCGGCGGCGAGATAGCCGCCAGGCGCGGCCTTCGCGAGGCGGCGCGCGGCGAGCAGCCAGCGAGAGTTGGCGGGAGGTGCATCGGGGCCGCCCGGCGGCGCGGCGCCCGGCCCGAAGAGCCGCCGGACGGAAAACGCCTCCACAGGGTCGCGGCGCCCCTCGGCCGCAGCAATGCTCTCGAGCCCGCCGAGCAGACCCGCGATATAGCGTCCCACGCCGGTGCGCGGGGCGAGCAGAGGAGCGGTATTGATTCCGACGGAGAGCAATCGGGTGCAGGAGATAGCACGCCCGCGCGTTCACGCCATCGTGGTGAATTGGAACGGGGCGGCGCTGCTGCCTTCGTGCTTGCGCGCGCTCGAGGCGCAGTCGGGCACGTTCGAGCTGCACATCGCGGTGGTCGACAATGGCTCGACCGACGGCTCGCTCGCCCTGCTCGCCCGCGACTTTCCCACCGCCGAGCCGATCGCGCTGCCTGCGAATCTCGGGTTTGGCCGCGCCAACAATGTCGCGCTGGAGCGGGCGCTCGCGGCGGGCGCGGAGTTCGCGCTGCTGGTCAACAACGACGTCGAGCTCGAGCCGGGATATCTCGCGGCGCTGCTCGAAGCAGCGCGCGCGCAGCCCGACGCGGCGCTGCTCACGGGCACGCTGCTCTTTCGCGAGCCGCAGGCAGGCGTGGAGCGGGTCAATTCGACGGGGCTCTCGATCGACTGGTTCGGCCGCGCACGCGATCGCGACTTCCAGGTGCCGCGCACGTCGCTCCACCGCGCCGACGGTCCGGCCGACGGCGTGAGCGGCGGCGCGGCGCTCGCACGCCTCTCCGCGCTGCGAGAGATCGGTCTCTTCGACCCCGATTACTTCGCTTATTACGAAGACGTCGATCTCTCTCTGCGCGCAAAGGCCGCAGGATATCGATGTTGGTATGCGGGGAACGCGCTCGCGCGCCACCGCTTCGGCGCGACGTTCGGCGCCGGCTCGCCCCGCCAGCGATATCTGCTCGGCCGCAACCATTTGCGCACCGCCGCGCGCCACCTGCCGCCGATGCGCGCGGCCGCGGTGGTGGCAGGCACGGCGATCTATCGAGTCGGATTCCAGGCGCCGCGCGAGCTGCTGCGGGGCCACGGCGCGCTCGCCTCCGCGGAGGTGCGCGCCGCGGCCGCGGGCATGCTCGCAGCCGCGCGCGCGTGGAAGAAACGCTGATTCGAGTCTATCGCGCCGGGGCGGCCGGCTCGACAGGCCGGCGCCACATCGAGAGCAGCCAGATCGACGTCACGAAGAGCAGCAGCAGGCCGACGAAGTATCCCTCGGCATATCCGCGATTGAAGTGTTGATAGAGATAGAAGCAGGCAAAGGTCGCGTGCAGGGCGATGAGCGGCGCGAGCGAACCTCTCTTGCCCAGGCTCTCGCGCAGCGCCCATATCAACGCAGGCAGCGCGAGCATGTTCCAATAGTAGGCATTGACGATGAGCCAGACGTAGACGAGCAACGGCCCCATCGCCAGCGCCTCGAGCTCATCGGCGCGCGACAGCGCGGCTGCGATCAGCGCGGTCAGCAGCCATTGGAAGATAAACAGGCCGGCATGATCTTGATTGATCGCCACGTCGTTGCGGCCCTGTTTGATATCGTTGGGGATGAAGAGCCCCTCGGCGATCTCACCCGGCCGGCTCTCGGCGAACTGCAGGAAGACGGTATGGAACGAGTATTGATTTGAATAGAACTTCTCGTTCTGCGCGACCTGGATTCGCTTCTCGTATTCGACCCAGATCGACGGCCCGAAGGCGGCCGACGAGACGATCACCGAGACGAGCATCGCTACGGCGGCGCCTGCGCCAAATCGCACCATGCGAGCATCGAGTCTGCGTGTGCGCGAGAGATCCCAGAGCGATTTGAAGAGGAGCCCGACGCCGAAGAAGAGGGGGAATAGCTTCGAGGCGACGGCATATCCGAGACATGCGCCCGCGCTCGCGGGCCGCTTGCGCTGCCAGCAGACGAGGCAGAGCCCCAGCGCAAAAAGCCAATCCCAGCGCAGCAGGCTGCCAGCCAGGTAATCAAACGAGAAAGGAATCAACGACCAGATCGTCAGGGCGACGCAGGTCGGGCGCAGGCCGAAGGTGAAGTAGAGCGCGACGAACAGCGCGAACATCAACAACGGATCGACCAGCCCCATCGCGACCTGGCCGTCGTGCGAGATGCCGGTCAGATATGCGATGGGCGCCGCGAGCACGGCCCACGCAGGCGAGCCGCTGTTGCCATGGTCGAGCACCGCCTGCGCCCAGATGGTGTCGCCGCGCGAGAGCGCGAGCCAGTCCGCCTTGAACGAGCGCCAGCGCTCGTCGCTGAACTTCGCGCGCACGCGCGCCGCGTCGCTGCCCGGCGGCGGAGGCAAACCTGCTGGCTGGAGATAATCGGAGGGGATCGGCGCTTCGTCGAAGGTCGAGAGATCGCGCGTGCGGCTCGCGCCGCGCAGCACACCGCCGGTCTCGCGATCGGCGAGCAGCGTCGCCTTATAGAGGTCGAAATAGCCGACCTCGCGCAGATACTTCGAGCCGAAATAGAAGTGGTACTGCTCCCAGCGGTGCACCAGCCCGCCGCCGCCGCGGAGCGCGCCGAAGTTGGTCCAGGCGAAGAGCGAGAGCGCCGCGACGATCACGAAGGCCGCGTTCAGCTTGCGCGTGCGCGGCTTGTCGTCGCTGCGCACGACGCGCGCGAGGAGGAGCAGCCCGACGCTCGCTTCGAGCAGGACGATGCGGAGGATGCCGGCGATGAAATGGTTCATGGGGCCTGCTCCGCGGATGGCGGACTAGCGCATCTTCTGGCGGAGCGCGCCCGCGACCATCTCGATGGCGATGTCGTTGTTGCCGCCGTGAGGAATGATCACGTCCGCGTACCGCTTGCTCGGCTCGACGAAGCCGAGGTGCATCGGGCGCACCGTGCGGAAGTACTGCTCGATGACGCTGTCGATGTCGCGGCCGCGCTCTTTGATGTCGCGCGAGAGGCGCCGCAGCACGCGCACGTCGTCGTCCGAATCGACGAACACCTTCACGTCGACCAGTTTGCGCACCGGCTCGAGCGCGAGCACGAGGATGCCCTCGATGATGAGCGCGTCGCCGGGGCTGACATGCACGCTCTCGGCGGTGCGCGAGTGCGCGGTGAAGCTGTAGATGGGCTTCTGGATCGCGCGGCCGGCCTGCAGTTCGGTGATGTGCTGCACGAACAGCTCGGTGTCGAACGCGTCCGGGTGATCAAAATTGAACGCGCGGCGCTCGTCGAGCGGCGTGTCCGAGAGATCCCGATAGTAGGAATCTTGATCGAGAAACGCGACGGGGTGACCTGCAAGGCGTTCGACAAGCCGCCGCGCCACGGTGGTCTTCCCACTCGCGGTGCCGCCAGCAATTCCGATGGTCAGTGGTCGCACGAAGCGGTCGTGTAGGGGGTCGAGACGTCTCGCGTCAAGTCGCCTTTCCTTCTTGCGTGCGCAGATCGCTTCCGCGAGGATGCGCGGCACCGATGGCCACCGACTCCGAGGAGCTGAAGCAGGTTGCCGCCGAGGCCGACGACATCGCGCGCAACGTCTCGCAAAAGCTCTCCACTGCGCATCTGCTGCTGGCGATCTTCACCTTCGACAACGAGGCGGATCGCCTGCTGCGCGAGCGCGGCCTCTCGGAGGACGAGGTGCTGCAGCTGCTCGCCAAGGCGGGCAAGGCGCCGGACGAACCGGACGGGCTGATCAGCCAGGCGCTCGCGCGCGCCCGGCAGCTCGCCGACGACTGCGTCCACGAGAAGACCGACGCGCTGCACCTGCTGGTCGCGCTGACGCGGCTTCCGCGCGCGGCGGCGACGGCGCTGCTCGAGCGCGCGGCCGCGCCAGTGGCCAACTTGCGCACCGCCGCGCTGGCGCGGCTCACCGGGCCGTTGCGCAAGCGGACCTCGCGCAGCGAACCTCAGCTCGCCGCCGCGCGCGCGCCGCCGCAGCACGAAGCGGCGCGGCCCGCTCCGCACACACCGCACGAATCGCACCTCTCGATGGGCGCCCCGCTCCTCTCGCGGCAGCCGAGCGCGCTGGGCGCCATTCCGCAGCCGGCCGCCTCGCACGGGCCCCGCACCGCGGTCACCGAAGCGCCGCTGCCCCGCGCCCAGGGCGTCCCGGATGGATTCGTGCCGATGTCGTTCGACGGCCGTTCGGGCGCGCCGCTGTCGTTCGTCGCGCCCGAGAGCCGAGAGCTGCGCGACGCGCGAAGCCTGAGCGAAGGCTCGCTGCGCCCCTCGCGCATCGGCCTTCATGAAACGCCCAGCTCTGCGCCGGACGCGGGCGGCCTCTTCTCGCTCGATCCGCAGAAGTATCCGTGGCTCGCGACGCACGGGCGCAACCTCTCGGCGCTCGCCGTGGCCGGCACGCTTGACGCCGCGATCGGCCGCGAGGCCGAGGTCGAAGAGGTGCTCGACATCCTCGGCAAGCGGCGCGCGAACAATCCGGTGCTGGTCGGCGAGCCAGGCGTGGGCAAGACCGCCATCGTCGAAGGGCTCGCGCTGCGCCTCGCCGAGATCAGCGCGAGCGGCCGCGTCGGCGACGGCTCTGCGTTCGATCGAATCATCGTCGAGCTCGACGTGGGCGGGATGGTCGCCGGCACCGCGCTGCGCGGCTCGTTCAGCGAGCGTCTGCTCGGCATCAAAGAAGACGTGAAGCGGGCCGACGGGCGCGTCGTCGTCTTCATCGACGAGCTGCACATGCTCATCGGCGCCGGCTCGACCGGCGAGGGGCCGCAGGACGCGGCCAACGAGCTCAAGGCGGCGCTCGCGCGCGGCGAGTTCCCCTGCATCGGCGCGACCACGCACGATGAGTTCCGCAAGCACATCCAGGGAGACCCGGCGCTCGAGCGGCGCTTCGTGCCGGTGCTGGTGCGCGAGCCTTCGCCGCGCCAGGCGCTGCGCATCCTCGAGGGCGCGGCCCCGCGCTACCAAAAGCACCACGGCGTGCGCTTCTCGCCCGACGCGCTCGAGGCCGCCTGCCGCATGACCGCGCGCTACGTGCGCGATCGCTTCCTGCCCGACAAGGCGTTCGCGGCGATCGATCTCGCCGGCTCGCGCGCGCGCCGCGAAGGCAAGCTCGAGGTCGATCACGACGACATCGCGCGCGCGGTCGCGCGCATGGCCAGCATCCCGGAAGAGCGGCTCTTGCAGCCGGACGGCGAGCGGTTCCTCACGCTCGAGCGCCGCCTCTCCGAACGGATCGTCGGCCACGAGCGCGCGCTCTCGGCGCTCGCCCGCGTGCTGCGCCGCAACTGCGCTGGCTTCGCCGGCCAGCGCCCGCTCGCGTCGCTGCTCTTCGCCGGCCCCAGCGGCGTGGGCAAGACCGAGACGGCCAAGGTCCTCGCCGAGGAGCTGTTCCCCGAGATGCAGGCGGGCGGCGCCGCGCGCGGCGGCGCGCTGGTGCGCCTCGATCTCTCCGAGTTCTCCGAGCCGCACAGCGTCTCGCGGCTGGTCGGCGCGGCGCCCGGCTACGTCGGCTACGGCGAGGGCGGCCTGCTCACCGAGCCGGTCCGGCGCAACCCGGCCTGCGTGGTGCTGCTCGACGAAGCGGAGAAGGCACATCCCGCGGTGCTCCAGCTGCTCTTGCAGATCCTCGACGAGGGCCAGCTCACCGACGGCCGCGGCCGCCGCGTCGACTTCACCGCGGCGGTGATCGTGCTCACCAGCAACGCGGGAGCTGCGGCGTTCGGCGGGGGCGGTCGCCCAGCGGGGTTCGCGTCGCAGACCAAGGATTCGCTCGAGACCGCGCCCGGCGCAGTCGATCCGCTCGCGCTCACGCTGCCGCCGGAGCCCGTCGAGCACCCGCAGTCTGCGCGCGCGCTCGAGATGGCGCGCGGCACCTTCGCGCCCGAGCTGTGGAGCCGCTTCGACGAGCGGCTGGTCTTCGCGCCGCTCTCGCGCGAGCAAGTTGCGCGCGTCGCACAGCTCTTGCTCACCGAATCTTCGCGCCGGCTCTGGGACGAGCGCCGCATCGCGTTCCGCACCGGCCCGGGCCTCGTCGATGCGCTGGTGCAGGCGGGCGGGTTTCTCCCGCAGCTGGGCGCGCGGCCGATGCGGCAGGCGATCGAGCGGATGGTCGAGTCGCCGCTCGCCGACGAGATCCTCGCCGGCCGGGTGAAGAGCGGAGACCGGCTGCTGGCGCTGGCCGGCGCGCGCGGCATCGAGTTCCGCCGAGAGCAGCCGTGACGGCGCAGCGCCTGCCGCGCACGGCGGCGGTCCTCGGGGGAGGCGCGGTCGGGAGCGTGCTTCTCCCCGCGCTGCGCACGCACGGGGTCCGCGTCGTCGCCGCCTGGAGCCGCTCACCGAAGACGCCGCAGTGGCGCACCGGAGCGCTCCCACGCGCGATGCGCGAGGCCGAGCTGGTGCTGCTCGCGGTGGCCGACGCGGCGATCGCTCCGCTCTGCGCGCAGCTGGTCGCCGAGCGGCTGGTCGGCCCGGGGCAGATCGTCGCCCATCTCGCGGGCGCGCTCGACCTGACGGCGCTCGCGCCCGCGCTTGGGGCAGGCGCGCGCATCGGCTCGCTCCACCCGCTTCGCGCGGTGCCGCCGGGCAGCCGCGGCGACGCGCTCGCCGGCTCCGCCGCCGGCATCGACGGCTCCGACGAAGAAGCGCGCGGCCAGCTCACCGCGCTCGCGCTCGCGCTCGGCATGCATCCCTTCCCCGCCGCCGGCTCGCGCGCGCTCTACCACGCGGCCGCGGTGCTCGCGGGCGGCGCGCAGGTCGCGCTCTTCGCCGAGGCTGTGCGCGCGTTCCAGGTCGCAACCGGCTCCACCGAGGCCGACGCGCGGGCCGCGCTGCTTCCCCTCGCCCGCGGCGCGCTCGACGGCCTCGCCGCGCGCGAGCCTTCCCACGCCATCACCGGACCGGTCCCACGCGGCGACGCAGCGACGCTCGCCGCCCACCTGCGCGCGCTCGACGGTCACGACGCGCGCACCGCCGCGCTCTACCGCCAGCTCGCGCGGGTCGCGCTCACCCTGGTCCGCTCGAGCGGACGCGCGCCAGAAGAGCAGCTCAACTCGGTCGACCGCGCGCTCGCGACCGAGCCAACCGGGAATCGCGCGCAGCCGCGTCTGGCGCGGCCTTCCGCGCCTCGACCGGCCGCGCGGCCAGGCAAGTCGGCAGCTGCAATCGCGCCCGCCGCCGCAAAGCCTGCGAAGAGCGCTCCCAAGAAGTCCGCGAAGAGTGCCTCGAAGCGCACGGCAAGAAAGAGCGGGCACGGCAGCCCGCGCGGACGCGCGCGTTAACCGTTCGATTCGCACCCGCAAACAGCGAGGCCCGCGGGCCGCCTCTCGATGAGGCAGCGGCGGGCCGCGCGTCCAGCCGTCCGATCGCAGTTCGCTACTTCGCCGCCGGGGCCGCGCTCGCCGGTGCCGCCGATGCCGCCGGGGCCGCGGCCGGCTTCGGCGCGCACGAGTTGTGCTCCGCAGCGATCTTGCGCGCGTCGGCGCTGGAGGCCTGGATGGAGAACTTGTCGCCCATCTTGACCAGGAAGATCGCATCGCGGTGCTCGCCCGCCTTGGACGCGATCGGCCGCGTGACGAGCAGACGATCCTTGCCCGCGTCTTTGAAGCGCCACTCGCCCGCCTCGAACTCGGCGCCGCCCGTCGAGAGCTCGCGCGCGTAGTCTGCGCTGCCCGCGTCGAGGCAGCGCTTCACCTCGCAGAGCGCCTGCTTGTCCGCGGCCGTCTCGGCCGCGCAAGGATCCTGCGGCGCGCCCCTCTCCTGCGACGCGATGCGGAGCCGCGCGGCCGCCTTGTCGACCAGCGGCTTGAGCTGCTCCTGCTCGAGCCGGCTGCGCGGCGCGAGATCCTTCGCGGCCAGCACCGCTTGCCATGCCTCGAAGACACACTTGTCGTCGCCGCGCGCCGCGCAAACGCGCAGCAGCGCCTCCGGGCCAGACACCGACTCGGGCGCGATCGAGAGCAGCTTGCGCGCCGCCTCGCTCGCCAGATCGAGATCACCGTGCGACTCGACCTGCACCTGCGCGAGCCCGCGCAGCGCCAGCGGATCTGACGAATCCGCCGCGAGCGCCGCGCGCAGATGCCCGAGCGCAACCTGGTAGTCATGCACCGCGAGCGCCGCGATGCCCTTCTCCGCTTCGCTCGCGTCGCCGAGCACATTGAGCGTCGCCTGCGCCCGCGCGACATCAAGGTCGGCCGGCACCACTTCCGGATGCGCAGACGGAAGGAAGACGAGCGGCGCCGCCTGGCTCGACTGCTGCCCGGCCGTCGCGGTGCTGGAGCCAAGCGCGTTGAGCGCATCACCGCCCGGCGCCACGGAGATGGGGAACGCCCCCTCGGTGTCGATGGCCGTCGGAGGGTACTGCCAGAGCAGCGCGGCCATCGCGAGGCAGTAATCGAACTTGACGTCGTTGCTGCCCTTCCCGCTGTGCGCGAAGGCCGCGTAGACCTGCCCGCTCTTGCGGGTGAGCAGCTCGAGCCGCACCGAGCCCGCGAGCGAATGATCGCCCTGGTCGACCGCGCGGATGGCGCAGCGGTTCACGTCCGCCTGCATCGGCAGACGCTCCGCCTGCGCCACGCCCGCCGAGACCGCGGCGAGAAGAGCCGTCCACCGCAACGCCGCTCCGACTCTTCCCGTCCTGTTCACGCGAGCTCCAATGCCTGCCCTACCGCTTGCAGGCGTTGTGATCCTTGCTGATGTTGTACGCAGGGATGTTCTGCTTGTACGGCTGCATGTCGATGTTGTCGCCGAGTACGACGGTCCAAGAGGCGTCCATATTCTGTGCGCCCTTCTTGTGCTTGCCGGCGCGGATCGGGATGGTCACCACCGTCGCGCCGTTGAGACCGGGCGCGGAGATCATCTCGCCCGCCGCGTACGCGGCGCCGCTCGCCTTGGTCAGCTCCTGCGCGTAGGCCTGCGCGCCCGCCTCGAAGCAGCGCTTCACGTAGCACTTCGCCTGCTCCTCGCCGACCATCTTGTAGCAGCCCAGCGGATCGGCCTTGGCGAGCTTCGCCTCCGCCTCCGCGCGCGCCTTGTCCGCCTCGGCGGTCTTCGCCTTGTCCGCGGCGGCCAGGCGATCGGCCGCGGCCTTCACCGGCTCGGTCAACGAAGCGATGTCGAGGCGGCGATCGCGCACGTCGGCGGCCTTCACCGCCTCCGCATAGTTGCTGTAGGCACACTCGTCGTCGCCCGACTTGAGGCAGACGCGGACCAGCGCCTCGAGCGACGCCGCGTTCTTCTCGAGCGCCACGCCCTTGTCGGCCGCCTCGCGCGCCTTCTTGATGTCGCCGCCCGTCGCGATCAGCGAGAGCGCCAGGCCGCGCTGGGCGCGGGCGTCATTGGGGTTTGCCTCGGCCGCCGCGCGGAACGTCGCGAGCGCGTCCGAATGGTTGTGCACGTAGTAGTAGCCCCAGCCCTTGTCGCTCGCGTCGGCCCAGTCAGAGAACGTCAGCGAAGCCTGGGCGAGCGACTCGTCGACCGGCGGCGGCAGCGCGTCGAGCGGGTGGGTCATGCAACCGTGGCTCTCGTCGCTGTCGCACATCACCTGCCAGCCAAAGATGTGATCGCTCTTGGTCGCCTCGTGCTTGCTCTCGACGACCAGCGCGGTCATGCAGCGGTAGAAGACGGGCGAGTCGAGCTTGCCGCCGTCGTTGAACCAGGCGGCAGGGATCGCGCCGTCGCTGGCGACGTAGGCCATCAGCGTGCCCTGGCCCTTGAAGTGGTTGTTGCCGATCGACGCGTGCGTGTAGCAGAGCCCGACGTCGCTGCTCTGCAGATCCCGAATGGTCATCGGGCGCGGCTTGGGGCCGCACGCAGCGGCAAGGATCAGGGCGAGGCAGGCGATCGGTCGAGCGGCGCGCATCATGAAACCCTCCAAGGGATAGTTGGTGTTCAACATAAATTGGTTATCAAAGCAATCAACCGCGGCCGCGCTCACGCTTCGCCCAGCTGGGCCAGCGACGAGGTCAGCTCAGAGAGCGCGTGCGTGTTGTGCTGCGCGCGCGCCTGCTGCTGGCCGGCGCGGTAGGTGCTCTTCGCGTCGTCGGGCCGGCCGGCCGCTTCGAGCAGCTGGCCCAACATCAGATAGGCCGGCACATAGGTGGGCGCGCGCTGCGTGAGCAAGGTCAGCTCGGCGATGGCGGCGGGGGCGTCGCCGGCGCTGCGGTACTCGAGCGCGAGCGCGTACCGCGGAAACGGATCGTCCGGGCGCGCGTCAGCGAATTTCTTGAATTGGGCGATGCGGTCCATGGGCGCGCGCTTGTAGATCGCGCAGGCACGACTGTCGAGGGGCTTTCGCCGCGGCAGACCGCTCTACGGTTTCGGCGGCGGCGCCATCCCGCGCAGGCCCAGCTGGACCAACACTGCGCTCTGCTCCTGTCGCAGGTGGATCTCGCGGCGCAGCCGCTCGAGCTGCTCCATCCCGCCGCGCAGCGAGAGCTCGCTCACCAGCTGCTCGCCGCCGCGGTGCCAGCGCAGGCGCAAGAGCGGCAGCTCCTTGCCGGCGAGCGGCGCGTAGCCTCGGTGCAGGCTCGCCTCGTCGATCCACGAGAGCGGCCAGGCGAGCACCGGCAGCGCGTCGCGCCCAGGGACGCCAGGCTCGCGGCGGAGGAAGAGCGCGCGCTCGCTGCAGAAGAGATCGCCCACGCACGGCGCGCTGAGCGCAGGCAGGAGGAGCGCCTCGCCGTCGGCGAATCGGCTGCCGTGGAAGAGCGCGGCGTCGGACGCGTAGGTCCGGTTTCCCTCGAGGCCGAGCGATTCGAGCGGCGGCACCGGCTCCGCAAGCACACGCGCGTGGCGCGCCTTGATCTTGCGCGCGCGCAGCAGCACAAACGCGAACGCGCCCGCGATCGACGCGATCGCGAGCGCGCCCAGGATGCGCAAGAGGTGCACGCGAGGCTACTCGGGCGCGGCCTCGGCGCTGCCGCCGGACTGCAGCTCGTCGAGCTCCTTGAGCTTGTCCTCGACGGTCGAGACGGCCTTGTCGAACGCCTTCTTGCCGCCGGTGACGATCTCCGCCGGCGTCTTCGCCAGCACGCCCTTGTCGACGTTCGCGCACATCGCCTTGTTGTTCTGGTTGAACGCCGCATCGGCCTGCACCGCGAACTGCATGGTCGCGGCCGAGAGCTTCTTCCAGTCGGCGATGAACGAGCTGGTCACTTGGTGGCGCGCTTCGATGGCCTCGCTCGCCTCGGCGAGCTTCGCCTTGATCGCCGGGTCGGCGACGGCGTCGGTGAAGCCGGCGAGGCCGGTCGTTTCGGCCGACGCGCGCGCCGAGTAGTCGTTGAGCGAGGTGACGATGCGATCGTACGTCTTGCTCAACTCGCGGTACCCGCCCACGACCTTCTTCGCGTCCTCGCCCTTGGGCGGCTCCGCGCAGGTGGCCTTGGGGATGCCGTTCACCTGCTTGGCCAGGTCACCCATCTTGTCGACCACCGAGGCGTACGGCTTGGCCTTCTGGTTGTCGCGGGCCATCGCGACGAAGCTCGCGACCGCCTCGAGGTCCTTCTTGTGCTGCTTGCGCTTGCTCATCACCACGCCGATCGCGATGCCCGCGATGGCGATGATGACGAAGCCGCCGACCAGCGCGCCGATCAGCTTGGGCGACATCCCGGCGTCCGGGCGCTTCTTGCCGCCGACCACGTCGACGCGAATGGAGGTCTGCCCGAGGCGGATGACGTCGCCGTCGAACAGCTCCGCGTCGGTGACCCGCTCGCCGTTGAGCCACACGCCGTTCGCCGAGCCGGCGTCGCGGACGCGGATCTCGCCGTTGATCTTGGTGACCTCGCAGTGGCGGCCGGACATCGAGCCGTCCTTCACCGAGATCTCGCACTGGTCCGAGCGGCCGATGCCCATCGTGATCGAGCGCATCGGGTACGACTTCTCGACCCCCGAAGGACCCTTGACGATGAAGTTCGCCGACACCCCGTCGAGCAGCGCGGGGTTGATCATCTCGGTCTTCGGTGTTCCCTCTTCACCCATGGTCGTCTAGCCCCTATGTGCGGATGTGCGCGGACCGGCTAGCCTAGATTCCGGTTCCACGCAAGGTCAACAAAAGTGCCCTGCTTCTTACGGCGCGTGCGGCCTGGCGCTCGCCCACCAGTTGGACCAGGCGGACGCGTCGTCGCCGTACTCTTTGCCCGTGCAGCTCTGCAGCGCCGCGACGGAAGCTTGCCGCACCTCGGCGGGCTTGTCGGCGCCCACGCCCTCGAGGAGCGCCGGCACCACGCAGTCGAACTTCTGCGAAGCGCAGTCGCTGTAGCAGATGGCCACCAGCGCCTTCGCGAGCGCGATGCGGACCTCGGGGTCCTTGCTGCCCTCGAAATGGGACTGCAGCGCGGGCACCGCGGGCTTGCCGATGCCCTGCACTTCCGCGAGGGCGAGCTTGAGCTCGTCGTTGGCTGGCTTCCCCTTGTTCGCCGTCACCTGCGACTGGATCTTTTCGACCAGCACCTGCGCGCGCTTGACCGGATCGGTCTCGTCCGACGCGGTCTTCAGTTGCTTGGCGCACTCGTCGATGGCGAGGCCGGCCTTGAGCTGGCCGCTGCTCTGCAAGGCGCGGCAGGTCGCGCGGTACTCGTCGAGAGGATCGGCGGGGTGCGTGCATGCCGAGGCGAGAAGAGACAGCGCGGCGGCAGCGAAGAGCGAGCGGTTCATGGATCGTTCGGGGTCTGGTCGCCGCCGCAGACGAGCATCGCCACGCCAAAGTCAGCGTCGAGGCCCGCCGGCTGCTGCGCAGGAGGAGGCTTGGAAGCACGCTTCGCCGGAGGGGGCCGCGAAGCAGGTTGCGCTGGATTCGGAGAGGAGCTCTTGGAGCGGGCCGTGCGTGAAGGCGAACGGCTGGCGGGGTCTTCCGGCATTGGGCGCGCGTTCTACACGGCCCTCGGCCCGGCGGCAAGGCGCACCCGCGGCCGATCGTCGGGCCCGAAAAATCCCTGCCTCTCCTCGGAGAGTTGCGCGTATGCAGTCGTTACACCCACATCGGTCATGCGTCCGAAATGCACTGCGGCAGAAATGCGCTATTCTGAGGTTTCCTCATTGGAGTGAAAATGCCGCGAATCGCCCGCCTGCCGCAGTGTCTCGCCGCCACTCTCTTCTGCGCGCTCGCTCTCAGCGCCTGCAGCGGGAGCCGCCCCGAAGGTCCGCTCCCGGACGCCGGATCGACGCTCGGTGAGCCCTGCAACTTCGACAGCGACTGCACTCCTCCGGGCCCCCCCGGCGCCATCTGCAGCACCGAGGGCACCTGCATCGCGGGCTGCACCGTTTCTGTCTGCCCCGCGGGTGATTCCTGCAACGCGTCGACCGGCCACTGCACGCCGAGCCCCGACGGCGGCGCCGGCGGAGGCTCCGCGGGTGGCACGGCCGGCGGCTCCGGTGGCGGCAGCGGTGGTGGAAGCGCAGGAGGCGCCGCCGGTGGCTCGGGCGGCGGCAGCGGGACCTCGACGCTCTGCGAAGCGTGCACCACCGCGGCCAGCTGCAACAACGGCGGCCAGTGCATCAGCGATCCGACCCACACGTATACGTACTGCACGCAGGACTGCACCAACTCGGCCTGCCCGACTGGCTACCTCTGCGAGACCAACGCCACCAACTCGATCCACCAGTGCCTCCCGCAAGGAGGCGCTTGCGCGAACCCGCCCACCGACGGCGGCACCGCGGGCGGCAGCGGCGGCGGCACCGCCGGTGGCACGGGCGGAGGGAGCGGCGGCGGCAGCGGCGGAGGCAGCGGTACCGACCCGACCGATCCGTCGACCAACACCAACGGCGCGGACCAGTGCGTCGGCTGCAACGTGAACGACGACTGCATCCTCGGCGCGATCTGCGTGGGCAGCAGCAACACCGGCGTCGACGACGGCGTTTGCGAGAAGGCCTGCGATCCGAACAACGCCATCCCGCTCGGCAGCAGCTTCACCATCTACACGGACTGCATCACCGGCGCCTGCGCGACCGACGTCGGCAACCTGCTCACAGACTTCTCGGACGCTCTGGCGGCCGCGCTGCAGGACTGCCTCGTGAACCTCTCGACGTGCGGCGCAGTTCCGGGCACCAGCGCGACCTACTGCAATCCGAACATCCCGGCGTGCGGGCTCGGCAGCGGCCTCTAGCCGAACGCAGCGCGACGCAAACTCAAGGCCCTCGGCGAGAGCATCGCCGGGGGCTTTTTTTTCGCTGCCGATGCGCGTGCGCGCGCGCCTGTGCTAGACCGCGCCGCCATGAAGAAGAAGACGCCCGCGATCGTCGTCGCAGCCAAGGATCTCTCGCCGCGCCGGCCGACCTCGCCGACCAAGACGCTCGAGACCTTTCCCAACCCGAACCCGAAGCGGCCGTACGAGATTCGCTTCGACTGTCCGGAGTTCACCTGCCTCTGCCCGATGACGGGGCAGCCGGACTTCGCGACCATCAAGATCACCTACGTGCCTGCCGCGCGCTGCGTGGAGCTCAAGAGCTTGAAGATGTACCTCTGGAGCTTCCGCGACGAGGGGCAGTTCCACGAGGCGGTGACCAACCGGATCCTCGACGACCTGGTGGCGGCGCTCGCGCCCCGCAGCGTCGAGGTGATCGGCGACTTCTGGGTCCGCGGCGGCATCCACACCGTGGTGACGGCGAAGCACGAGGCCTGAGGCAGACTCGCGCTCGCTGCTGCGCGGAACAGGAAGGCTGTGCTATCCAGCGCAGCCATGTCCATCCAGACGCTGAGCAGCTTCGTGCAGGACGCGTGGGTGCAGGGCCAGGGCGCGCTGGCGCCGCTCTTCAATCCGGCCACAGAGGAGGAGCTCGCGCGCACCGGGACCGGCGGCGTCGACTTCGGCGCCGCGCTCGAGCACGCGCGGCGCAGCGGGCAGGCGCTGCGCGAGCTGACGTTCGCCGAGCGCGGGGCCGCGCTGCGCGCGCTCTCGAAGGCGCTGCACGCGCACCGCGACGAGCTGATCGGTCTGGCCATCGCGAACGGCGGCAACACGCGGTCGGACGCGAAGTTCGACATCGACGGCGCGATCGCGACGCTCTCCCACTACGCGGATCTCGGCGCGCAGCTGGGGTCGCTGCGCGTCTTGCGCGACGGCGAAGCGGTGCAGCTCGGCCGCACCGCTCGCTACGCGGGCATGCACATCTGGTCGCCGCGCGAGGGCGTCGCGGTGCACATCAACGCGTTCAACTTCCCCGCCTGGGGCATGGCCGAGAAGATGGCGACCGCGCTGCTCGCGGGCATGCCGGTGATCAGCAAACCGGCCACCAGCAGCGCGCTGGTCGCGTTCCGCGCGGCAGAGCTTTGCGTCGAGGCGAAGGCGCTGCCGCCCGGCGCGTTCAGCTTCCTCTGCGGCTCGGCCGGCGATCTGCTCGATCGTTTGCACCCCAACGATGTGGTCGCGTTCACCGGCGGCGCCTCGACGGCGCAGAAGCTCCGCGCGCAGCTGGCCCCGCGCGGCGTGCGGCTGAACATCGAGGCCGACTCGCTCAACTCGGCGCTGCTCGGGCCCGACGTCGAGGTCGGCTCGGCGAGCTGGGACATCTTCATCGGAGATGTCGCGCGCGACATTTCGCAGAAGGCTGGCCAGAAGTGCACCGCGATCCGCCGCATCTTCACGCCGGCGGAGCGGCTGCCGGCGGTGCAGGAGGCGCTCATCGAGCGGCTCTCGGCCGTGCACGTGGGCGATCCGTCGCGCGCCGACGTGACCATGGGCCCGCTGGCGACGCGCGAACAGCAGCGCGACATCAAAGCCGGCCTCGCCCGGCTGCTCGCCGAGGCGACCAGCGTCTTCGGCGGCGACGGCACCGCGAAGCCGCTCGCGGCCGACCCGAGCAAGGGCTTCTTCGTAGCGCCCACGCTGCTCTCCTGCGCGGACCCACACGGCGCCACCGCGCTCCACCGCGACGAGGTGTTCGGTCCGGCCGCGACACTCTGCGCGCTCAGGCCCGGCTCCGACAGCGAGCAGGCGCGCGAGGCGGTCCAGCTGATCAAGCGCGGCGGCGGCAGCCTCGTCTGCTCGGTGTTCAGCGACGACCGCGCGTTTCTCTCCGAGGCGGTGCTCGGCCTCGCGCCCGCGCACGGCCGCGTCTACCTCGGCAGCGAGAAGGTCGCGGGCCAGACATTCGGCCCCGGCACGGTGCTGCCGCAGTTGGTGCACGGCGGCCCCGGCCACGCGGGCGGCGGCGAGGAGTTGGGCGGCCTGCGCGGGCTCGGCTTCTATTCGCAGCGCACGGCCATCCAAGGAGACCGCGCGCTGCTCGACGCGATCGCGCCGGCGCTGGCCCAGCCCTCGCCGGCCGAGACGGCGGCGAAGAGCTAGCGGAGCGTTGCCCCCGCGTGCGACGGCCTAGAGCACGCGTCTCGATGATTCGAGCAGTGAAGGAAAAGGCGGCAGCGCGAGGAGCTCGCGCTGCGCACCGGCGTGGGGGGGGGGGCGCGGCCGCCCCCCCCCCCCCCCCCCACCCCCCGGGGGCCC
>Ga0302196_10000442_pt1 | contig 40068 bp, 37 predicted proteins | sample II_Bog_N1_3_FD_198794 | JGI IMG/M metagenome (GOLD analysis project Ga0302196, IMG submission 198794) | Peat permafrost microbial communities from Stordalen Mire near Abisko, Sweden - II_Bog_N1_3 | ecosystem: Environmental > Terrestrial > Soil > Wetlands > Peat | place: Sweden: Abisko...
AGGGCGTGATCGTGAGCAGGATCGCTATGATCATGACCCCGCTCATCATGTTTCCGAACAGGCGGACCGCCAGGGCCAGCGTGCGGGAGAATTCGCTTATGATGTTGAAGGGGAGCATGATGAATGTCGGGCTCGTGTACGTCCTGAGGTAGCCGCCCCACCCCTGCTCCCGGATCCCGAAGACCGGCACGGCGATGAAGACGCAGAGCGCAAGCGCGGCGGTCGTCGAGAGCGAGCCCGTGGGTGGCTTGAAGCCGGGTATTACCGTGCACACGCTGGCCGTGGCCACGAAAAGGAAGAGTGTCCCGAGAAAGGCCAGGTACTTTTGCGGCGGGTCCAGCCCCACCTCCTTGATCTGCTGCTCGATGCCCGTGATCACGATTTCCATGGACGCCTGCCACCGCGAGATCACCGCCCCGGTCTTGAGCCTCCCCGTGATGAGCTTGGCCCCCAGGGCCATCACCGCCATCATCGCCCAGGTTGTCACCACCGTCCCGTTGAGATTCACCGAGCCGTGCTGCCACAGGATATCCTGGTCTGTCGTGAGGTTCACAGCGCACCCCCCTTGAGCGGATGGCAGGACGGCTCCGAAGGCGTGCGCGTGAGCCGCGTCACCAGGATGCGCGCGAGGACAAATCCCGCCAGGCATGCCACGAGCCGCCTCCAGTCGCCCCTGAAGACCGCGTAGAAGCCGAGGAGGGCGACCGCGGTGCGCGCCACGAGGCTTGTCAGGAACCAGGCGGCAGGCTGCCGGGAAAGCAGGCCCTTGCGGACCGTCCACCAGAGTCCGCCGTAGAACATCCCTCCCAGGGCGGTGCCGGCCACGACGGCGAGTGCAATGGGGAGCGCCTCACTCATCGTCCCCTCCCGATTCATCCTTCATGGCCTTGTCCTGCTGCGAAAGCCAGTGCCAGGCGTTGAAGCACCCGACGGCCAGACCGACGATCATGAGTGTGAGCGTCCAGGAATGGCTGCTGGGATGGTGCCGGTCCAGCCACAGGCCAAGGAGCGCCCCGGCCAGCGTGGGCACCGCAACGGACCACCCAATTAGCCCCGACATGCCGAGGCCAAACCAGACCCCTTGCGGCCCGTCGCGCTGCGCCTTGAGCTTGCGGGCGGTCTTCCTGGCCACCTTTGCGAGGAAGGTGTCGTCCCCCTCGGGGGGCTCCTTCTGGGGGTCATCGCTCATGGCTGAGCTCCTCGAGGTGGCGCATGAAGCTGCCCTCCATCCTGGCCACCGCGGCACGGACGTCGCGCTCCTGGTTGTTGAGCGTCAGGAACTCGCGCTTTACGGACTCCTGAAGCTGGCCCAGGTCGGCGCCGGTGATAGCGCGGCGCACGGACACCCGCACCTCGGCCCCGAACTTGACCATCACGCCCTGGTCGACGGCCACGTAGACGGTCCCGTCCGCAGCCGTCTCGTAGGTCAGGATCCCGGGCTCGAGAGCCGCCACGCAGTCCCTGCGATGGGGCAGCAGCCCAAAGGATCCGTCGGGTGTCTCGGCAACGATCCGCACGACGTCGGTCTTGTCCACCAACACCTGGAATGGGAGAAGGACCTTCAGGTTCATGCGGCCCTCTTGGATTCAGGCGCCGGAGTCGCCTCCGCCGTGGGCTCGGCCTTGGCGGGCTCGGCAGCTTTTGGCTCCACTGCACCGGCCTCAGTCTTGGCCGGTTCGGTCTTGGTCGGTTCCGCCTTCGCGGTCTCGGCCTTGGTGGGCTCGGCAGATTTGGGCTCCTCCGCACCTGCCTCGGTTTTGGTCGGCTCGGTCTTGGTCGGTTCCGCCTTCGTGGGCTCGGTCTTGGCGGGCTCCACCTTCGTGGGCTCGACCTTGGTGGGTCCCTCGTGGGCCGGCTTTGCCTTGGAGGGCTCCTCCTTGCCAAGTCCCGGCGGGGCGGGGTCGGCCTTTGCGCCTCCCGCTTTCACAGGCTCCTTCTTCGCCGGAACAGGTTTGGCTACTCCTCCCGCGGCCGGGGGTGCAGGGGCAGGCTTGCTTGCGGGAGCGGGCTTCTTGGCCTCGCTTATCGCGCCTATCATGTAAAGCGCGCTCTCGGGGTAGTCCTTGAACTCGTCGTGCAGGATGCGCTCACATCCATCAAGCGAATCCTTGAGGCTCACCGTCTTTCCCTTGATCCCGCTGAACTGCTCGGTGGTGAAGAAGGGCTGCGTCAGGAACCGCTCCAGCCTCCTGGCCCTCCCGGCCGCCATCCTGTCCTCCGGGGAAAGCTGCTCCATGCCGAGCATCGCGATGATGTCCTTCAGGTCCTCGTACCGCGCCAGGGTCTTTCGGACCTCCTGGGCGAGGGCGTAATGCCGCTCCCCGACAATGGCGGCCGTCGCCATCTTTGAGCTGGACTGGAGCAGCTCGACGGCCGGGTAAAGGCCCTCGCTGGCCCGCTTGCGCGAGAGGACGATGGAGGCCGAGAGGTGGGAAAAGACATGCACCGCCGCGGGGTCGGTCATGTCGTCCGCCGGCACATAGACGGCCTGGATCGAGGTGATCGCCCCGGCATGGGTGTTCGCGATTCGCTCCTCCAAGCCCGAGAGCTCCGTGCCCATCGTCGGCTGGTAGCCCAGGCGCGACGGCATCTGTCCCATGAGGCCGGACACCTCCATGCCGGCCTGGATGAAGCGGAAGACGTTGTCGATAAGAAGGAGGACGTCCCTGTGCTCGTCGTCCCGGAAATACTCGCACATCGCTAGCGCCGTCTCCCCCACCCTGAACCTGCTGCCCGGGGGCTCGTTCATCTGGCCGTAGACCATCACCATGTTCTTGAGGACCCCGGCCTCCTTCATGGCGCTATAGAGCTCCTCGCCCTCGCGGCAGCGCTCGCCGATGCCGCAGAAGACGCTGATTCCCTTTTCGTGGCCGATCATGTTGTGGATCATCTCCGTGAGGAGCACCGTCTTGCCCACGCCGGCCCCCCCGAACATCCCGGCCTTGCCGCCGCGCTCCAGCGGCACGAGCACGTCGATCGCCTTGATCCCCGTCTCGAACACCTGGGAGTGTGTCGACCGCTCCGAGAGGAGCGGCGGGGCGCGGTGGATGCTTCTCCACTGGACGTCGACGGGCGCCGGCATCCGGTCGATGGCATTTCCGAAGACATCGAACATCCGGGATATGATGGCCTTCCCGACGGGTGCCTTAAGGGGTCCCCCGGTGTCCCGGACCGCCATCCCGCGGGCCAGGCCCTGGGTCGGCGTGAGGGCGATTCCCCGGACGCGGCTCGCGTCAAGCTGCGTCATCACCTCGATGACGATCCTGTCGTCGGCTCCCGCGCGAAGCACCGAGTTGATGGGCGGCAGGTCCTTCCCGAACTGGACGTCGACCACGCTGCCGCGCACGGATACCACGGATCCCGGGCCTCTCTGGGGGCTGCTGTCGCTCATGGTGCCTTTGGTCGGCCGGCCGGAGTGCGCACGACGAACGGGTCTCCCGCCTACAGCTGGCCTGCCGTCGGGCTTCCCCATTTCCAGGCCCGGATCTCAGGCAGGTCCTGGCCGTGCTTTGCGATGTAGTGCTTGTGCTCAATCAGCTTGTCCCGGATTGCCTGCTTCAGGTAGGCCGCCTGGGTCCCCAGCTTGGGGACGCGGTCGATCACGTCTTGGACGAGGTGGAACCGGTCCAGCTCGTTCTGGACCCGGATGTCGAAGGGCGTCGTGATCGTCCCCTCCTCCTTGTAGCCCCTCACGTGGATGTTCCGGTTGGCGCGGCTGTAGGTGAGCCTGTGGACGAGCCACGGGTAGCCATGGAAGCCGAAGATGATCGGCTTGTCCTTTGTGAAAAGGGAGTCGTAGTCCGTCTCGCTCAGCCCGTGCGGGTGCTCGCTCTTGGGCTGGAGCTTCATGAGGTCCACGACGTTGACGACCCTGATCCTGAGCTCGGGTAGGTGGAGGCGCAGGATCGAAACCGCGGCAAGGATCTCGAGGGTTGGCGTGTCCCCGCAGCATGCCATCACAACATCCGGCTCCCCCTCCTGGTCGTTGCTTGCCCACTGCCAGATGCCGATCCCCTCCGTGCAGTGCACGACCGCGGCGTCTATGGTGAGCCACTGCGGGAGCGGGTGCTTGCCCGCGACCACCACGTTCACGTAGTGCCGGCTCCTCAGGCAGTGGTCGACCACCGAAAGGAGGCAATTGGCGTCGGGAGGCAGGTAGACGCGCACGATGTCCGCCTTCTTGTTGATGACGTGGTCGAGAAAGCCGGGGTCCTGGTGGGTGAAGCCGTTGTGGTCCTGCTGCCAGACATGCGACGCGAGCAGGTAGTTCAGGGACGCGATCTTCCTGCGCCAGGGAAGCTCAAGCGTGACCTTGAGCCACTTGGCGTGCTGGCTGAACATCGAGTCCACGATCCGGATGAAGGCCTCGTAGCTGTTGAAGAGCCCGTGCCTGCCCGTGAGCAGGTAACCCTCGAGCCAGCCCTCGCACTGGTGCTCGCTCAGCATCGAGTCGAGAACCCGCCCCTCGGGCGCCAGGAACTCGTCGCCCGGGACCACGCGGGCGTCCCACTGGCGGCTGGTGGCCTCGAACACTGCGCCCAGCTGGTTTGAGAGCGTCTCGTCGGGGCCGAACACCCTGAAATTCTTCTCCTCCCGGTTGAGCTTCACCACGTCCCTAAGGAAGGCGCCAAGGACCGTCGTGTCCTCGCCTTCCACCGCGCCGGGTGAGGTCACGGTCACGGCATGGTCGTGGAAGTCGGGCATGATCAGGTCGCGCAGGAGCCCTCCGCCGTTGGTGTGGGGATTGGCCCCCATCCGGCGCTCCCCCTTCGGGGCCAGCTCGGCCAACTCGGGCAGGAGCGTCCCGTTCTTGTCGAAGAGCTCCTCGGCCTTGTAGCTCCTCATCCAGTTCTCGAGGAGCTGGACGTGCTCGGGATGCCTCGCGTCGACAAGGATCGGCACCTGGTGGGCGCGGAACGTCCCCTCGATCTGGAGCCCGTCGACCACCTTGGGCCCGGTCCAGCCCTTCGGGGACCTGAGGACGATCACGGGCCAGCGCGGCCTCGCCGGATCCTTGTTTTCCCGCGCACGCTTTTGGATTCCGCGTATGTCCTCCACGGCCTTCTCGACGGCGGCGGCCATCAGCTGGTGCATCTTCTGCGGGTCGTCGCCCTCGACAAACACGGGCGCCCAGCCGCAGCCCTTCAGGAACTGCTCCAGTTCGTCGGGCTCGATCCGCGCCAGGAGCGTGGGATTGCTGATCTTGAAGCCGTTCAGGTGAAGGATCGGTAGCACGGCCCCGTCGGAGACCGGGTCCAGCAGCTTGTTCGACTGCCATGCGGTCGCCAGGGGGCCCGTCTCGGCCTCCCCGTCGCCGATGATGCAGGCAACGATGAGGCCCGGGTTGTCGAACGCCGCCCCGAAGGCGTGGCTGAGCGAATAGCCGAGCTCGCCGCCCTCGTGGATGGAGCCCGGCGTGGTGGGCGCGACGTGGCTCGAGATCCCCCCGGGGAACGAGAACTGAGTGAAAAGCCTCCTCATCCCCGCCTCGTCCTGGGTGATGTTCGGGTAGATCTCGCTGTAGCTTCCCTCCAGGTAGGTGTTGCCCACGAGCGCGGGGCCGCCATGGCCCGGGCCCGCGACGTAGAACATGTCCAGGTCGAACTTCTTGATGACCCGGTTCAGGTGCACGTAGATGAAGTTTTGGCCGGGGGTGGTACCCCAATGCCCCACCACGAGCGGCTTCACGTGCCCAAGCTTCAGCGGCTCCTTGAGCAGCGGGTTGTCGTAGAGGTAGATCTGGCCGACCGACAGGTAGTTCGCCGCCCTCCAGTAGGCGTTCATCTTGCGGAGCAGCTCCGGGGAGAGGGGGGCGGGGGGCGTGTCGCCCCCGTTGTGCGTGTGCGTGGAGGTTGCTGCGCGTGTGGTTGCGATTGAATTCATGAGAGTCGGCTGTTTCGGCGCGCGACCCATCCGGGCGGCCATGCGTCGTCTATGTTCCTTTTTCCTGTCCGTGCACCGGCTGACGCGGGGCGGCGAAAGCCACCTGAATCACGGGCACGCTGCTGCAGGCATACTGCTTCAACGCACCCCGTTTTTCCATGGGGTTTAACCCTACCGCGGCCCCTGAAACGGGCGTGCTTCCGGGGTGTCAGCCTCGCTTTGGGCGGGCGTTCGCACCCGGCCTGAGCATGCGGCACACCGAGCGCGCGATCACGATCTCCTCGTCGGTCCTGATGACCCTTACCGTCGTCCCGCCCGAGGCCGTCGAGATGACCGCGGCGTTCCGGGTGTTGAGCCTCGCGCCAAGCCTGATTCCCAGGTGCCCGAGCCCGCTGCAGATGCGCGCGCGCACGACCGGCGAGTTTTCGCCGATGCCTCCCGCAAACACGAGCGTGTCAACTCCGCCGAGGACGGCGGCGTACGCGCCGATCCATTTCATCGCCTGGTAGCAGAAAAGCTCCACGGCCGCCGCCGCACGGGGGTCGGCGGCCTCGCGGAGCACCAGGTCCCGCATGTCCGAGCTCGATCCCGATATCCCGAGGAGACCGGACTCGTGGTTTACCATCCTCTCGAAGCGCGCGGGCGTCATGCGCTCCCTTCTTGCAAGGAAGGCGAGCAGGCCCGGGTCCAGGTCCCCCGAGCGAGTGCCCATGACCAGTCCCGCCGCGGGCGTGAAGCCCATGCTGGTGTCCACGCTCCTGCCCCTCGCGACCGCCGCCAGGCTCGCCCCGTTTCCAAGGTGGGCAAGGATCACGCGCCCGCTTGAGGCGGCCGGATCCCCCACCCTCGTGAGTTCCCCCATCAGGTACTCGTACGACAGGCCGTGGAAGCCGTAGCGCTCAACCCCCTGCCTGCCGTAGCGCCAGGGAATAGAAAGGAGCCTGGCCACCGCGGGCAGGGTGCGGTGGAACGCCGTGTCGAAGCACGCGACCTGGGGCATCTTCGGATGCCTCGCTCGCACGGCCTCGATGAGGTCGATTTCGATGGGAAGGTGGTCCGGATCGTAGGGCGTGATGCGCCTAAGGTCGGCGAGGAGGCCCGGCGTCACCCATTCGGGTCTGGAGTGCTTCATCCCGTGCACCACGCGGTGGCCGACGGCCGCAATCGACCCGAAAAGCGGATCCTCCCCCAGCCAGTCGAGCAGGAACTCCACCGCCGCGCGGTGGCTGCGCGCGGCGGCGCGAGGCGGGGCCGGGGCCCGGCCCGGCGACGGATCCACCGTCAGATTCGTGCCGGGAAGCCCGATGCGGTCGATCTTTCCGCCCAGGAGGCGCCGGGGAACCCCGCCGGCCCGGTAGACCGCAAACCGGATGCTTGAGGATCCGGCATTGAGCGTAAGCACGCTGGGAACGCCGGCGTTCACGGCGCGGCCCCCGAAGACATGGTGTCTGCACGTGCGATCCCCATGAGGCAACATGGAGGACCACCGGAGACCCGACAATGGGGTGTTCAACCCAAATGACCCGGGAAAGCCGGATCCAATTCGGGTATCACCCCATTTCTCTCCGGGAGGAAGACGCGCATTGTTAGATGAGGCAGGTGCCGGGCACCGCCGACAGCCCCAACGGGCACAAACACTTCATCCTATGACCTCACCCGCGCCGCACGTCGGAACGCAGCTAAGAGCCGAGAAATCCACCTCACAAGGACATCCCTCCTTCGCCGGCTCGGAGCGACGCAGAAAGGCCAGACAGCCAGGTTCCAATGGAACCACCCGGAAATCCCCGGCGGCCGGGGAAACCGCCGGCGTTGCTAACTTCGTGTTCTACACCAGCCCGATCGTGACACTCGCCTGCAGGCCGTCGGGACCTGCGCCGAGGATATCCCTAAGCGCCGCAGCCCGGCTTTCGGGCGTACACCAGGAGTTGCTGCTTTACTATTGCCGCACCGGCTTGCTCGGGCCGGAGCGCGCGAACAACGCCAAGAATCCCATGTTCGACGCGGACACCATTGATGAGATCGAGAGGATCGAGCACTACCGGCGGCATCTCGGGGTCCAGCGGAAGGCGCTTCACCTGGTCGAGGAGCTCTGGCGCGAAGGCGAGCGCCTGCGGGTCGAGCTTCGCTTCCTGCAACCCGCGAAGGCCCAACGCTTCCAGCCGTGACGCCGCGAGGCGCCGAATTGTCGGGTAACACCCCATAGGCGGCGACCCGGGCGCGGAGTAGCATCATGGATATGGGTATCGGAGCCACCACGTCGGCGGATACGGAGGCGATTGTCGCGACGAATATCACCAAGACATTTGGCGAAGGTGAGAACAGGATGACCGCGGTCGATGACGTGGGGCTTGTCGCCCATTTTGGCGAGATGCTGTTCATTATCGGGCCCTCGGGCAGCGGGAAGACCACCATGTTGAGCATGCTCTCCGGGATCCTCCGCCCGAATTCAGGGAAGGTCATGGTGAAGGGAGCCGATATCTGGACGCTCAACAACGACCAGCTGGCGGACTTCCGGCTCAACACCGTCGGCTTCGTCTTCCAGGACTACCACCTCTTTCCCCGCCTAACGACCGCCGAGAATGTCGCAATTCCGCTGATCCTCAAGCAGGAGGACTGGGGCGCCTCAATCGCGAAGGCCCGGGAAACCCTCGAGATCGTGGGCCTGAAGAACCGGAGCGAAATCCTGCCGGTGAAGCTCTCCGGCGGCGAGCAGCAACGCGTCGCCATCGCGCGCGCCATCATAAGCCGCCCTGACATCCTCATCATGGACGAGCCCACGGCATCGCTCGATGGGGACACCGGCAGGACGATCGTGTCCTTCGTCAAGGAGGAGATTCTCAACGACAAGCGTTGCATCCTGATCGTCACCCACGATGCACGCATCAACGAGTATGCGGACCGCATCCTCCACATGGAGGACGGCCACCTCTCGGCATCTGACACAGGCACCGAATGAGCGAACCCGATCCAGCGACAAGCGCCGAAAATGCCGAGCAGAAGCCGGGGGTTCCGGCCGCCGAGCCCGCCTCCAAGCCGGAGTCCGCAGCCCCCGGGAAGAAGCCGGCCAGCCCCGTCGCGGTGAGCGCCAGGCAAGCGCCCGCTCCCGCCGACGAGCCCAAGGCCGATGCAAGGCCCGCAAAGGCCGCGCCCGATCCCAAGGCCCTTGCCCTCACGAAGCCCGATCCGAACAAGGATGCTGGCTCAAAGCCGGGCGCGAAGACAGACAACGCCGCCTCCGGGACGGTCGTTCCCAAGCCCGATGCCCAGGTGCCGAAGGCCAAGCCAGAGTACCGGAACAACGTCATTTTTGGCCTCGCTATAGTGGGACTCATCGGGGCGTTGGTCGCCGCTTTTCTCTTTGGCGTCCAGAGGAAGGCCCAGCCGCCGGTCTTTGCCCCGGTCAGCAGCCCCTACGACTCGGCCATCTATGCCAACGGCATTATCGAGAGCGACCAGTCGAGCGGATCAAACGTCAACATCTATCCCGAGGTATCCGGCCCGGTCACAAAGGTCTTCATCCACGAGGGCCAGGAGGTCGCAGCGGGAGCGCCCCTGTTCACCATCGACGACTCCATCCAGCGCGCCAATACCGAGGAGCTGCGCCTGCAGGCCGAGGCCTCGCTGTCCGTTCTAAATGAGCTGAAGGCCGAGCCGAGGCCGGAAACGCTCGCCGTTTCGGCGGCCCAGGTCGGACAGGCCGAGTCGAACCTCAAGGCCGCCAAGGACCAGTATGACAAGGACCGCGCGTCGTTTGACATCGATCCAAAGTCCGTCAGCAGGGACGTGCTGGACACGGCGGAGGACGCCACGAAGCAGGCGGCCTCCGGCCTCGATGTTGCACGCAAGCAATACGAGCTCACCAGGGCAGGCGCATGGAGCTATGACGTCGCCAACCAGGAGAAGCAGTACGGGGCGCTCCTTCAGGCCTACGAGGCGGCGAAGGCGCTTCTCGTTAAGTACACCGTCAAGGCGCCGATCGCCGGGGTCGTACTCTCCGTTTACGCCACTCTCGGCAGCTACGTCTCGTCACAAGGTGCCTTCGACCCCTACACCGAGGCATTCGACCAGCCCGTGATCATGAGTCCGCCGCAGGAGTATTTGGCTGTGCGCTGCTATGTGGACGAGATCCTCGTGTCGCGCCTTCCGACAAAGTGGCACATCGAGGCCACGATGTCCCCGACCGGGACCGACCTGAAAGTGCCGCTCGAGTTTGTCCGGGTGCAACCCTATGTGTCGCCCAAGATCGAGCTTTCAAACGAGCGCCAGGAGCGGGTCGACCTGCGCGTGCTGCCGGTGATCTTCCGCTTCCAGAAACAGGACATCCCAGTCTATCCGGGCCAGCTCGTGGACGTGTACATCGGGACAAAGAAGTAGCTCCCCGGTGCGAACCCACCGCCCAGACCACGCGCGATGAACGGATATCGATCATCAGTAAAGCGGGCCGCCGGCCTCGGCCTCATGGCGGCCCTCGTTTGCGCCTGTGCAGTCGGACCCGACTTCGTGCGCCCGGCGCCGCCTGCGGCGGACCGATATACCCGCGACCCGCTCCCCCCGGCAACGGCAAGCGCCGACGGCAAGGCCCAGCAGTTTTCGCCCGACGTCGAGCTGAGGGCCGACTGGTGGCGCCTCTTCGGGTCCGCCCAGGTGGACATGGCCGTTCAGCAGGCCATCGCCAACAATCCCACGCTGCAGGCGGCAGAGGCGAGCCTTCGGCAGAGCCAGGACAACCTGCGCGCCGGATACGGCGTGTTCTTCCCCCATGCTGAGGCGGACCTCGCCGCCAGCCGACAGCGGTCGGCCCCAAGGGAGCAGGGCCTGCAGACGCCGAGCTCGATCTTCAACCTGGTGACCCTGAGCGGCACCGTGAGCTATGCCCTGGACGTCTTTGGCGGGGAGCGAAGGACCGTCGAGGGCCTGCGGGCCCAGGCGGAGACGGAGCGCTACGCGGCCAAGGCGGCCTTCCTCGCGCTCACGTCAAACGTCGTCAACACGGCGATCGCCAGGGCCGCCTACGTGGCCCAAGCAAGGGCGACCGAGCAGCTGATAGACCTTGAGAACCAGCAGCTCCAGCTTGCCGAGGTTCAGGTGCGCTCGGGGACCGCCCCTTTTTCTGCCATGCTCACGGTGCGGGGGCAGATTGCCGCTAACCAGGCCCTCCTGGCCCCGCTGCGCCAGAAGGTGAGCGAAGCCGAGGACCTCTTGGCGACACTCGAGGGCGTTGTGCCCTCGAAGGTGACGCTTCCGGAGATCGATCTTGTCGCGCTCGCGCTCCCGGCGGACCTGCCGGTCAGTCTTCCCTCGGAGCTGGTCCGCCAGCGCCCCGACATCCTTTCGGCGGAGTCCCAGCTTCATGCCGCCAGCGCCGAGATCGGCGTCGCCACTGCAGCCATGTTTCCAAGCTTCAACCTGAGCGGCACCTATGGCGCCGCCGGTTCCCGCCTCGGCAACCTGACGGCGGCAAGCGGCAGGTTCTGGAGCATCGGCCCCTCGGCCACGGTGCCCCTGTTCCAGGGGGGGACCCTCTGGTACGGGCGGAAGGCGGCAATCGACGCCTTCAAGCTGTCCGAGGACAACTACCGCCAGGTGGTGCTCGGCGCCCTCGCGCAGGTTTCCGACTCGCTCAAGGCCCTGGAGCACGATGCCGAGACCCTCCAGGCGCAGGTCGACTCCCAGCGCGCTGCGAGCGACGCCCTGGGCCTCCTCCAGGCGAACTATCACGCGGGGCTTGTCGCCTACTCCGACGTGCTGTCGGCCGACGTTCAGGTGCACCTTGCGACACTCGGCTACCTGCAGGCGCTCGCCCAGCGCCACCAGGACACCGTGGCCCTCTTCGCCGCCCTCGGCGGGGGATGGTGGAACGGCAACGGCCACGCGGACGAAGGCGGCGCGCCGTGAGATACAGCGGCATCCTGCGGATCGGGTTCAAGCTCCTGGTAAACGACAAGGGCAAGTTCTCGGCGCTCCTGATCGGGATCACCTTCGCCGTGTTCCTGATGATGCAGATGACCGCGATGTTCGCGGGCATCCTCAACCGCGCCTATTCGACCGTGACGAACATCGGGGCTGCCATGTGGGTCATGGACCCGGCCGTCAACACGGCCACCAGCGCGATCCCCATGCCCGACTACCTGCTGGACGCAGTGCGCAGCATGGACGGGGTCCGCTTCGCGGTGCCGCTCTTCATGGGGGGCGCCCTCGTCAAGCTCGCGGATGGCACGTACCAATCCGTCTACGTCGTCGGCCTGGACGACGCCAGCCTGTTCGGGCACCCCGAGATGGAGCAGGGCAACATCACGGACATCTACAACGACAACACGTTCATAGCCGTCGACGATGCCGAGTTCAAGAAGCTGGAGAATCCGAAGATAGGCACGACGTTCGAGCTCAATGATTACCGCGGCACGATCGTCGGCATCGCGCGCGTCGCCTCGAACGGACTGAACGGCGTGCCGACGCTCTACACGACCTACAACAGGGCAATCCAATACATCCCTTCGACGCGTTTCACGACCTCCTACATCCTGGTTCAGCCAAAGAATGACGCCGCCATCTCGGGAATAAAGATGGGGGTCGCCAAGCTCGGCTACGTGGCCTTCACCAAGGACGAATTCAACAAGAGGATCTCCGACTTCTACACCTACCAGACGGGCATCGGGACCAACATCCTGATGATGACCGTGATCGCCTTCATCGTCGGGCTATCGATCTCGGGCCAGACCTTTTACACGTTCATCCTCGAGAACCTCGAGAAGTTCGGGGCGCTCAAGGCCATCGGGGCGAAAGGCCGCGAGCTGATATATATGATCATGTTCATGGCGACCTTCACGGCGCTGACCGGCTATGGTCTCGGCGTCGGGCTTGTTTCCCTCATGATCTGGATAGCCCGGTCCCGCCTGCCCAATTATGCCGCTATCGTGACCTTCTGGAATCTGGGCATGGCCTTTGGGATGGTCCTGATCATCGCCGCGATCTCGAGCTACGTCGCTGTCCGAAAGGTCCTGAAAGTGGAGCCCTTCGACATCTTCAGGGGCTAGAGCCCTCTAGGCAACGAGGACCGCGGAGCCGCGGAAGGCCCCCGCACGAAGCTGGGCAAGCGCCTCGTTTGCCTCGGCAAGGGGGAATGTCCGTATCTCGGTTCGCACGGGCACGGTCGGGGCGAGCTCGAGGAAGCGCTTGCCGTCCTGCCGGGTGAGGTTTGCCACCGAGCAGATCGTCCGCTCCCCCCACAGGAGATCGTAGGAGAACTCGGGGACGGGGCTCATGTGGATTCCTCCGCACACCACGCAACCGCCCTTTACCGTGGCCGCGAGGGCCTTGGGGACAAGCGCCCCGACGGGGGCGAAGATGATCGCCGCGTCGAGCGGCTCCGGGGGCCTCTCGTCTGAGCCGCCCGCCCAGGTGGCGCCAAGGGAGCGCGCGAACGCTTGCGTCTCAACGTCGCCCTCCCGGGTGAAGGCGAAGATCTTCCTGCCCTGGTGAAGCCCCACCTGCGCGATGATGTCGGCCGCCCCGCCGAACCCGAATATCCCCACGTTCTTCGCGGAACCGGCCATCCTGAGGCAGCGGTATCCGATGAGGCCCGCGCACAGGAGCGGGGCCGCGGCGGAATCCGAATAGCAGTCCGGCAGGACGAAGCAGAACCGCTCGTCCGCCACCATGAATTCGGCAAAGCCGCCATCGAGCGTGTAGCCCGTGAAGAGGGCATGGTCGCAGAGGTTTTCGCGCCCCGACATGCAGAAGGAGCACACGCCGCAAGTCCACCCGAGCCAGGGAACCCCGACCCGGTCGCCCACCTTGAAGCGCAGGGCCTTAGGCCCGGCACCCGCGACGCGGCCGACGACCTCATGGCCGGGGATCAGAGGCAGCTTGGGATGGGTGAGCTCGCCATCGACGACATGGAGGTCCGTCCGGCATACCGCGCAGGCGTTCACGCGGACAAGGACCTGTCCGGGTCCGGGAACGGGCCGTGGGACCTCGGCAGACCTCAGGGGCCTGCCCGGGGCGTCGAGGACCATGGCGCGCATTGTTTCCTGATTCATCGTCATCCCATCGTGGACTCAATCCCCGGGGGAAAGAATGGGGTGATCTACTCGTGCGCGCCCTGCTGGAGAGGCGCCGGCACCGCGCGCGTCTGAGGCAAAATAGGGTTACACCCCATAGCCGCGGGGCTCATTCGGGAGCATGCTGATTGGCCGCCGGTTCGCGCCCATCCTTGCGGCCACCATTCCGCCGGCGAAACAAACGTAGTCACCCAAATCCTATGAAATCATCCGGCCCCCTCAGCGGCTCGCAACTAAGAACCTACGAACGCATCTTCCAGCATCCCATCACCCACAACCTGGGATGGCACGATGTGATCGGCATGTTCCGCCAGCTGGGGACGGTTGAGCTCGAGCCCAACGGGAACATGAAGGTGACCCGCAACGGCCAGAGCACGATGCTTCGCCCCCACCACACCAAGGATGTGGCGGAGAACGAGGAGGTGATGGCCCTGCGCCATTTCCTGGAGCTGACCGAGGAGACGAAGCCCGAGGCAGGCGATGCGCCGACAAGCTGGCTGATGGTCATCGACCACCATGAGACCAAGCTCTTCCGTTCGGAAATGAGCGGGGCCATGCCCCAGACAATCCTGCCGCACGAGCCGGACCACTACTTCAGGCATGCGCACCACTCGCGCCAATTCACCGAGGGCAAGGAGAAGCCGGACCCGAACAGCTATTTCGAGCCGCTGGCAAAGGCCCTCGCCGGGGCGGCCCAGATCCTCGTCTTTGGCACCGGCACGGGCACGAGCAGCGAGATGGAGCAGTTCACCGGGTGGCTCAAGGAGCACCACGCGGACCTGGCCCTGCGCGTGGTGGGCTCGGTCGTCATCGACGAGCATCACCTGACCGAGGGGCAACTCCTCAAGAAGGCGCGCGAATTCTACGCGGCCGCCCAGCCTTCCCCGGCATGAAGTCGATGAAGGCAGTCTGCATCTACAAGTACGGCGGGCCGGAGGTCCTGGTCTACGAGGATGCTCCCTGCCCCCACCCCGGCGACGGTGAGGTGCTGGTGAAGGTCCACGCGGCCGGTATCAACCCCGTCGACTGGAAGGTCCGCGAAGGCCACCTGCAGGAGATGCTCCACAGCACCCTGCCCCTTATCCTGGGATGGGACGTCTCCGGCGTTGTCACGGCGCTTGGAACGAACCTGGTCCGCCTGAAGGAGGGGGACGAGGTTTTCAGCCGACCCGACATCTCCAGGGACGGCGCCTATGCCGAGTACATCGTCATCAAGGAGTCGGAGGTGGCCCTGAAGCCGAAATCGGTTGACCACATCCATGCGGCGGCCATGCCCCTGGCTGGCCTAACCGCGTGGCAGACCCTCTTCGACGCCGGCGGACTAGGGGCCGGGCAGCGCGTGCTGATCCATGCCGCCGCGGGCGGCGTGGGGAGCCTTGCCGTGCAGCTCGCCAAATGGAAGGGGGCCGTCGCGATCGGGACGGCCTCCGAGCGAAACCACGATTTTCTAAGGAAGCTCGGCATAGACCAGGTGGTCGACTACGAGCGGGAGCGCTTTGAGGACACGGTGGCGCCCGTGGACGTCGTTCTCGATACCATGGGCGGGGAAACCCAGGAGCGCTCCTGGAAGGTGCTAAAGCCCGGCGGCATCCTTGTCTCGATCGTGAGCCCGCCCTCGGCGGAGAAGGCGGCTGCGCACGGAGTGCGCCAGGCGTTTGTGTTCATCAAGCCCGATGCCTCGCAGTTGGCCGAGATCGCCCGCCTAGCCGACGAGGACAAGCTCAAGGCGATCGTGGAGACCATCCTTCCCCTTTCCGACGCCACGCGCGGCCAGGAGCTGAGCCAGCGAGGCCACACCCGGGGCAAGATTGTTCTCAGGGTTGTCTAGGAACAGAGGCACTTTCACCGCGGCACGCGGTCCATGGCAGCTATCGAAGGGGTTTACACCCCATGGGACCCAACCGACTTCCGGAGTACTCTAATTTGTGGCCCAGGCCGGTGACGCAATCGGCCGGGACCACTGCCGCTCGGGAAACCATCTTATGCTAATCCATTCCAAAAAGCTATACGACGACAGGCTGGCTGCGCTCGACGGCGAGATCGGCCATGTGAAGGACCTTTATTTCGACGACAAGAACTGGGTGGTCCGGTATGTCGTCGCAGACACCGGCTCGTGGCTCGCCGGGAGGCTGGTGCTCCTCTCCCCCCACGCGTTTGGCAGGCTCGACGAGCTGACCAGCGTCCTGAAGGTGAACCTCACCCGTGCGCAGATTGAAAGGAGCCCCGCCATCGACTCGCAGATGCCCGTCTCACGACAGTACGAGATCGACTACTACCGCTACTATGGGTGGCCCATGTACTGGAACGGAGGGGCCATGTGGGGCATGGCCAGCTGCCCCGCCATCGTGCCGCCATCGAAGGCCGAGATCGAGGAGGGTTTCCGCCTGCACCACCGCGACGACAAGCACCTGCAGAGCGCCCATGCGGTGAGCGGCTACAGCATCGAGGCCTCCGACGGGACGATGGGCTACATGCGCGGACTCCTGGTGGACGACCGGAGCTGGGCCATCGAGGAGATCGCCGTCGACGCCGGCCATTGGTACTCCGAGAAGGAGATCCGGATATCAACCCGGGAGATCGAGCGGATAAGCTACGAGGAATCGCGAATCTTCGTGAGGCTCACCAAGGCCGACATCCGGCGAACCCTGGAAAACGAGATCGCTACCGCACAGTCCTATTCCGCGGCAGCCACCGACTAGCGCCTTTCCAACGGACCCCAATGAAAAACAACCCGGTCAATGACGGCGCCATCAGCGAGAATTTCGAGGGCATCGGCCCCGTGACAAACAGGATGGTGCTCGCCCGGGCGGCCGAGCTTGCCCTCATAGACGGCCGTTCGCCCAGTGAGGTGCTGCCGGGGGACATCGCCGCGGCCAAGCACGAGCTGGCCGGTGAATCGGAAACCGACCGCCAGGACGACCTTCTGGACTCCATTCCCGAGTCAAAACGCTGGGACCCCGTCCCGGGCTCGGAGGGACACGAGACGCCGGGAGCCGAGAGCGAGGACATGGACGACGAGGGACGGAGCGAAGCCGAGCAGCTTGTCGACCAGGGCTCCGAGGAGGCCGAACACGACCGGATGCTCCAGGCAGCCGAGGAAGCCGGGAAGATCGACCGCCAGCAGAAGTGACGCCACCGGCGGCGCCCTGCGCAGCCCCTTCAATCAACACCAACAGACTAGCATAAGGGACATCATTATGAGCAACTCAATCGTAGCGGTATATCCGACCCATCTTGCAGCCGAAGCCTCGGTCAAGGAGCTCCAGCAATCGGGCTTCGACATGAAGAAGCTGTCGATCGTTGGCCGTGACTACCACACCGACGAGCATGTCGTCGGCTACTACAACGCGGGCGACCGGATGAAATCCTGGGGCAAGAACGGGGCCTTCTGGGGCGGCATATGGGGGCTCCTCTTCGGTTCCGCGTTCTTCTGGGTTCCGGGTCTTGGACCGCTTCTCGCGGCGGGGCCCCTTGTAAGCTGGATCATCGGCGGCGTCGAGGGCGCGGCCGTGGTCGGTGGGCTCAGCGCCATCGGCGCGGGCCTCTTCAGCATCGGGATTCCCAAGGACAGCATCGTGAGCTACGAGACGGCGCTGAAGGCCGGCAAGTTCGTGGTGATCGCCAGCGGCTCCGCCGATGACTCGGCCAAGGCCAAGGAGATCCTCGGCCGCGGCCATCCCGACGCCCTGGACCAGCACTCATAAGGAGGGCCACCTCCGGTCCATCCCGGCATCGGCCAGCAACCTTTCACGATGATTCGGACATTAAGCCGCGAGGTCCGTCTCGCCTCCCGCCCGGTGGGCTTGCCCACGCAGGCAAACTTCGAGCTCGTCCGGGTGCAGGTGCCCCTGCTTGAGGACCACCAGGTGCTTGTCCGCAACACCTTCATGTCGGTGGACCCCTACATGAGAGGCCGGATGAATGAGGGGCCGTCCTATGTCCCGCCGTTCGCCCTGGGCGAGGTGCTGAGTGGTGCGGCCGTCGGCGAGATCGTCGAGTCGCGGGACCGGGAGTTCAAGCCGGGTGACACCGTGGCATCGAATTTCGGGTGGCGGGATTATTTCGTGGCATCCCCCGAACAGCTGCAGCCGATCAGCCATGAGATCGAGCCCTCGTCGACGTACCTGGGTGCCCTAGGCATGACCGGCATGACGGCCTGGGTTGGCCTGAACCTGATGGAGCTCAAGAAAGGCGAGACCCTTTACATCTCCGGGGGCGCAGGAGCCGTCGGCAACGTCGCCGGGCAGCTCGCCCACCTGCGAGGGTGCCGGGTGATCGGCTCCACCGGATCCCCCAAGAAGGTCAGGTTCTTGAGGGACCAGTGCGGATTCGACGTCGCGTTCGACTACAACGAGGGACCCATATCCGAGCAGCTCAAGGTCGAGGCGCCCGACGGGATCGATGTCTATTTTGACAATGTCGGGGGTGCGGCCCTCGAGGGCGCTCTAAGTGCGCTGCGGACCCACGGCCGAGTGGTCTCCTGCGGGAGCATCTCGGGTTACAACGACACGGCCCCAAGACCCGGCCCCTCAAACCTCTTCGAGATCATCCGCAAGCGCCTTACGATCAAGGGGTTCATCGTCGGAGACTGGCTTGACAGCCGGGGAGCGTTCCAGAGGGAGGTGGGCGCCTACGTGCAGGAGGGCCTGTTGAAGAACAAGGAGACGGTCGTGGAGGGGATCGACCACGCTGTGGACGCGTTCCTCGGGCTCTTTCGCGGCGAGAACTTCGGCAAGATGGTTGTGAAGCTCCCCTAGCCCGGAAACCCCACCATGACATCAACCGCATTGCAATCGACCGTCGCGGCGCTCCTGGCGCCCCACAAGGGCCTCCTCGCCGCAGACGAGAGCCTCAAGACCATCGGCAAGCGCTTTGCCGCCCTAGGGATCGAGTCCACCGAGGCGAGTCGGCGCGCCTACCGCACGCTGCTCTTCACGACGCCCAACCTTGCCGAACATGTGAGCGGAGCAATCCTCTTTGACGAAACCCTTCGGCAGGAGATTGACGGCGTGCCGATGCCGGCGGCCCTGGCCGCAAAGGGAATCGTCGCGGGGATCAAGGTCGACCGCGGCACCGAGCCGATGCCCGGCTCAACGACCGAGACCTTTACCCAGGGGCTTGACGGCCTGCGCGCACGCCTCGCCGAGTATGCCCATCTCGGGGCGCGCTTCACCAAGTGGAGGGCCGTCTTCAGGATGGGGTCGGGCCTTCCGACGTCCGCGTGCGTCGAGGACAACGCCAATTCCCTGGCGCTCTATGCCGCACTCTCCCAGGAGGCCGGGCTCGTCCCGATCGTTGAGCCGGAGGTCCTCATGGACGGGGACCACGACCTGTCGAACTGCGAGTGCGTCATAGGCCGGGTCTTGAACGCCGTGTTCGCCCGGCTCATCAGGCACCGGGTCACCCTTGAGGCAATGCTTCTAAAGACCGGGATGGTGCTGCCGGGCGTCGGCTGTCAGGACCAGGCGACGTCCGCGGAGATCGCAAGGGCGACCCTGCGCTGCCTGCGCCGGTCCGTGCCCGTCGCCGTGCCCGGGATCGTCTTTCTCTCTGGGGGCCAGTCCGAGATCGCCGCGACCGAGCGGCTGAACGCGATCTGCGGCGCCAGGGAAGTCCCATGGACCCTGAGCTTCTCGTTTGGACGCGCGCTCCAGAACACGGCGATGGACATCTGGGACGGCCTGGAGGCAAATACGATCGCCGCCGAGGCGGCCCTCCAGCACAGGGCCCTGTGCAACGGGTTCGCCCTTGCAGGCGCATATTCCAGCGAGGCCGAGGTCGTCGGCCACGGGATGGAGGCAACCGCCCTATCATGAACAGCCACTACACCACCTTTGCCGCCGGCCAGCTCTCGGTCGGCATCGCCGCCGACCACGGCGGGTTCGAGCTCAAGCAGTACCTCACAGGCATGCTGTGCAAGGCAGGCCACCCCGTGACCGACTTCGGGGATGGGAAGCCCGAGCCCGGCGACGACTATCCCGACTTCATCACGAAACTCGCGCGCGCGGTCGCAAAGGGCACCGTTGCGCGGGGCCTGGGCATCTGCGGCAGCGGCGTGGGCGCGTCGGTCGCGGCCAACAAGGTCCCCGGGGTGAGGGCGTGCCTCATCCACGAGTCGTTCTCCGCCCACCAGGGCGTCGAGGACGACGACCTGAACATGCTCTGCCTCGGCGGCCTCGTTGTGGGCCACGCCGCCGCATGGGAATTGGTGCAGACGTTCCTGTGCGCCCGCTTCAGCGGGGAGGAACGCCACCGCCGCCGACTTGCCAAGATCCTTGAGCTCGAGGGAGCGCTATCGGAGGGACCATCATGAAAATTAGCCCCCTCGCCGGAAAGCCGGCGCCCCTCGCGCTCCTGGTCGACGTGCCCCGGCTCATCGATGCCTATTATTCGGGCATCCCCGATCCCGCGATCCCGGGCCAGAGGATCGTGTTCGGCACCTCGGGCCACCGGGGATCAAGCCTGACGCTCTCGTTCAATGAGCGGCACATCCTGGCGATCACCCAGGCCATCTGCATGTACCGTTCGCGCGTGAACATCACCGGGCCCCTGTTCATGGGCTTCGATACCCATGCGCTGTCCAGGCCGGCCTTCGCGACGGCGCTTGAGGTGCTCGCTGCGAACGGTGTCAACACGAAGATCGCGACGGACGACGAGTTCACGCCAACCCCGGCCGTCTCGCACGCGATCCTGACGCACAACAGCGGCCGGCTCAGCGGGCGGGCGGACGGGATTGTCATCACGCCCTCGCACAACCCGCCCCACGACGGCGGGTTCAAGTACAACCCCCCCTCGGGGGGGCCCGCCCCGAGCGAGGTGACGGACTGGATCGAGGCAACTGCCAACACCCTACTGGAGGGAAAGGTGGCCCACGTGAAGCGGATCCCCTTCATCAGGGCCCTGCGGTCGCCCACGACGGAGCGCCACGACTTCCTTGGGGCGTTTGTCGAGGACCTGGACAACGTGGTCGCCATGGAGGTCATCCGAAGCTCGGGGATCCGCCTGGGCGTTGATCCGCTGGGCGGGGCCGGGGTCCACTATTGGGCCAGGATCGCGGATCGCCATCGCCTGAACCTTACCGTCGTGAGCGAGGTGGTGGACCCGACGTTCCGCTTCATGACGGTGGACTGGGACGGCCAGATCCGGATGGATCCGTCCTCGCCCTACGCGATGCGGCGGCTGATCGGCATGAAGGACTCGTTCGACATCTCCTTCGCCTGCGACACCGACCACGACAGGCACGGCATTGTGACCCGGGGCGCGGGGCTCCTCCCGCCCAACCACTACCTGGCCGTCTGCATTTCCTATCTGTTCCAGAACCGGCCGCTTTGGACCAGGCCGTCCTCCGTCGGCAAGACCGTCGTGAGCAGCACGATGATCGACCGGGTGACCGCAAAACTGGGCGGGAAGCTCTTCGAGGTTCCCGTGGGATTCAAGTGGTTCGTGGACGGCCTCCTTGAGGGGTCGCTCGTGTTCGCGGGCGAGGAGAGCGCGGGATCGACGTTCGACCGCCTTGAGGGGAGCGTCTGGACGACGGACAAGGACGGATTTGCGCCATGCCTCCTGAGCGCCGAGATGACCGCCCGCACGGGGGTCGATCCTGGAAACGCCTACAAGGCGCTCGCCGGCGAATTTGGGGAGACCTATTACGGCCGAATCGATGCGCCGGCGACGCCCGCGCAAAGGGCCACCTTGGCGGCACTCTCGCCCGCGGGCGTCGGACTGGAGGAGCTGGCCGGAGAGAAGGTCGTGTCGATCGTCTCCAGGGCGCCGGGCAACGGCGCGCACCTGGGGGGGATAAAGGTTGCCACCGCCGGGGGATGGTTCGCCGCACGGCCATCCGGGACGGAGAACATCTACAAGATCTACGCCGAGAGCTTCCACGGGACCGCGCACCTGCGCCGCCTCCAGGACGAGGCGCAATTGGTAGTCAACAAGGCCCTATCCTGCTCCCCCGGGCACGGCGGCCCCTCGGGGCCCGTCGGGGAACCCGGGGCTGAAAGCAAGGTAGTCCGCACCCAGCGCGGATTCCGGGTTGGAGCGGGCGCAACCCAGGCGGCCCCACACTCACGATGAGCAATCCCACACCCGCCCCCGCTCCATCCCAAGGGTTGCCGAAGGGCATCGACGCCCTCACCGAGCTCGCCATGGACCTTCGCTGGACCTGGTGCCATTTCTCGGACGAGCTCTGGAGGCGGCTTGACCCCGTGCTCTGGGCCCAGACCACCCACCCGAGCTCCGTGCTCCAGTCGGTGTCGCGAGAGAGGCTGGCGGCCGCCCTGAAGGATCCCGAATTCTGCGCCCTTCTTGAGCAGCTCGTGCGCTCCAAGCGGGAGGCCGCGGCCGCCCCCGCGTGGTTCCAGAAGACGCACCCGAAGCCCCCGCTTACCTGCGTCGCCTACTTCTGCATGGAATTCATGCTGAGCGAGGCGCTGCCGATCTATTCCGGCGGCCTCGGCAACGTGGCGGGCGACCAATTGAAGGCCGCGAGCGACCTGGGCGTGCCTGTCGTGGGCGTCGGTCTCCTCTACCAGCACGGCTATTTTCGCCAGGCGATCGACAAAAACGGATACCAGGAGGCCCTCTACCCGGCCAACGATCCCGGCCAGCTGCCCGTGACGCCCGTCCGGTCCGGAAACGGCGAGCTGCTTCGCGTCTCCGTGGACCTGCCCGGGGGGCCGGTGTCGCTCCGGGCGTGGCACGTCCAGGCGGGGCGCAGGGAGCTCTATCTCCTGGACTCCAACGACGACGCCAACGCCCCGACCCGACGCGGAATCACGAGCGAACTCTATGGCGGCGGACCCGAGCTTCGCCTCCAGCAGGAGATGGTCCTCGGGATAGGAGGCTGGAGGCTCCTTGCGGCGCTGGGGATCAGGCCCGAGGTGTGCCACCTCAACGAGGGCCACGCCGCCTTCGCGCTCCTCGAGCGCGCGCGCTCCTTCATGAAGGAGACGGGCCTGGGCTTCGACGCCGCCCTATTAGCCACGCGCTGCGGAAACCTATTCACGACCCACACGGCCGTCGCCGCCGGATTCGACCTGTTTTCACCCGAGCTGATCGAGCAGTATCTGGGCCGCTACGCACAGGATCTCGGCTTGTCGCTGCCGGGGCTTCTCGCCCTGGGCAGGCGCGACGCCCACGACCCGGGCGAGGCCTTCAACATGGCCTACCTGGCCTTTCGAGGGTCCGGCGCCGTAAACGGCGTGAGCGAGCTGCATGGGTGTGTCAGCCGCCACATCTTCTCTCCCCTCTTTCCCCGGTGGCCCGAGTCGAGCGTTCCCGTGGGCCATGTGACCAATGGCGTGCACATGCCGACCTGGGACTCGGCGGAATCCGACGCCCTCTGGACCGAGGCCTGCGGAAAGGGCCGCTGGCTGGGGATGTCCCCGACGCTGGAGGCGGACTTCCGCAAGGTGCCCGACGAGAAGCTCTGGGCGCTCCGCGCCACCAGCCGAAGGTCCCTGGTGGAATGCTCCCTGGAACGGCTCGCCCGCAGCCTGGCCGCCGCCGGGGTCGAGGCTTCAAGGATCGAGAAGGTGAGGACGCGCCTCAGGCCCGAGGTCCTGACGCTCGGCTTTGCCCGGCGGTTTGCAGCCTACAAGCGGCCGAACCTCCTGCTCCACGACCCCGCACGGCTCTTGCGGATCCTAACCAACCCGAAACGCCCCGCCCAGCTGATCCTGGCGGGAAAGGCCCACCCCGCCGACAAGGAGGGCCAGGAGCTGATCCACGAATGGATCCACTTCATCCGCGACTGCGACACGAACCCGCCCGTCGTCTTCCTGTCGGACTACGACATGCTTCTGGCGGAGCGCCTGGTCCAGGGGGTCGATGTCTGGATAAACAATCCCCGGCGGCCCTGGGAGGCCTGCGGCACTAGCGGGATGAAGGTCCTCGTGAATGGCGGGATCAACCTCTCGGAGCTCGACGGCTGGTGGTCGGAGGCCTACATGCCGCAGGTCGGGTGGGCCCTCGGTGACGGCGAGGAGCACGGCAACGACAAGGCGTGGGATGCCGCCGAGGCGGAGGCCCTCTATGAGCGCCTCGAGCAGGAGGTGATTCCAGAATTCTACGCGCGCAACGACAAGGGAATCCCCGTCGCCTGGGTCTCGCGGATCCGTGAGAGCATGGCCCGATTGACGCCGCGCTTCGCCGCCGACCGGGCGGTGACCGAGTACACGGAGAAGCACTACCTCCCCGCGGCCAGCGCGTTCGCCCTGCGCTCGGCGGAGAAGGGCGCGGGCGGGCAGCGGCTGGCCGGCTACCAGAGCGAACTCCTCCGGAACTGGCCCTCGCTCCGCTTCGGACCCTCCACGGAGGAGACTGACGGCGCCAACCGCGTGATAAGGGTCGACGCCTTCCTTGGGGACTTCAACCCGGGGTCCGTCCGGGTCGAGCTCTTCGCCAACGGCAGGGACGGCGCGGAGCCGGTGCGCCTGGGGATGACCCAGCTCGGAAAGGCCGCGGGCGGACCCAACGGCTTTGTGTACAGCGCGACCGTCACCTCCTCCAGGCCGGCCAGTGACTTCACCCCGAGGATGGTGCCCACCTTCGACGGGCTGGCCGTGCCCCTGGAGGCCCAGGAGATCCTGTGGCAGAAATGAACCGGACGCCGCAAAAGGAAACCCACATGAACAACGATGCACCGCAGCCCCTTTGTGAGATCGGCATGATCGGCCTCGGCGTCATGGGGCGCAATTTCCTGATGAACATGGCAGGCCACGGATTCCCGGTCGCGGGATATGACAACGACGAGGTCAAGGTCGAGGTCCTCAGGCACGGCACCCGGGACAATGACGTTCGCGCCTCGGGGGACATCAGGGCATTCGTCTCCATGCTTCGCGCGCCCAGGGCCATCATGCTCCTTGTCCCCGCCGGGCCCGCCGTGGACTCCGTCATCAGCGAGCTGGTACCCCTGCTGGACCACGGGGACCTTATCATAGATGCCGGAAACTCCCATTACACGGACACCGACGTCCGCGCCAAGTTTCTCGCCAACAAGAGGCTCCAATTCCTCGGGATCGGGATGTCAGGAGGCGGTGAAGGCGCACTGGACGGGCCGAGCATCATGGTGGGAGGGACTACGGAGGCCTATGCACGGGTGCAGCCTGTCTTCGAGGCGGCCGCGGCCCAGTTCAACGGGTCGCCCTCGGTGGCGCGGGTGGGCTCGGGCTCGGCGGGACATTTCGTGAAGATGGTCCACAATGGCATCGAATACGGGTTGATGCAGGTAATCGCCGAGGCCTATGACCTCATGGGCCGGGGCCTCGGCCTCACCGACGGGGAGGTCCAGGAATTTTTTGCAGGGTGGAACCACGGGGAGATGGAGGGATACCTCGTGGAGATCACCAGCCGGATCTTTGCCAAGGGCGACGAGCGCACCGGCAGGCCGCTGATCGACGAGGTCGTCGATGTCGCCGGACAGCTCGGCACCGGCATGTGGACCTCGGAATGCGCCCTGGGCCTGCATGTGCCGATCCCGACGATCGACGCGGCGGTATCCATGCGGAACCTCTCGCTGCTGAAGGGCGAACGCATCGTGGCCAACGGGGTCCTGCTCGCCGACGGGGTCGGGTTCCAGGGCGACCGGGGGCTCCTCCTGCGGCAGCTGGGACGCGCGCTCTATGCCGCCGCAATCATCACCTATTCCCAGGGGTTCGCGCTCATGGGAGTGGCCTCGGGCGTCTTCAACTACGGCCTGGACCTCTCGGTCGTCGCCCGCATCTGGCGGGCGGGGTGCATCATTCGCGCCGCGGTCCTCGAGAAGGTCTGGGAGGCGTACCGGGGCCAGCCCGGCCTGCCCAACCTGCTCGTCAATCCCGAGATCGCGAGACGGGTGATGGCCCACCAGCAGGACCTCCGCGCCACCATCTGCGCCGGTGCGGAACTGGGAATCCCGGTCCCAGGCCTCATGTCCGCGCTAGGCTACCTGGACGGCTACAGGAGCTCCCGGCTGCCGGCGAACCTTATCCAGGCCCAGCGCGACTACTTCGGCGAGCACGGCCTCGAGACCGCAAACACCAGCCGCCCGTTCCACGTAGGGTGGGCGCCGCCGCAGGACGAGACGCAGGCAAGCCTCGCCCCCGTGGCCTAGGCCCTCCTGCAGCCCATCAGGGCGCATGCGGACAGGCAAAGGAACGTGAAGCATGAGATCTGGGCGGTCGTCGCCGCGGACCCATTGTCCATGCCAAGCCCGAGAGCGCCCGCGACGACTGAAGCCAGGAGGAACCCCGCCGCGTAGCGGGGCATCGGGCCGCCGGTCATCCCGACTTCGAGCTTCCCAGCAGGCCCACAACACCAACGAGAGCCGCGGCGACGCCGCCCGCAAGCAGCCAGATCGTCCTGTTTGTCGGCGCTCCCGTGAACATCCGCGAGACGCTTGACCCGGCCGAGTCGGAGGCGCTGGCCCCGTAGATGATGAGGATCGTTCCCACGGCGAGGAGCGCGATGGCAAGTGGCTTGTTCATGGTATTAGGACTGCGAGGTTTCCTCGGCTTCGGTCTCAAGCTGGGCCCTGAGCATCCAGGCGGTCTTCTCGTGGCGCTCCATGACCCCCGTGAGGAAGTCGGCGGTCCCAGAGTCACCGTAGCGCTCGATGCACGACTCGATATCGGCGCGAAGCTGGACGACCAGGTCCTCGTGCAGCGCCAGCAGCTCCGAGAGCATGTGCTCGGCCGACAGGTCAATGCCGGGATCGGCGGAACAGCGGGCCGCCTTCGCGAGCGCAGCCCAGTTGCCCTCGGCGCCAACACCGATCGAGCGCGCCCTCTCAGCCACCTCGTCGATCAGCGATGCGAGCTGCTCGTATTGCTTCTCGAACTCAACGTGGAGGCTCCTGAACTCGGGGCCCGTGACATTCCAGTGGTAGTCGCGCGTCGTGGCGTAGAGAACGCTCTCGTCCGCGAGCAGAAGGTTGAGTATCTGACCCACCTCAAGGCGGGCAGCGTCGGTCAATCCGATGTTAGTTTTCATGCTAGATAGTGGTAATGGGCGCGGCCGGCATGGGCCGGCCGCGCAACTGGGGACAATTTTAGACGAATGGCTCGTCGTTTGGAGGGGTTAAGGTTCAGCCTTTGACCGTCATGTCGTTGACGACCGTCTTCACGCCGCGCGTGTCCTGTGCCAGCTTGGTCACAAGGGCCTTCTGTGCGTCGGAATCCGCGACTCCGCTGATGTTGACGACCGCTTCAACGGTCGTGACCTTCGTCGCGACGGCGCTGGTGGCCCCGTTGCTGAGGAGCGCGAACTTTACCTGGGACGTGATCGAGGCGTCGTCCACGACTTCGCCGACCGTCGGGCCGGTGGGGGCCACGACAATGATCTCGTTCCTGACCGACTTAACATGGTCGACCTGCTTGGCGTAGATCTCCGTCAGGTCCTTCTGGGCATCGTTGACCGCGGTGCCGCTCAGGATGACGACGCCGTCCTTCACTGCGACCTTGGTGCTCGTGGCGCTCACGTTGGCCTTAACCAGCAGCTCGCCGCGGACCTTTAGCGCGATCCACTCGTCGGAGTGCTCGGGCGCCGGCGCCTTGACCTCGATCTCGTTGTCAACCTTGACCACGCCGGGAAGGTTCTCGACGGTGTCCTCGGCCAGCGCCTTGTCGTCCTTGTCAAGGACCGTGCCGGTCAGCGTGACCACGCCGTCGTTGGATTTCACCGAGACCCGGCCCTCGAGAACCGTGCGGTAGTTATAGGATGCGTTGGCCGCATCCTCGATCTTGCTGTCGGTCGAAGAGGCAAATAGCGCGAGCGGAAGGGACGTCGCGGTGAGTAGCAATGCTAGGCGTGTGTATGATTTCATTTCGTTGATCTCTGTTGGGTAATAGTCGCCGCCCGAAATGTCGGGCGGCGCATAAAATTGCTTAGGAGCGCCGTCCCCCGACGATCGCGTCGCCGTTGCCGGCTTTCTTGCGCTCGCCGTTGCCGGGGGCGCGTGTCGGGATGTGATTCGACGTCATGGCGCAACAATACAGGAGCGCCCCCTCACCCGCTATGGGGTGTTCAGCGGATGGGAGATTGGCCGGGCGATGGATAGCATTTCACCCCATTTCGCAACCGAGCAGGCGCGTGTAGGATTCGCACACTATGGTTGCAAACACTTCAGACTACAGCCCGGCCGAGCCCACCATTCCCCGTGTCACCGCCCGCACGAAGCGCGAGGCCGCCTCGAGGCTTGATGCGGTGCACGACACAGAGCTCGTTGCCCGCTTTCTCGCCGGAGACGAGGGCGCATTCTCCGAGATCGTCGCCCGCTACCGCAGCAAGATGTATTCGATCGCCCTCTGCCACCTTCGCAACCATTCCGATGCCGAGGAGATCGCCCAGGACACCCTCATCCGCGCGCACCGCGGCCTGGTGCGCTTCAGGGGGGACTCCTCGCTCTCAACCTGGCTGCACCGGATTGCGTTCAACCTCTCGAGAAACCGCCACATGCATAATTTCCGCCGCCGCAGGCACGACACGCTCTCCCTTGACTGCGCCTACTGTGACGAGCTCCAGGAGACGTTCTCGGACCTTATCGCCTCCGATGCGCCGAGTCCTGCCCGCGAGGCCTCGGTCTGCGAGTTCAACGAGAAGGTTGAGGGATGCATGAACCAGCTTGTGGCCAGCCAGCGCGAGATCCTGCTCCTGCGCAGCGGCATGAGCCGGTCCTACGGCGAGATCGCCAAGGAGCTTGGCATCAAGATCGGAACCGTGAAGAGCCGCATAGGGCGCGCACGAGAGACGCTCCGAGCCCTCATTTCCGAGACGTATCCCGACATGGCCACCGAGGGATCCGGCGCGGGATGGTTTGAGCCCGTGCGCGCAGCCGGTCGGGTCGCCCTCGCCAGCTTCTAGGGAGGCGGCGCCGCGAACCCGGCTTTCCAGGTCAGACGATCGTCACCTGGACGCTGCTCTCGATGATGCCGCGGGCTATCGCATAACGCGTCAGGCCGGCGGTGTCGTGGATGTTCAGCTTGTCCATCAGATGCTGCCGGTGCTTCTCGACGGTCTTGATGCTGATCTTGAGTCCGGCGGCCATCTGCTTGTTGGCCTGTCCCTCGGCCACGAGCTGGATCACCTCAAGCTCGCGCGCGGTGAGGCCCGTCGCCTTCTTGATCATTAGGCCGCCAGCCCGGTCCGGGGCCTGGTAGTGGTCCTGAAGCCGCTTGGCCACCTGGGGGCTGTAGAATGTCTTCCCAGCCACGACCTCGTGGATCGCCCTTGCCAGGATCTGGGCCGAGGTCTGCTTGATGAGGAAACCCACGGCGCCCACGGCGATCACCCTGTCGATGTAAGCGTCGTCGCTGTGCGCCGAGAGAATGAGCACCTTCGTGCCGGGCAGCGCGGTCAGCACCTGCTTGGTGGCCTCGAGGCCGTTCAGGAGCGGCATCGCGATGTCCATCACGACGACGTCGGGGCGGAGGGCGATCGCCATCTCCACCGCCTCGCGGCCGTTGCGGGCCTCCCCCACGACCTCGATGCCGCCGTCGGCGACAAGGAGGGCCCTCAAGCCTTCCCTCACTATCGTGTGATCGTCCGCCAAAAGTGTTTTAATTTGCTTCATGAGTATTGAATGCCCCGTGGCGCTTAAATGGAACCGACGCGGAAATGGTTGCGCCCCGGCCTGTTGCGGGGTGGCCGGCGAGCACGCTGGCGGCCCCCTCCGGCCCCAAACGAAAACGCTCCGGCAAGCTGTGCGTCCCTTTTTTCAACGGATGAGTATAGGCCCAAAGCCGCGTTTTAGACAGGGAAAATGCCCAAGCGAATCGGATCTCATTGAGCACCTGAGGAAAGCATGGACGTCATGATCCCACTCTGGCGGGCTCGCGTCGATGGGGTGAGTACCCCACCCCTCCATGCCCGCGGGGGCATTTTGGGGCAAAGGCCCGGGGGCCGGTCGCGCATCCCCGGGGAACCACACCCGGCGACAGGCTACTATTAGGGTATCTATGAAGACCTGCATCCTAAATTCCCTATATCTCGGGCTCGCCGCCGTGATGGCGGTAAGCCTTTCCACGCACGCACGCGCCGAGGTCATTGCAATTGCAGGCTCGGACGGGAACACGTCGCACACATGGGCCGACATCCGCAATGACGGCTATCCCGAGCGCGCCCACTTCACCGAGGGCGTGAACCGCCTCTCAGCCTGGCTTGACCATGAGATCAGCGTGCTGAAGGCCAAGCGCACAGGCATGACGACCGACACCAAGGACTGGGACTTCGCGATGAAGGAAGTCCTGGAATCGCGCGAATACATGACCAGCCGCATGGAGGAGCTTGCGAAGGCAACGACCGAGGAGACCTGGAACTCCGCCAAGGACAACATCGGCGAGGCCTGGAAGCGCTCCCAGCTTGCGGTGGACAAGATGAACACGACCATCACCGACTAGGCGCACCGGTAATGGATCAGCGGAAAAGATTTGCGATCACTGTAGCTAAGAAGGTCTGGGCCTCCGCCCCGCGGGTGACCGTGGTGCACATCCCGTGGGACCAGTTCGTGGCCCCGGGCGGCCCGGAGGCCTACGCGCTCCTCGTCGAGCGGGGCGGCGACTCCGCCGTGATCGCTTCGCGCGGCGCCGACGGGAAATGGGCAAGCACCACGAAGCATGAGGCGGTGTGGCGGGGCATCCGCGAAACCACCCCCCTCGATTCGATGGAATGGCACACGATGGCCGTCGAGTCGGACCGGTATCCCTGGGAGCTTTTCGGCCCAAGGGCCTAGTCGAGGCTGAGCCGCCGCAGAACCGGGACCTTCGCGAAGTCCAGGGCGAAGGCGAAAATCACCGCGGCGACAAAAAGGCCGGCAATCATCATGACGGGGACGCCGGACATCGCGACGCCGCAGGCCGCAAGCGTGGAGGCAATGGCGATGTCGACTGCGGAGGATCCCACAAGCCACCGGCTCGGCCTTGAGGAGCCCATCCTCCCGCGCACCCGGTTCGTGTAGGTGGTCGCCTGGTTCCCGAACACGATCGCCACAAACGCGACCGTCCTCAGCGTCTCGGTCCCGTAGCCCAGGAGGAACCTTGCGATGGAAAGCGCTGCGACGCAGTAGGCGAGCTCCGACACGCCCATGAACACACCCGCAGCCGTCAGGTTCCCGATGCGCCATGAATTGGGCCGTCCCGAGGGCTTCACGTTGTCGGTCGCCAGCGACATCCCGAGCAGGTCCCCCGAGAGCATGACGATGACCATGAGCATCGGGGTCAGGATCGAGTGTCCGGTCATGAACAGGCCCACCGCCAGGAAGAGGACCTGGACGACCTTCTTGGTGACCGAGTTCAGGGCATAGGTCAGGATGCGCTGGAAGGTGACACGACCCTCCTTTACCGAGGCGACGATGCCGCCCAGGCCCGGCTTGGTCAGCACGATGCCGGCCGCCGACTTGGCGACGTCCGTGGCCGTCGACACGGCGATCCCCATCTGGGCCTGGCGCAGGGCTGGCGCGTCATTGGCGCCGTCCCCGCACATGCCGACGACGTGCCCGTTGCCCTGGAAGGCCTTCACGATGTCGAACTTACCCTCAGGAAGGACGCCCGCATAGACGGCGAAATCCTCCGGACGAACACCCTTGGGAATGGGACCCGCAGGACATACGGGCCCAGCAAGGCCCACGGCCTTGGCCACGATCGCAGCCGTTGCGGGAGCGTCTCCGGTTATCATGACGGTGCGGACCCCCAGGGCCCCCAATTCCGCAACGAGCGCGGCCGAGTCCGCGCGCGGCGAGTCGCTAAGGCCTATGATTCCGGCGAGCTTTAAGGCTCCGGCAGGTCCCACCGCCACCGCCAGCACCCGCATTCCCTTGGCCTCGAGCTCCGCCGCCATACCGGGGGCGTCCGGCACGGCCCCCGCAAGCGCGGCCACAACGTCGAAGGCACCCTTGATGACCCGCAGCGTGCCGCCACCGGAATCGCGCGCCGTGGCCTCCGCCAGCTTGGTTGCCGGGTCAAATGGCACGAACGCAGAGCGAACCGGCAGATCGGGCGCGGCGGCCTTGGAGGCCGCCGCCCTTATCGCCGCGTCCACCGAGTCATTTCCGCTGTCCGAGCTTGCGATCGCGGCAAGCCCCAGGACGTGGGCCACGTCGAACCCGGCCATGGCGCGCGTGTCGCTCACTCCAAGCTCATTGAGCGTCAGGGTTCCCGTCTTGTCCGCACAAAGGACGTCGATGCTCGCCGCCTCGTCCACGGCGGACAGGCGTGTCGGAAGGACCCCGAGGCGGCCCAGGTCGCGCGCCCCGATGGCCGCGGCCAGGGTGAAGGTCGCGGGCAGCGCCACGGGGATCGAGGCCAGGACGGCCGTGAGGACCAGGGGAATGATCTCGCCCGAGTGCATGTCGAGGTGGCGAGCGTAGGCCACCATCACCAGGATCAGGCAGCCGTTGAAGATGCTCAGGTTCCTGACCAGGTGAAGGACCGCCTTCTGCTGGGAACTCTCGGCGTGCGCCGAGAGGACCAGCTCCGCGGTCCTGCCGAACTTGGTCCGGGACCCCGTCGCCGTCACCTCGGCGACCGCCTCGCCGCGGCGCACCAAGGCGCCGGCAAACGTCTGGAATCCCGGCCCGGCATCGACGGGGATGGATTCACCAGTCAGCATAGACTGGTCGAGCAGCACCTGGCCGGCGCTGATGCGCACGTCGGAGGCCACGATGGAGCCAAGGGAGAGTTTCACGGTGTCCCCCGGCACGAGGCTTGCCGCGAGTACCGTCACCCATTGGTTGTCGCGGAACGCGGAGACATTGAGCGCAAGCCTCGACTTTAGGGCCGCGAGGGTCGCCTGGGCCCTCCCCTCCTGCACGAATCCCAAGACCGCGTTGAAGGCTAGGAGCAGGATAATGATCAGCGCCTCGAGGTGCTTGCCCAGGACAAGCTCGAGGACGATCGCTGCCTCGAGCATCCAGGGGACCGGGGACCAAAGCTTGGACACCGCACGGCGGAAGGGTCGGACGGCCGGATCCGGCAGGGTGTTCGGCCCGAATTTTCCCGCCAGGGCGAGAACCTCGGCGCCCGTGAGGCCCTTTGGATGAAGGACTCTAGAACTTGTTGGATCAGGGTTTATAAATGGCCGCTTTGAGCGGTTTCCTTTCAATGCCTATTGTGAACTCGCCCGCTCAATTTCATGATCAGAATTCCTGGCGAAGCACGCCGGCAACGGCATCAAAGACCTTTCCCAGGCTCGATCGCTCCTTGAAATCCTCCTCCGTCATGAGCCGGGAGTTCCTCTTGTCCGAGTCGAACACCTTCTCCTGCTGCGCGGCAAACGCCGGGTCGTAGATGTTCAGGTTCGCCTCGTCGTTCAACCGGAAGGACCGGTTGTCGAAGTTCGTGGAGCCCACCGAAACCCAGATGTCGTCCACGATCAGGACCTTGCAGTGGTAGAGCGACGGCTGGTACTCGTAGAGGAGGACACCCGCCTTGAGGAGGGCTCCCCATCTCGAGCGGCTGGCCGCCTGCACGACCTCCGAATCAGTTTGGGGGCCAGGCACGATGATCTCGATCTGCACGCCCCGCTTCCGCGCGGCCAGGAGCGTCTCGATGGCGAGGTCGTCCGGGACAAAGTAGGCGGCCTGCAGCCGTATGCTCCGCTCGGCCGAGGCTATCGAGAGCAGGTACATCAGGCGGACGCTCTCGCTCCCCTCCTCCAGCGAGCTCTTGAATACCTGCGCCCGGGAGGCGCCGATCTGGGCCAGCTCGGGATAGTAGGCGCTCCCAAAGAGGACCTCCGCGCGCGTCTTCATCCAGTTGTCCCCGAACGCCGCCTGCATCTGGGCGACCGCGGGGCCCTCGACCATGTAGTGCGAGTCCCTCCAGTGGTCCTTTGCGCTGCCGTCCCCCGTCCACACGTCGGCAATGCCGACACCGCCCGTGAATCCGATCCTGCCGTCGACCACGAGGAGCTTCCGGTGGGTCCGGTTGTTGAGCCTGGAGAAGTTGTACCAGAGCAGCGGATGGTACTGCTCCACCGCGACGCCCGCGCCCCTCATTTCCTCCAGGAACTTCCCGTCGATTTTGTTCGCCCCTAGCCAGTCGAGCAGCACATGGACCCTCACCCCGGCCCGTGCGCGCTCGCACAGGGCGTCGGAGAATTCCCTGCCGATTGTTCCCGACCAGTAGATGTAGGTCTCAAAGGAGACGGATTCCTTTGCGCCGCGGATCGCCTTGAGCATCGCGGGGAATATCTGGTCTCCGTTCTGGAGCGCGGTCACCCGGTTGCCGGGCACGATGGCGGGCCCCAACAGCTGGCCCATGCTCCTGAGGAACTGCGGGTCCTCGGTCGAGAAGCGGTGCGCCAGCACATAGCGGATCTCCCGCTCCCCGCGGCCCGGCGTCCCCGTAAAGGAGGCGAGAAGGCAGGCGAGGAGGCCGAGGCCAAATCCGACGACGAGCAGCGAATACCAGGGCCAGCGGGGTCTTCCGGGCCTGGCTCGCAAGCCTGGGAACTGTGCACTCATGGCTGCTTACACATACCCAAGTATATCCCGTTGCCCCAGGGCCGGGTATGGGGTGGACCCCTACGTCGCGGGTTGCGCGCGCTCGGGGGCCCGAACTGGAATCGGGCCGGCCCGGCGGAGGTTTACACCCCATCGCAGGTTCGGGACGACGGGTGTAGGATGCGGGAATGACATCATAGCCAATCCCTTCACGCCTCCCGCCCGGTTCGCGCCATCAGCATCATTTTCGGGCGCCTGGGAGGGTGAAGGGTTTCCCCGGGGACCGGAGGCGTCTCACACCGTCCCGCCTTCAAACTTGAACCTCTCGCCCGTGTTCCCGAATAGTGCGCCGGAAAGCTCATGACCCACCAAATCTCCTCGTCCATCCTGATCCTCGCGGCGGCGCTTGGGTCTTCCTTGCACGCGGAGGAACCCCCACTCCTTGCCCGGGCGATTGCAAGGTGGACCGCGGGATCCGAGGACCTGGCCTTCACGCAGCAGACCCGCCGATTCCAGGGCGTTGGAAACCTGACGGAGTCGCGGGTCGAGCGCTACGACCCGTCGCTGCCCGACCCAAAGCGCTGGCGCCTGCTTGAGGTGAACGGCATCCCGGCGACGGCGGAACAGCGCGCCACGTGGGAACAGAGGAAAAACGGGAGAACAAGGAAGGTCGTGGCCAAGTCTCCCTACACCTACCTGGACCTGGACCACGCCACGCTGCTCAGCCAGACGCCGGCAATCACGCGCTTCGAGATCGGCCTCCGCCCGGAGACGGCCCGCCTGCTGGCCCTGGAGAATATCTCCATCATGGTCACCGTCGACAACCAGACCAGCAGCATCGTCTCCATCGCGGCGACGCTCCGGGAGCCGATCCGGGTGCTCCTGGGATTGGCCAAGATCACGGACCTGGACGTCGATGTCCGGGTGGAGCCGGCGGACGACAACTCCGGGACGGATTCCGGCGCGGTGATGTCGGGAAGCACGGCCAGCGTGAAGATGTCCAAGCTGGGAAGGCCAATCGAATACGACTGGAGCGACTTCAAGCGCGTGGCTTCCTATAGCGGGCTGCACCAGACGAGCTAGCGACACGGCCCATTCGCGGGGCAGGCTTACACCCCATATCCCCGCGCCACGTTCTAGGCTAGATTCGCGATGCTCCCAATCGACCTCCTCCCGGGGGTTCAGAGGCGCCCGGTGGCGGCCGGCACCTTTGTTCCGAACCGCCGCGTAACAAAGAATCTATATGGGCATCTTCCTCCTGATCTTACTCTTTCTCGTCGTCCTCGGGGCGCTGCCCACGTGGCCGCATAGCCGGGACTGGGGATACTATCCGAGCGGGGGACTGGGATTGGTCCTGCTCATCCTTGTCATCCTCTTGATCACGAACCGGATATAGTCCCAAAATATTCTACCCCCTTTTCCCATGGCACCCATTTTCCTAGCCCTTTTCCTGATCGTCTTTGGACTAAACCTCCTATTCGGGCTCTCCATCCCCATCTGGGTTTCCGGCCTGCTTGCCGTGATCGCCGGAATCTTGCTCCTGATGAAGCGATTCAACGTGTGCGTCGACCCGAAGCGCCCCAGTCCGTGATTTGCCCTGCCTCTCTTTTCCTACCGGCTATGGACCCCTCCGGCGCTTTGGAGAATCGCGAGTATGGCAACAGTGCCGGACCATGCTCCGCCGCACGTTCGCTGCTCCACGCCCGGGCGAGGGAGCTGGCATCAGTCGCGGGCCGCGCCTCCCCCGACGTCACCCAGCGGGACTACGAGCGGGCCAAGCGCGAGGTGACGGGCGAGACGGATCCCGACCGCCAGGACGCGCGGCTGGCCTAGACCGGTGCGCTCACGGGGCCACCCATTCGACCGTGTGCTCGCGGCGGTCGTCGCTTAGGGTCAGTTCCGCCCCCTCGATTGCCTGGCCATCCAAAAACAGGCGTTGGGTGGAGGTCGGGCCCGCGGCTCGACGCAGGATGCTTATGTGGTACGTGGTTTCCCGATAGCGGTAGTGCACCTTGAACGCGCTCCAGGCGGCTGGCATGAGGGGCGCCAGGCGCAGCTTGTCGCCCTCCAGATTCACCCCGAGCAGACTCTCGATCAGCAAGCGGTACATCCAGCCCGCCGAGCCCGTGTACCAGGTCCACCCTCCCCGTCCCTGGTGGGGGGAAACCGAATAGATGTCAGCGGCCATGACATAGGGCTCCACCTTGTAAACGGCCACCTGCGCCGGCGTGGAACTGTGGTGAACGGGATTGAGCATGCCGAAATATTCCCATGCGCGCTCGCCGTCGCCCATCTGGGCGAGGGCCATGGCGCACCAGATGGCCGCCTGGGTGTATTGGCCGCCGTTCTCGCGGACGCCGGGAATGTAGCCGCGTATATAGCCGGGATCCAGCGGCGAGGTGTCGAAGGGCGGCGTGAGCAGCTGGATGAGCCCGAGGCCCCTGTTCACCAGCCGCTGGTCCATGGATCGCATCGCCTGGCGCGATCGGGATTCCTCACCGGCGCCGCTGATCACAGACCAGCTCTGCGGCAGGGAATCTATCTGGCACTCGGCGTTCAACTTTGAGCCAAGCGGCTCCCCGCTGTCGAAGTAGGCCCGCCGGTACCATGCGCCGTCCCAGGCATTCGCCTCTATGCTCGCCTGGAGCCTCTGCGCCTCCGCGAGGCAGCGGTCGGCAAAGGCCGGGTCGCCGTGGCTGCGCGCAAGCGGGGCATACCGGGTCAGGACGCCGTGGAGGAAGAACGCAAGCCACACGCTCTCGCCGCGGCCCCGGTTGCCCACCCGGTTCATGCCGTCGTTCCAATCACCGCAGCCCATGAGGGGAAGGCCATGCGCACCGAGCTTAAGGCCCCGCTCGATGGCGCGCACGCCGTGTTCGTAGAGGGTGCCCACCGCGTCGGAGGCCTCCGGCTTCTCATAGTAACTCTCCTCGTCGGCCCTGACCGGACGACCCTTCAGGAACGCCACCTTCTCTCCGAGGACGCCGGTGTCGGCGACACACTCCACGTATCTGCAGATCGCATAGGGCAGCCAGAGGAGATCATCCGAGAAATGGGTGCGTACGCCGCGCCCCGACGGCGGATGCCACCAGTGCTGCACGTCCCCCTCGACATACTGGTGGGCGGCGGCGCGGACGAGCTGCTCGCGGGTGAGGGCCGGCTCCGCGTGCACGAGCGCCATCACGTCCTGGAGCTGGTCGCGGAAGCCGTAGGCGCCCCCCGACTGGTAGAATCCCGTCCTTCCCCAGAGGCGGCCGCTGATCGTCTGGTACATGAGCCAGCCGTTCGCCAGCACGTTCACGGCCGGATCGGGCGTGTCCACGTTGACGGCGCCGAGCGTCCGGTTCCAATAGGCCCAGACACCCTCCAGCCCCTCGCGGCTGGAATCGGCGCGCCTGAAGCGCTGCACCAGGGCCTGCGCGTCGGCCAGGTTGCGGCCGACCCCCAGCCGGAAGCAGACCTCCCGCTCCTCTCCCTCGGGCAGGTCGAGCGCCACCTGGACCGCGCCGCAGGGGTCGAGCCCCGCGCCCACTCTTCCGGAGAGGCGCGCGCGCCGGAGCGCTGCCGGCCGGGACAGTCCCCCGTTCCTTCCAAGGAATTCCCTCCTGTCGCCTGTCACCCCGCGCGCGCCGTCGCCGGCGTCCACAAAGACCACGCGGTCGGGAAAATCTATGTTGTAGGAATTCCTGGCAAGGAGCGCCCCGGTCTTCGGGTCCATCTCGGTCCGCACGTGCAGCAGGTTTCCCTTGCGCTGCTCGCCCAGCACCCACTCCCAGTAGCCCGTGACCGTCACGTTGCGCGGACGGCCCGAGATGTTCCTAAGCTTCAAGGTCGAGAACTTCACCGGTGAGTCCATCGCCACGTAAACCCAGAGCTCCGAGGCGATCCCGTTCTCGGTGTGCTCAAAGACCGTGTATCCAAACCCGTGCCGGATGACGTAGGGCGTCACCCCGCTGGCGGGCTGCGGCGTCGGGGACCATACCTGCCCGGTGTGCTCGTCGCGAAGGTACAGCGTCTCGCCGGTCGTATCCCTCACCGGATCGTCGTTCCAGGGCGTGAGCCGGAACTCGTGGGAGTTCTCGGACCAGGTGTAGGCGCTGCCGCTTTCCGACACCACAGTCCCGAACGAGGGATTTGCTATCACATTGACCCAAGGGGCGGGCGTGGCCTCCCCGGCCTGGAGGGTGATCACGTACTCGTGGCCGTCCTTCGTGAAGCCACCGAGCCCATTCTTGAAGATGAGCTCGCGCGTCGGGATGGGCGGAGACGGGTCCGGCCTCGCAGAGCGCGTCGGAACAAAAGCCGGCACGAGGGGCTCACGGACCCTGCGCTGGTCAAGCTGGTCCGCGAGGGACCCGTTTCCGGAGTCGATAAAGGCCCTGGCGGAGGCCTGAAGCAGCGCGAGGTCCTCGTTCGAGACCTGGTCGAGGTTGCGCACGAAGATCCCGCCCGGCTTGTCCTGGGAAAGCGAATCGACCCCCGCGCGGACCAAGTCTGCAATCCGGTCGTGCAGAGACTGCCTGTAGATGGAGAGGTCCTCGACCAGGATCAGCATCTCGGCCACCAGCCCCTTCACCCTCCAATAGCTGTGCGCCTTGACGAGCTGGCGCACAATCTCGACTTGCTCGACGCCGCCAATCCGGAGCACCACCAGGGGCACGTCGCCGGAGATCCCGAAGCTCCAGAGTCCGCTTTGGCTGCGCCGGTTGGTTGCCTGCAGCGCCTTCGGCGCGCGCCGCGCCGGGTCGGCGTAGATGAGCGCGCTGGCAAGGCGGCCGTAAACCTGCGCCTCCGCCTCGGTCGCGTCGAGCTGCCTGAGGGTCACCTGGCTGTGCGTCCAGGCCAGGTCGAACGCCCGGTCCGCCATCCTGTAGCCCTGGTATTTCTCGAGCTGGGCGAGGACTTCGCCTCGGCTCCCTGCAACCCCGAGCACCACGTCAAAGACCGCCGTCTCGTCGGGCCCCAGCGAGACCGCGCGCCGGAGCGAGACGACGGGGTCAAGGACGGAGCCGACGGTGTTCGACAGGGGTTCGCGAAGCTCCATGGCCTCGGGATCCGCCAGGGAGCGCCCCCGCCCCAGGAAGCGCAGACGGTCCGTCTCGCAGGAGGTCACCCCCACCTCCTCGCCCTGGAGCACCATGAGGTGCACGAGCCAGGGAGGATTCTCCTCGAGCGAGCGCGCCCTCCGCGTGCAGAGGACCGCCGAGGCCTTCTGTATGAACTCCGTCTGGACAAAAAGGTTGCTGAATGCGGGATGGGCGGCGTCCGCCCCCGGGGCCGCGAGCACCACCTCCGCATAGCTCGTGACCTCGATCACGCGCGCAACGGACGAGCGGTTGGTGATCGTGACGCGCCGCAGCTCGACGTCATCCTCGGGAGACACGCACACATCCGTGTGGAGATCAAGCCCACCCTGGGACTGCCTGAACTCCGCGCGCGCGGTGCTAAAAATAGCCTCGTAGCCCTTGGCCGCGCAGCGGGTCGGCTGATGGGCTGCGGACCAGAAATGGCCCGTGCCGAGGTCCCGGACGTAGATGAAGGCCCCCCAGCTATCGAGCGTCGGGTCCTCGCGCCAGCGAGTGACCGCGATGTCGCGCCACCGGCTATACCCGCCGCCCGCGCTCGTGACGGCGACATGGTAGCGGCCGTTCGAGAGGAGGTGAACCTCGGGTGACGGCGAGTTCGGGGTCGTGAAGGTGCGCACCGAGC
>Ga0302196_10000446_pt1 | contig 40009 bp, 34 predicted proteins | sample II_Bog_N1_3_FD_198794 | JGI IMG/M metagenome (GOLD analysis project Ga0302196, IMG submission 198794) | Peat permafrost microbial communities from Stordalen Mire near Abisko, Sweden - II_Bog_N1_3 | ecosystem: Environmental > Terrestrial > Soil > Wetlands > Peat | place: Sweden: Abisko...
ATTGAAGATTGTAGGTGGTAGAGCTGGCGATGGGGCCGTTGGTGATCGTCGCGGAGGCCAGGCTGGGCGCGGGGTTCAGCGTTTCGCATCCGTCGGAATAGATCCCGTTGGTGTCGGAGTATCCAGGCTGGCAGGTCGCGATGTGGCAGGCGTCCGACGAGCAGGTATACGTGGATGCATTTGATTGGCCGGTGCACACATTGCCGCAGGCGCCGCAGTTGTTGATATCGCCCGCGGTATACGTCTCGCAACCGCCCACGGCGCCCGTGCAGTGCTGGTATCCGGTGTCGCAAACGGCGCAGACTTGGTCGCTCGCGGTCGTGCACGTCAACCCGGACGCGCAGTGGGCGACGGGCGTGCAGGCGCTGCAGACGCGGTCGGCGTCGGCGCTGCAGGCGGCAGAGAGATAGTCGCCCGCGGCGCACGCGCCAGAGCAGGCGGCGCAGAGGCCGCCGCTGACGTAGTAGCTCTCGGCGCAGCTGGTGCAGACAGCGTCGGTGCCGGTGGTGCAGGTCTCGGTCAGGCAGTTTGCGATGGCCGCGCAGGCGAACTGCACGTTGGCCTCCGTCTGGATATCTCCGGGGCCGGCGCCGATGGTGGCGACGACGTCCTGCTGGTTCGCGAGCGTCGAGGTCATCGACGCGGTGAGCTTGCCGGCGTCGTCGGTGCTCGCCGGCGCGACGAAGACCGCGCCGCTGTTGGCGAGACCTGTCGCATCGTTGGTGGCGCTGAACGAGGTCGCGGCGCCGGGGACGGGGTTGCCGAAGACATCGGTGACGAACAGCTGCAGCTGCGCCTCGCTCGTGCCATCGGCCACGATGGTTGCGCTGGCGTTGGTCCAGACAAGCGTCGTGCAGTTGGGCGCGTGTCCCGCGGCGGGCGCCGGCAGCGTGGGGCAAGTCGCGCTGGGCGCGCCGGGCGCGAACGAGACGGATGTACTGACCTCGGCGTTGTCGATCTTGGCCGTGAGGGTCTGCGTCCCCGCGGTCGTGCTCGCCACGGTGCCGGCGAACGCGCCGTCGACGTCGGTCGTGCCCTCGGCCTCGGCGGGGTTCAGGAAGTTCGGCGTGAAGAGATCAGTGAAGCCGCTGGCGGCGCCGATGAAGACGAGCTGGTTGCCGACCGGGTTGCCGAACGCATCCTGCACGACCAGCGCGAGCGAATAGGTCTCGGTGCCGTCGGCGATGGCGGGTGAGAAGTTCGGTGTGGCCACCAGCGCCGAGTGCGCGGGATCGGGCGCGCCGGCGATGAACGTCACCGTCGCGACCGCGCTGCTCGCCTCGGCGGAGGCGGTGAGGATCTTCGTCTCGGCGTGCGTGGAGGTGAGCGCGGCGGCGAAGACGCCGGACTCGTCGGTCGAACCGCTGACCGAATTTCCGGCTGTGCCGTCGAACGCGTCCCCCGCGCCGGTCGCGGTCAGCGTCACGCTGATGCCCGGCTGCGGAGCGCCTGCGGGGTCGGTGATGAGCAAGGTGAGCGTCGAGCTGGACGCGCCGTCGGCGATCGCTTGCGCGGGCGAGCCGACGAGCGAGAGATGCAGCGAGCTCGCGGTGGGCGCGAACGTGACGGGCAGCGTGAGGAACGCGCTGGTCGAGCTGCCCAGCGCGAGCGAGACCGTCTCGGTCTGCGGTGTGCTCGAAGAGAGCTGCGCGATGAAGAGGCCGCTTGAGCTGGTCTTGCCCGAAGCGGTCGCTGCGCTGGAGCCGCCGGCCGAAAAGAGGTTGTTCGCGCCGTCCGCGGAGAGGGTGAGCGGCTGCGCGGCGATCGGATTTCCATTCGCGTCCGCGAGCTGCGCGAAGAGCGTGATGGTGCCGCCGATGGCGATGCTGGCCGGGCTGGCGATGAGCGACGACTGCGCGGTGCTCGCCGGGCCCGCCACGAACGTCACGGCGGTGGAGTTGCTCGTCGTGCCGACGGTGGCGGTGACGACCTTCGCCTCCGCCTTGGTCGACGAGAGCGTCGCGCTGAGCAGCCCCGACGTGTCGGTGAACCCGCCGCCGTCGAGGTGGAACGTGTTGGCGCTGCCGGACGCGGCGAGCGAGACACTCTGGTGGTCGAGCGCATTGCCGCTCGCGTCGGTGACGCGCACCGCGAGCGAGGCCGTCGTCGTTCCGTCGGCGACGACCGTGCTCGCGCTCGAGGTGATCGACACCACCGGCTGCGTCGAGGCCGGCAGGAAGTCGACCGAAGTGTTCAGCACGATCGTGTTCGGAGCCACGCCCAGCGTGGCCGAGACGCTCTTCAACTCGGCGCGGGTCGACGAGAGCGTCGCCGCGAAATCGCCGCGCGCGTTGGTGGTGCCCGCCGTGGCGCTCAGCGTGTTGCTGCTGCCGGAGAGCGAGAGCGAGACGGGGAGATTGCCCACTTCGTTTCCGTTCGCGTCGTTCGCCTGCACGAAGAGGACGGTCTGCGTCACGCCGTCGGCCGTCGCGACACCGGGGCTCGCGACGAAGAGCGAGCTGCTGACATCCGCTGGCCCGGCCACGAACGGCACGGACACCGATGCGCTCCACGCGCCCGTGGTCGCTGCGACGCTCTTGGTTTCGGCCTTCGTCGAGCTCAGCGTCGCGATGAACTGGCCGCTGGTGTCGGTGGCGCCGTTCGCCGACGCGCCCGATGCGGTGCCGCCGACCGCGAACGTGTTCGCGCTGCCGGACGCGCTCAAGCTGATTTGCACGCCCGGCTGCGGGGTGCCGCTCGAATCGAGCAGCGTCGCGGTCAGGGTCGTCGCCGCCGCGCCGTCGGCGACCACCGGGCTCTGGCTCGACGAGAGCGAGAGCGTGAGCGGGCCGGACGGCAAGCGGGTGAAGGCCACCGGCGCGGTGAGGAGCGCGCTGCCGCCCACCGACACGATCACGTTCTCCAGCTGCGCGCTGGCCGACGAGAGCGACGCGAGGAAGAGGCCGCTGCCGCTGGTCGCGCCGGACAAGCTCGGGCCGCTCGCGAGGTGATTTGCGCTGAACGTGTTCGCGCTGCCGTCTGCCGAGAACTCCAGGGCCTCGCCAGCGAGGGGATTTCCCTGGGCGTCGGCGAGCGCAACCAGGAGCGAGAGGGTGCTGCCCACGGTCGCGCTCGAGGGGCTCGCCGCGAACGAAGACTGATCCGCGTCCGCGGCTCCAGCGACGAACGTGATCGCCGTGCTCAGCGCCGAGGCGGTCGTGCCCGTGCCCACGGTCGCCGTCAGCAGCTTGGTCTCGGCGCGCGTCGACGAGACCTCTGCGCTGAACGATCCGTCCTCGCCCGTGGTGCCGCTGAGCGTCGCGCCTGCGTCGAGACCGGCCGCGCTGAGCTGGTTTCCGCTGCCGGAGATGGTCAGCTCGACCGCGGCGCCGGAGAATGGATTTCCGTCGAGGTCTCGCGCGACGATCTGGACCGTTGAGGCGGCGACGCCATCGGCGACCAGCTGCGATGGCGTTGCTTGGATGGACGAGTTGCTGCTGCTGGCCGCGCCGGGCGTGAAGGTGACGACGGTGCTCAGCGAGATGACCTGGTTTCCGCTGCCCACCGTGGCGCTGATCGTCTTGTCTCCGTCGTCGACCGACGAGAGCGACGCGCGGAACGAGCCGCCCAGATCGCTCGCGCCGGAGGCCGCGCTGAGCGTGTTCCCCAGCCCGGAGGCGGAGAGCGCGACCGGCTCGCCGCTGAGCAGATCGCCGTCGCAGTCGCGCACCGTCACGGCGAGCGCGACGCTTGCGATGCCGTCGGCCCGCGCGATGCTCGGGGTGGCGGTCAGGGTGGTCTGCGCCGCGCAGGGAGCGCCAGGATTCACGTCGAACGGCGCGCTCACCGCGCCTGCGAATCCAGCCGCCGTCGCGACCAGCGTGCAGCCGTGCGCGATCCGATCGATGGACAGATCGGAGAACGTCGCGACGCCGCCGACCGCGGCCACCGATCGAATGCCGGAGAGGTGGGCCGGCTCGCCGCTCGCGCCGCAGCCCGCTCCCAGCGCGAGCGAGACGATCGCGGTGCCGCCAGGATCGGGCGCCTCGAGCGGGCCGCGCAGCGTAACTTGAACCGCGGGCGCGATGCTGGCGCTGTTGACCACGCCGCTCGGCGAGACGGTGAAGGCGAGAGACGCGGGCGGGCCGGCGGTGACATCGAAGGGGCTGCTCACCGCGGCGGCAAGGCCTCCGGCCGACGCGCTCAGCACATAGCCCGTTCCAGCGAACTCGACGTTCAGATCGGAGAAGCTGGCGATGCCCGAGGCGGCGCCGACCGTGGTGGTGCCGCCCAGCGAAGGCGCTCCGCCGTCCAGCTCGAGCGCCACTGTGATCGGGGCGCCCGCGTCGGCCACCACGTTGCCGAAGGAGTCCTCCACCGCGACCTGCACTGGAGGCGCCATCGGCGCTGCCGCCTGCACGTCCGATGGCGGCACCACGAACGCGAGCTTGGCTCCCGGCCCCGCGACGAACTCGACCGAGACGGTGTGCACCAGCGCCGCGCCGCCGACGATCGCTGCCGTGACCACCTTCACGCCCGCCGCGGTCGCGCTCACGCGCGCGGTCGTCTTTCCATTCTCGTCGGTGGCCGCCGCCGCGGTGAACGCAGCGCCATCGCCGATGGCGCTGAACGCGACGCGCAGCCCCGGCAGCGGCAGCCCCTCGGCGTTGACCACGGTTGCCGTCAAGACGGCGTCATCGGTCCCGTTCGCGAGCACGCCGCCCGTGCGATCGCTGGTGAGCGTCGAGCGACTCGGATCGGGCGATTGGGACGTGAGCTGGGTGCGGTTCGCGCAGGAGGACAGAATCAAGCAGAGCGCGAACAGCGCACGATGGAAGGCCACAGACGGCTCCGGTCGGAGTGGAACCGCTCGACGCTATTCGATCGCACCGAACTGCGCCAATGCGCGCCCGGAGCGCGCGCGATGCCAAAGATGCCCTTGGCCTCGATATCCAATCACCCAAGCGCGGTGGCATTCCGGTCCGCTGTTGCGGCGGTGGATCGATGTGTATCCAACGTTGGTCGCTCCCATTGAATGCACAAAGCATCAGGCCTTGAGACTTATGCGCCAACCGCGTACCGATTCCCAACTCGTTGATTTGCCGGGCGTGCGAATCCACCCCACATCTCACACAACCTCCTTTCCGATGGGTGGATGAACCGCCCGACCTCACGGTTGCGTTCACCGGAGGCCACTTGAACACCTGGACCGCAAAGACCATCCTTGTTGCCGCAGCGCTCGGCTTGATCGCCGCTTGTGCGAGCGATGTTCCCACCACCATCGACGATCGCGCGCAGACCGCGCTTTCGCAGATTCCTCGCCACCCGAGCCGCGCGCTCTGCGATGCGGTTGGCCCGGGCCAGCGCCGCTGCCACGCGCGGATCCGGATGACGGACGACGGCGCGAAGCCGTACGTGACGTCGGGCCCTTCGGGATACGGACCGCCGGATCTGATCAGCGCTTACAACCTCGCCTCGGCGCCGAGCGGTTCGGGCCTCACGGTCGCCATCGTCGATGCGAATGACGATCCGAACGCTGAGTCCGACCTCGCGGTCTATCGCAGCTACTACGGGCTGCCCGCCTGCACGACCGCGAACGGCTGCTTCAAGAAGGTCGACCAGACCGGCGGCACGAACTATCCGACGGCCGACTCGGGCTGGGCGGGCGAGATCTCGCTCGACCTCGACATGGTCTCGGCCATCTGCCCGGGCTGCAACATCCTCCTCGTCGAGGCCGCGAGCGCGGACAACGCGGATCTCGGCGCCGCAGTCAACGAGGCCGCGGCGCTCGGCGCGACCGCGATCAGCAACAGCTACGGCGGCGCCGAGGACAGCACCGTCACCACGCAGGACTCGCAGTACTTCAATCACCCGGGCATCCTCATCACGGCGAGCTCGGGCGACAATGGCTATGGCGCGAGCTATCCGGCGACGTCGGCCCACGTGCTCGCGGTCGGCGGCACCAGCTTGACGCAGACGTCGTCGGGCGCGCGCGGCTGGTCGGAGACGGCGTGGAGCAGCGGCGGCGCCGGCTGCAGCGCGTACATCGCCAAGCCGTCGTACCAGACCGACTCGGGCTGCACGATGCGCATGGAGGCCGATGTCTCCGCGGTGGCCGACCCGAACACGGGCGTGGCGACTTACGACACCTACGGTGGGTCGTCGGCCGGCGCGACGGGCTGGGTGCAGGTCGGCGGCACGAGCGCATCGTCGCCGATCATCTCCGCGATGTTCACGCGCCTCGGCATCGCTGCCGCGGCCGCGACGCCGGGATGGACCTACGCGCACACCAGCGCGTTCAACGACATCACCTCGGGCAGCGACGGGACTTGCGACTCGAGCTACGAGTGCAACGCGCAGCCTGGCTACGACGGCCCGACGGGGATCGGAACGCCGATCGGCTCGTCGCTGCTCGCGATCGGCGGCTCGGGCGGCGGAAGCGGCGGCGGTTCGGCCGGTGGCTCTGCTGGCGGCGGCTCGGGTGGCGGCTCGGCCGGTGGTTCTGCCGGCGGCGGCTCGGGTGGCGGCAGCGGCGGCGGCTCGGCCGGTGGCTCTGCTGGCGGCAGCGGCGGTGGCTCGGCGGGAGGCAGCGGCGGCACCTGCGACCACTCGGTCTGCTCGACGGGCGACGCGCTGACGACGAGCTGCGATCCGTGCGCGGCGCAGGTCTGCGCGCAGGACAGCTACTGCTGCGATACCGCGTGGGACTCCACCTGCGCGGGCGAAGTCCAGTCGATCTGCGGCCAGACGTGCGGCGGTGGCTCGGGCGGCGGAGCGGGTGGCGGGTCGGGCGGCGGCTCGGGAAACAGCTGCACGCACGATGAGTGCACCGCGGGCTCCACGCTCTCGACGAGCTGCTCGTCGTGCGCGGCGACGGTCTGCTCGCAGGACACGTATTGCTGCGACACCGCCTGGGACAGCCAGTGCGTGAGCGAGGCGGAGAGCGAGTGCCCGGCCGGCACGCTCGCCTGCAACTAGCCATCGCCTGCCGGGGCTGACCTGGCGTTGAGCTGTGAAGAAGGGTCGCGAGCGCCGCTGGCTCGCGGCCCTTCTTCATTCGGCGCATGAGTTCGTTTCCGCACATGAGTTTGCCTCGGCGCTGGACGTTCGCGGACAGCACAAGTGCGTCTGGCTGGCGCGCAAGTCCGATGGCCGTGTGCCGCGGCGCCGCCGGATTGATCGGGAAACATATCGAGCAGCGCCGCTCGCGCGCCGGTCCTCGCAGCGGGCATGTCCGATGCATAAAAGAAGACGGGCGCGGCGGCCGCGCGCAATTTTGCGGCGCACCACGAGCTGCTCGATCAAACGCAAGGAGCGACAATCATGGCGATCAATGGACCTGTGACCCCGGCGAGCCTCAAGCGCAATGCGGGCGCCATCGCGCGCAAATATGGTTGGTTCACCTATTTGAAATGCTGGTTCAATGTGGCGCTCCTCCACCGCCAGACGCTGCAGGTCGAGTGCATATTTGCCTGTCTGGAGCCGCGCAGGGAAGAAGCGTCTCCATTGATTCTCCCCCACGCGCCAGAACCAGCGCGCACCTGATCAGACTTCGATAGCGAGTTCGCAGCAGGCTCGATATCGGACTGGTATCATGGCGGTTGGGACGACGAAGCGCGAGCGCTGCTGTTACGAAATATACGCTATCTCCGCGACGAACGACATACCGACCATGGCCGCTTTCGGCGTGGTGCCAACAGACATAACCTGCAACTCAAATGAAGTATGTGTCTCCCATTCGCGCAATTGCCGCGGCATCTTTGTGCTTGCTGCTTTTGGGCTGCCAGCAAAATCGGTTGCAGCAGCTGCCGCCGCCGGGGGCCAACGTCGATGTGTTTCCCCAGTCGACGCAGGCCCAGCTCGACGCCATCTTCGTCGTCGACGACTCACGATATATGGCCGTGCATCAAGCGCGGGTCGCCGCGTCGTTTGGCAGCTTCCTGGCGTGGCTGGACAACAACCAGATCGATTATCACCTGGGCCTTCTCTCCAGCGACGTCCCCAGCTCGCCCGGGAAATATATCGGCGATGGTACGTCCAGCTTTTTTACGAGCGCGGACGCGCACCTTCTTCCAGCGGCCGTGACCGCACTGGGGGGCAACGGCTCCGCCATCGGCGCCGTGCTCGAGCAGATGGACCTGGCGCTGCGCGCGCCACCGCCCGGCTTCCTTCGCAGCGGCGCGTCGCTGTTCCTGGTGATTGTCACCGACGACGCGGACCCCTGGTCGCCCGGGCCCGATTTGTACTACTACCGCACCTTCAAAAGCGCCAAAGGTCCTGGTGACACCGGAATCGTCACCCTGTCCGTCCTGGCCGGCGAGCTTCCCAATGGCTGCTATATCCTCGACCCCAACAATCCGTCGCAAAGCTTCTATGCAGAGCCGGCGCCGCGGCTGATCAACCTCGCGGAGGAGATGGGCGGCACCTTCGCCAGCCTCTGCACACCAGACTTCGACTCGGTCTTCAGCCAGCTCGGCGCCGCGGCGTCGGGGCTCAAAAAGTCATTTCGGCTCACCAACACGCCGGATCCGTCGAGCATCAAAGTCAGCGTGTTGGCGACCTGCGACACGGTGCCGGCCGCGCTTTCGTTTTGTACGGAGCTGACCAACGATTGCAGCGACGCGACTCCGATGATGGTTTGCGTGCCGCCCCAAGGCGTATCGCCCGCCAATGGCTGGAGCTACAGCGCGGCTACCAATAGCATCGTGTTCTCCGGCGACGCCTTGCCTCCGCGCGGCTCGACCATCGAAGTCACCTACGATCTGACCGATGCGGGCGTTGCACAATGAGGCGCTGGAGCCCGCTCCGTCGAATCGGACAAGGTATCCAGGAGCGCCAATGAAGCCCACATATGTCAGCCTGGTCTGGCTCATTGTCGCCGCCGCGTGCGGCCAGGATCAGCTCCAGCGAGCGAACGACAACGTCACCGTGGTGGGCGGCACTCCCTCCGTCAGCGGTGGACTTCCTGGCGTGGATCGGCTCGACGCGGGCGTCGACGGCGGCCCGATATTTGGCCAGGCTGCGCCTTATCAGGTCGATTCATTTCAACAACAGACCATTCAGAAAGTAGATATCCTCTGGATCATCTCCAATTCGGGCGCGATGCAGGCCAAGCAAGATCAGCTGAAGGCAAACTTTGTCTCCTTCATGCAGTTCCTGGTCGCGCAGCAGATCGACTTCCACCTTGGCGTCATCACCACCGATGTCTATGATCCGCAGCAGAGTGGCCGTTTGATCAACGCTGCCGGCCTGTCAGCGCCGTGGATCGACAGCAGCACCCCCAACCCCATCGTGGCGTTTGCGGCCAACGCCTCCGTCGGTACGGCGGGCTCGCACGACGTCATGCCTTTTCTGGCGGGGATGCTGGCGTTGACGCCGCCGCTGACGCCCACCACCCCGGCTTCGCCGGACGCCGGCGCGGCGAACTGCGCCAACGGAACCAATGGTCCAGAGTGCTTCTTGCGTCCGGACGCGGCGCTGTATGTCGTGATCCTCTCCGATCACGAAGACAACTCCTGCGGCCCCATCGCGGTCAGCACAGAAGGCTGCGACGACGCCACTGCCGCGCTCTCTGGATATGGCGATATCGACTATTGGACCCGATTCTATTCTGGATTGAAAGGCGCGGACGGCTCGGTGAAAGTCGCCGCCATTGCGTCGACGCAAGACGATACATTTCAATGCGACACGACGTTTGCCCACCTCTGCGACCAGAACAACGTCAGCACGGTCTGCAGCGCGGCGTCGCCCAACTGCAATGTCGGCTCGGGCAGCGACCCTTGCTGCCTCGCACTTCACGCTTGTTATAACGAGCTGAACCTGGTCGCACCTTATTGCCGATTTGCGAACCTGGTCGATCCGACCGCCAGTCACGCCGTGCCCCCTTATTATCAGATCAGCAGCTATATCGAGGGCTGCTTGACCTACGCGGCAGATGGCGGCGTCGACGCCTCCGCGTGGACGGCTCCGCGGATCACCCAGGTGGCGCTCAATACCGCGGGCGTTGCCACGTCAATCTGCGAGGAGAATTACACGCCCGCGCTCGCAGATATCGGGCTGCAGGCGGCCGGCTTGCGCACAGCCTTCCCACTCTCTCGAGCCCCCATTGACGGATCGCTCACGGTGACGGTGGACGGAACCGCAGTACTGCCCAGCTCCACGACCTGGCAGTGGATTCGTTGCTCGGGGCCGAGCCCCGCCAATGAGGTCGACTTCACATCGCCTCCCGCTCCTGGCGCGGAGATCGCCGTCGGCTATTCCGTGGACGTGGGCGGACTGGGCAGCTGTCCTTGAGGGCAAGCAGCGCCTAATCGTTGTGCGCGGCCGGGTCGCCGCAAGCCTCCATCTCCTCCCCCAAGTAGGTGAGCAGCCGCGCGTGGTGCCGGCCCGCTCCACGAAAGGTGCGCGCGCGCAGCGGCGGGAGCGCGTCGAGCAGGCGCCCGAGCGCCGAGTCGTGGATGTTGGTGGCGCGCGAGAGATCGATGACGAGGTTCAGGCTTCCCGGCTGCTGCACCGCGATGAGCCCGACCTCCTCGGCGCTCCGCGCGTCGAGCACGCCGGAGAACTCGAGCACCACGTTGCCTTGGTCGCGGACTTGATGAACGTGAACCATGGGTAGCCTCGAGGAGGAAGGGAACTCGGTCCGCCATCTCCGCGGCGCGCGGAGGGAACTCGGGAAGGAAGACTTCACGGGCCGTGCCAATGCGTGCCCAGAGGTGTGGCGCCCTCTTCCGATGGTGAACACCGCAGAATCTGCGAGCCGCGGTGCAAACCCCGCCCGCGCGCACGGCTGCCTGGCGATCGAGTCCGCGCTCAGCGTGGTGCGGAGCGGCCGGGCCAGGCGCCGCTGGCGAGAGCGATCTGGCCCACCATCGCCAGCGCAGGGGCGAGAAGAAAGACGCTCGCCCAAGAGACGAAGCCCATGTCGCCGTAGCACTGGATGAAGTAGGCGAGCACCGCGCCGATCGCGGTCAACGCGGCCGCCCGCTGCATGGGGGCGCGCGCGAACTGGTAGGCGCGGCCCGCGAGAAAGAGGCCGACCGTCAGCAGCTGCCAGATCCCGAAGAAGCCGAGCAGGCCGCCCATCGCCAGGAGGCCGAGCACGCTGTTGTGCGGGATGAAGCGCCACTGCGGGAAGACTTCAGAGAGATCGTCGCCCGCGGAGTACTGCGTGTACTCGTGGCCGAAGCCCATGCCGAAGAGCGGCCGGTCGCGCACGTTGCGCACCAGGTTGTAGTTCTCCACGTCGCGCTCGGCGGTGGAGCGGTTCGAATCCGAATCGACGATCGAGCGGATCCTGGCGACCGGACCGAAGACGCGCGCGCTGCTGCTCCATCCGGCGCCGAGGTAGAGCGCGCCGAGCGGCAGCAGCACCAGCGCGCTGCGCAGCGCGAGCCGCTTGAGGCAGGTGCGCGGCAGCAGCAGGAAGAGCGTCGCGAACGTCGCCGCCACTTCGACCCAGGCGAGCCGCCGGTTGTTGGCGCGGATGGCGAGCAGCAGCGGCAACCCCAGGAGCAGCGCGCGCAACAGGCTCCTGCCGCTGCGCTCCTCGGCGAAGAGCGCAGCGAGCAGGCAGATGCCGACCGAGAAGAGCAGCGAGTCGCCATGCGAAGTGGCCGTGGGCACAGCGTCTGCGTCGAAGCCGAGGCCGTATCGGACCCAGAGCGCGAGCGCGGCCTTGATGAGCGCGGCCGCGAGGACGACCCGGCCGAGAGCGGGGAGATCTTCGATGCGCAGGGTGGCGGCAAAGAGCGCCAGCGCGAGCGGAAGAAACGCGAGCTGGTGGCACTGCCAGAGCGTCTGCTGCCCATCTCCGCCGCGGGAGAATCCGATCGCGACCAGGAGCAGGAGCGCGCAGAGCGACGCGAGCGCAGAGACGAGCAGCGGCCGGGCGAGCCGTTGCGCGGTGGCGGCCGGTCCGCCGGTCGCGCTGCGCCAGATCGCCACCGCGAGCAGCGCGGCGAGGAGCAGATCGGCGCCGGTGAAGCGAAGCGCCGGGATGGGTAGCGTGTAGTTGAGGTTGAAGTTGAGCAGGTAGCCGAGCGGGGCCCAGAACGGGCGGAAGCGATCGCTCGCGTCGCCGGGCGCGGGCATGGCGAGCATCAAGAAGAGAAAGCCGAGCGAGGCTCCCCGCAGGGGAAACGCGGCGGCGAGATGCGCCGAGGTGGACAGAGGACCGCGGCGCAGCTCGGTCTCCGCGGCGGCGAAGAGGCCGAGCAGCAAGCCGGCTGCGGCGGCGAGCGCGAGCGCAAACATAGCTTGAGTGCGCACCGGCGAGCGCGGCAGCCGCGCCGGGCGGACCACCTCGTAGCGGTATTTGAAGCCGACGCGCGCGATCTCCAGCTCGATCCGCGCGGCGTCGAGCAGGCCGAGCAGCTGATCCTGGCGCGCGATCGCCGAGCGCAGCCGCTCTTGCGCGTGCTCGCGGGTGGCGGCGCCGAGGCGCTCGACCGAATCGTCGAGCGGCCCGCTCGTCCGCGCGGGGCGCGGTCCGGCGCGTGCGGGCAGCGCGCGGGCGAGCGCCGCTGCCTCTTCGCGCATCGCCGCGAGCTCGGGCGAGGCCGCCTCGAACGTCTCGAGCGATTCCCGGGCAGCGCGAACTTCAGGATGCTGATCCGCGTAGGTCGCGCGCAGCTCCGAGAGGCGCGACTCCAGCTCGGCGACGCGCATCCGGTGATCGCTCTCGAGCTTGTCCAGCGCCTCGCGTCGGGCGGCGAGCAGCAGCTCCGCTTTGGCGCGCGCGCTGTTCGCGGCAGCCGGCGCGGGCCGGACGCGCGCGGTCGCTGGCGGACGCAGCCCGGCCAGATCGTCCACCGCGCTCTCCACCGCGCGGCGTGCCTCATCCGCGTGCCGCCCCAGGATCGCGATCGCCTCCTCGAGCACCGCGGTCTCGCGCGCCGCGCGCGTTTCGAGAAATGCCGCCTGCGCTGCCTCGACCAGATCGACCGCCGAGGAGGCGTCGGGCCAGCCGATGCCGATGCGCAGCGTGGGGCCAGAGCTGGTGATGTAGAGCCGCTTTTCGAGCAGATCAACCAACTCCTCCTGCGCGTCCTCTTCGCTCTCCGGCCCGGAGACGCGCGCGGCCACGGCATCGCGCAGCCGCGCCAGCGGCGCTCTGGAGCGCTTCCACCGCGCGAGCAGATCGGTGCGCTTCACCAGCTGCAGCAAGTTCGCGCGCGCCAGCACCGCCTCGCGCGCGGCGCGCGTCGGCTCTTCGGGATCGAACGGCACCGCCCGCTCCGGGTTGCCCAGCGCAGCCATCATCGCGGGCGCTTCGGCCCGCAGCACCACCTCGGCTTGCCAGGTCTTGGGCAGCGCCGCGAGCAGCGCCGCCGCCAACGCGACGGTCGCCGCGAACACCGAGAGCAGCACGCCCCAGCGGTGGCGCAGCGCTGCCCCCCAAAGCGTCCGCCCCGCGAGGCGCGGCGGACCGCCCAGCGTGGCCTCGAGCGCATGCATCGCCGATCTCACAGCCGCGGGTAGAGGAAACGCAGCGCGAGCAGGTAGAGCACGTCGCACGCGAAGGTGAACGCGAGCGCCTTGCGCAGACCTCGCCCGGGCACCGGGTCGCGCGCGGCGGCGAGCGGCACCGCCACCATCGCGACGATCACCGAAAGGAGCAGCAGCTTGCTCATGCCTGTTTCAGCGTTCACGAAGCATGCCGCGCGCCCGCGCGATGTGCGCAGAGCGAAAGCGGTCGGGATTTGCGCGCGCCGTTCGCGGCCGCGCCGGATTTGCGCGAGCCGTCAGCGACGAAGCACGAGCACGCTGATGCTCTGCGCCGGCAGGGTCGCGAAGAACGAGGCCGGTCCGCTGAGCGGCAGATCGGCCTGGCGCACCAGGCCGGTGCAGCCGCCCGCGCCGCCGTTGCTGCCGCTCATCTGCCACACCTCGACCTTCGCGAACGGGCCTGCGTGTTCGAGATGGAAGGCCGTGCGCAGCGCCTCCTCTTGCGTCTTGTTGATCGCGACGAGCACCACCCGCTCCGGCTGCTTCGCGTCCGCGCTCGCATAGACCGTGGCCCGCTCGCTCTGCGCGCGCGGATCGGTGAACGCCGGATCGCTGCGCTCGACGGCGAGCGACGTGTCGCCGAACGAAGAGCCCGCGCCGTCGAAGTTTCGATAGACGTCGAGCGCGCGCAGCGCGCAGGCGTAGGCGCGCGTGGCGGTGCAGACGAACGCGCCGTTGCACCCGGCCGGCAAGCTGTAAGTCCAGATGCCGCCGTTCGGCCAGAGCGCCGCTGCGAAGAGCCCGCTCCTGCCGAAGATGCCGAGCGCGTCCGCCTCTGCGATGGCGCCGGAGATGTCGCCGCCGCGCCCGTACCAGTACTCGCCGATCGCCAGCCGCGTGCCGGGGAAGAACTGGTCGATGCGGCTCTGCAGGCGCGGCAGCAGCTGCACCGGGCAGCGGCGCCCGCGGCAGCCGCGCGTGAGCGGGTCGCCCGGTGGCATCGCCTGCGCGACCCACGAGCTCTCCACGTAGGCCGGGTCCCAGAGCGAGCGAGGCGCCTGCTCGCGCGCGTCGATCACCGCGGGCGTCTGCGGCAGGTAGTCGTTGGTGACGCTGCCGTCCTGCGCGTACCAGTGCACGTCGACGACATCGACCAGCCGCGCGCCGTGGCCAGCCGCGCGCAGCCCCTCGAGGAATCGATCGAAGTAGTAGGTGTAGCCAGCGGGCGGCCCCTCGTGCGTCGGGTAGTTGAGCGCGACCAGACCGTCCCAGGTGGCGAACGCGCCGGCCCAGAGCAGCGCGCGCGGCGCGGCCGCCTTGATCGCCTGCGCGTGCGCCGCGGTTTTTTCGATCAGCTCCTCGAAGCTAGTGCCGACGCGGTTGTCCGCGCGCACGGCGAGCCCGTCGGTGGTGCCGCGGATCTCCGGGTGCGTCGAGAACCAGAGGTCCGGTTCGTTGTCGAGCTCGTACTGGAGGTCGGCCTGCGGGTAGTTCGTCTGCAGCCAGCGCGCGAGATCGTCGGAGTAGGTGAAGTCGTCGCGGGTGTCCGGCGCGGCGCGCGGGCCGGCCGGATCGCGCGGCAGCGCCTGCAGCCAGTGTGCGGCAGAAGGCGTCGCCGGCTGGTGGTTGGAGGGGGCGCGCGGGATCGGTTGATCTCCCGAGGCGTCGCGCGCGACGAAGCCGATCAGCGGAACGGTGACGAGCATCGCCGCGTGCGCCGCGAGCGCGGAGTCGACGCGCGGTGCGAGCGAGCGCCCCACGCCCGCGCTGCTCCCGACGTTCGCGAGCAGGTTGTCGTCGTTGGGAAAGCGCGCGCCGCAGTCGTTGCCGCAGTTCGAATCGCCCGTCTCCCAGCTGTGGCCACTCAGCCGGTTGCCGCCGAATCGGTTGAGCGTGTAGCGCGGCAGGAAGCTGCCCCAGATGCCGCCGCCCTGTTTCGTCGATGTGCCGCCGCCGCCTTGCTCCGCGAAGTTGAGGCCATAGATGTAGGGCGAGATCGGCGAGGTGCGCTGCGCGTCGATGGTGAAGAGCAGCTCGCCCGCGCCAGCAGCGGGCGAGCGCGTCTGCGCCGCCTGCGCGCACGCGGCCGCGACGAGCGCGGCAACGCCGATCGAGCGCGCCGGTGCGGACGGCCTGGAGCTCTCCGGGCGCACCACTTCAGTGCGCCGCAGCGGCCAGCAGCGCGGCCGGCGCGAGCGGCGGCGAGCGGAGATGGATCAGCGGCGGCGGCATCTCCACGATGGAGCGCGGCGGGACCGACGCGGTCACCACCGCGCCCGGCAACACCTTGGTTCCTGCGCCGAGCGTGATGGGCCCGAGGATCACCGTGCCCGGCGAGAGGTGGACGTCCTCTTCGAGGACCGGCACGCCGCGCGCGCCGCTCTGCGCGTCCTTGCCCGCGCCGAGCGAGACGTTGTGCGTGATGATGCAGCCGGGGCCGATCTTCACGCCGTCGCCGATGGCCACGCCCATGCCGTGCGCGATGACGAAGCCAGGCGCGATCTGCGCGCCCCAGTGCACGTCGCAGCAGTAGAGGTGGCGCATCAGCCGCGAGACGATGCGCGCGCCGAGCGGCGCTCCTGCGTCGGTGAAGAAGTGCATCGCGCGGATGCCGAGGACGATCTGCAGACCGATGTTCTCGACCAGCGCCGGCGCGGCGCGCGGCGCGTGCGGGAGCGCGTACTTCGCTTCGCCGCGCTGGCGGGCCGCGACATCTTCGTGGAAGTCCTCAGCGGCACGCGCGGCCGCCGAGAGCGCGCGCGGCACGTGGTCCACCGACCGCGGATCGCGCGAGACCCTGGCGAGAAAGCGCTGGCATGCGCCCGCCACTGCGCGAGGCGAACCGAGCGCCTCGCCCAGGCCTCGGTAGACCTGCGTCGCATAGGCGAGCCCGGCCAGCTGCACGGCCGCGCCGCGCAGATGGGCCGCGTCGAGCACGTCGCCGGCCGCCACCAGCGCGCGCGGCAGCTGCGCCGTCGAGCGCGGCGAGAGCGCGCAGGCGGCGAGCAGCGCGCCCCGGGGTGCGCCGAGCGCGAAGAGGTAGCGAAACGGATCGGCGTGCGCAGCCCACGGGTGCTTGCGCGACACCGCGAGCTCGGTGCTTCCGTAGCGCAGTGCGCCCGCGAGCCACTGCGAAGAGGACTCCGGCCCGGAGCAGTGCGAGGCCGCGGCGCCATCGGCGTAGCGCAGCTCGACGCCTGCGCGCTCGAGGCGCAGGCCCAGCTCCGCATCCTCGGAGCGGGCGAGCGAGGGATCGAAGCCGCCCACCTCCAACAGCGCTGAGCGACGGACCGAGAGGTTGCCGCTGCAAAGGTTCGCGCCGCGCAGCTTCACGTGACCAAGCGCGAGCTGCGCGAACCAGGCCTCGAGCCGCTGCTGGTGGTAGCGCTCGAAAGGCGGGCGCGCAGCGAGGTCCGGTGGGCTGCTGATGCGCCCCTGCACAGCCGCGCGCGGCGCGCGCTCGTGCGCGAGCAAGTGCTCGAAGAGCAGCGAAGGTCCGGCGCGCATGTCGTCGTCGAGGAAGAGCACCACCGAGCCCGTCGCCCGGGCGATGCCGGCCTGCCGCGCCGCGCTCGCGCCCGCGTTGTGCTGGCGCAGCACGGACAGCGCGAACGGCCACCTGGCCGGTTCGAGTCGCGGCGCGAGCGGCTCGGGAGAGCCGTCGTCGACGACGATCACCTCGAACCGCTCGGCGGGAAGCGACTGCGCGGCGAGGTCAGCCAGCAGCTGCTCGACCTGCGCCGGCCGGCCATAGCTGGGGATGATGACGCTCAAGCTGGTGGGTGCCATGGCTCCTCCGCGATCACGGGGTCCCCGCGCTCTTGTCTTCGAGGACGATGTAGCCAGCGCAGCGCTCGGCGCCGATCAGGTCGATCACCGCGCGCGCGGCCGCGAGCGAGGTCTTGTGCAAGCGGATGCAGATCGCGGCGCAGTCGGCGCCGCGCGCGATCGCCGCGCCCGCTGGGTGCTGCGCGAGGTCGCCGAGCGCGATGATCAGCCGCTCGCCTTTGTTGTGCGCGGCGCGCGCGAGACGGATCTGCGAGAGGATCCCTGCCGACGCCGCGAGCGTGGCCTGCTCGCCCGGCAGGATGAGCGGCAGCTTGCTGCGCTGGGCGGCGCAGACGGCCGAGAGCGCGAGCGCCACCGGCATCGTCGCGCCCGGCTCTGCGGGCACCAGCGCCAGCGAGGTCCAGTCGCGGCGCTCGAGCTCGAGCCAGAGCGCCTGCGCGTCGAGCGAGGGCTCCGGCGCTGGCGCGGTCTCAAGCGGCGCGGCGGCGATCGGCGCGGGAGGAAGCGAAGGCTCCGCCGCGGTCGCGCGCGTGTCCGGTTGGATGGCGTCCGCGGGGCTCATGCGCGCAGCCTCCCCAGCATCGGCAGGCCCGTCGCGCGCTCGAGCTGCCACGGCTCGTGCAGCTTGCCGGAGAGCAGGCTTGCCGAGACCGCGGCGCCCACTGCCGCGAGCGCGCCGCCGATCACGCCGGACAGCACCAGCAGCGGCACGTCGGGCCGAGAGGGGTGGCGCGGCACCTGCGACGGGCGCACCACCGTGTAGCGATACTTGAAGGCGGCCCGCGCGGTGTCGAGCTCGATGCGCGCGGCCTCGATCCGGTCGAGCAAGCTCTCGTACTTCGAGATCGCGAAGCGCATCCGCGCGCGCGCGTATTCGTGGGCGGGATCGTCGTCGTCGCTGCGCTGCGCGAGCGCGACCGCCTCGGGCGGCGCGGGGGGTTGCGGCGCCAGCTCTTCGTTCGACATCCGGCCGCCGGCGCGCTCGAACTCCGCCGCGAGCTGGCTCTCTTCGCGGCGCAGCTGCGCGATCTGCGGCGACTCGCGCTCGAGCGCCTCGATCGACTGCTTGAGGTCGACCACCAGCGGATGGATCTCCGTGTACGACGCGCGCCGCTGCGCCAGCTGTGCCTGGATCTCGGCGAGCCGGCGGCGGCGGAACTCCTCGAGATCGGCGATGGCGTGCCGCTTGGCGTTGAGCAGCACCAGCAGCTGCGCGCGCTCCTCCGTCTCCGGGCGCACCACCGGCGCGCGCGCCACCACCAGCTTCGTCCGGTGCCTCATCCGATCGAGCTCCGCGACCGAGGCGAGGATGCTCTCGCGCACCTCCGCGGCGTGCCCCTCGAGGATGGAGATCGCCTCGGAGATGGTGGAGACCTCGGCGACGTGGCGCGCCTCGAGGAAGTTCTCCTCCGCCGCCTCGACCAGCCGATGGGCCGCTTGCGGATCGCTCCAATCGAAGTCGAGCGTCACTGTGCCCTCGCCGGCGCGCACGGTGAGCCGCTGCTCGAGCAGGCCGATCAGCGCGTCGAGGCGCTCCTCGTCGTCGAGAGGGCCGAGCACCAGCTCCCGCACACGGTCCTTGAGCCGCCGGAGCGGCGCGCGGTTGGCGGTCCAGCTCTCGAGCAGCTGTGTCTGGTGCACCAGCGCGACCAGGTTCGCGCGGCGAAGGACCGTCTCGGTGGCCGCGCGCGTGGGCGCGTCGGCGTCGCCGGGCACCGACCGGGTCGGGTTGCCGAGCGCCGGCATCACCTGGTTTCGCTGCGCGAGGATCTCCGCCTCGACGTGGTAGGTGCGGCCGAGCAGCCAGGGCGCCGCTGCCGCGCCGCCGGCGATCCAGAGGAAGATCGACGCCGCGAGAACTGCGTGCCGGCGCAGCGACGCGCGGACGTACGAGCCGGCCTGGCGCAGCGCGGTCACATCGATGATCGGCGCATCGGCGGGCGCCGGGGGCTGCGGAAGCTCCGCGACCGATCTCATCTCTGCTCCTTCCGTGCACGCCGCACCACGGCGCCTCGAAGAAAGTGCAGGAAGCGGACCAGCAACCCCGCGCTGCTCCCGGTGCGCGCGCCCGCGTGCGCCGCGCAGCGCCGCTGCGCAGGCGCGCAGAAGATGCGCCGCCGCACCCGGGATCGGGCAGATCAGCCAGGAGGCCGCGCGGCACGCAGAGCCGCGCCCATCGCGGCCAGCTCGCGCGGGCGGATCGCTCCCCAGGCGAGCACGAGCGCGAAGTAGAGCGCGCCCGCTGCGAGGAGGCGCGCGGGCAGCGGCAGCGGGAGCAGCGCGTCGAGCGCCGCGGCGGCCGCGCAGGCCAGCAGCATCTTCGCCAGCGCGACGAGCGAGCGGCGATCGAACGCGCGCGCGGGCCGCGCGATCGTCAGCAGCGCGGAGGTCACCGCGGTCTCGGTGCCGACCATCGCCAGCGCGCAGCCGACGCCGCCCGCCCCGTCGCGCGCGAGCAGCGAGCGAGCGAGCGGAATGAGCGCGAGGTTGAGCAGCGGGTTGATGACCAGCCCGCCGACGGAGACGGCGGTGACCGCCCAGCCGCGCCCCTCGGCGAGCAGCGCCGAGGAGACCGCGACCGCGACGTAGGTGAGCACGAAGAGCGGCGCGAGCACGCGCACCGCCATCGCCGCCGGCGCGAACGCGGCGCCGAAGAGCAGCCGCACCCAGAGATCCGCGCCGAGCACCAGCGCCAGCGAAGTCGGCAGCGCGATCGAGAGGCAGAGCTCCACCGACCGCCGCAGCGTCGACGCCAGCTCCTCCGGCGAGCGATCGGCCGCGCGGGAGAAGAGCGGCACCAGCACCCAGCCGATCAGCGGCGTCGCCATCGCGGTGATCTGTCCCAGCGTCGAGGCGGCGCCGTAGAAGCCGACCTCCTGGTTGCCCGCCAGGAAGTCGAGCATCGAGACATCCAGCCGGCCGTAGATGGTGTGCGCGGCGCCGTTGAGGAAGAAGGGCAAGCTCGCCAGCAGCGCGGCCCAGGTCGCGCGCAGGTTGATCTGGAAGCGCAGCGAGAGCTCGCGGCGGGCGAGCAGGTAGAGCGCGGCGGTCTTCACTGACTCGCTCGCGAGCATCGCCGCTCCGAGCGCGAGCAGGTTGCCGCCCGCGGCCAGCGCGGCCAGGACGCCCGCGCCCCAGATCGCCTTCGCCCCGAACGTCGCCCAGGCGAGGCCGTCGATGCGCCCGCGCGCGTGCAGCAAGGCCGCGAGCGTCCCGTTCACGCTGGCCAGGAGCTGCGCCGCGCAGAGGACCAGCACCAGCCGCTGCAGCTCGACCGGCCGGTGCGCCGCCGCGAGCACGAAGTGGAGCGCCGCGGTGAGCGCGAGCGCGAGCAGCGCGCGCAGCGTGAGGACGCCGCCGACGAACTCTCGCGCGCGCTCCGGCCGCACGGCCACTGCCGTGCGCGCGTAGGTATCGACGCCGAGCTGGAGCAGCGCGAACGAGGTGGCGGTGAAGAGGTCGGCGAAACTGAGCGCGCCGAATCGCTCGGGACCGAGCGCGCGCGGGAGAACGAGGCGCACCGCGAGCGCGACGATCCAGCCGGCGCCCAGTGAGCCGCTCAACTTCAGCGCGTTGCCCACCGCCAGCCGCGTGTCCTCGTTGCCGGTCAGCGCTGGGGCGCTGCTCGTCTCCATGGCTGGCCGCTCAGGCCGGGCGGCGGCGGGAGAAGAAATCGATCGGCACCGCGCGGGCCGGATTGCCCGCCGCGATCGAGCGGGCCGGTACGTCGGTCATCACCACGCTGCCGGCGGAGATGACGGCGCCGTCGCCGATGTGCACGCCCGGCTCGATGATCGCGCCGTGCGCGATCCACACTCCTTCGCCGATCACCACCGGCGCGACGGCGCGGCCGTCGCTGTCGCGAATGCGTGCCATCGAGCCGATCTGCGTGCGCGCGCCGATCCGCACCGAGGAGACCGCGTCGATGGAGACCCCGTAGTTGAGCAGACAGCGCGCGCCGAGGATGAGTTCGGCTCCTGCGGCGCAGAGCAGCTCGGAGGGAATGATTCCGCCCATCAGCTGCACCCGCTCGCCCACGCGTAGATCGCCGCGCGCCTCGATGCGCACGCGGCCGCCCAGCCAGACCCGCGCGCCGCGCGAGCAGCCCGACAGGCGCCAGCGCGCGCGGAGCAGGCCGGCCAGGCGCGCGGCGAGCTCGCGCAGGCTGCGCGCGGGCGTGGCCGCGTGCGTCTCGAGCGCGAGCATGTTCATCGCGGACCTCGCGCCTTGCGCACCGTGCCGGGCCGCAACACCTCGCCCGCTTGCACGCGCGCGCCCGGCAGCACGATGCAGCGCGGCCCGAGCAGCGCGCCGTCGCCGATCTCCACCGGCGCCGAGGCGGGCCGCGAGAAGAGATCGCCCACCGAGTGGAAGGCGTTGTCGAGGATCTTCCCGAAAGCGCCGATGCGGCAGCGGGCGCCGATCGACACCGAGCGCATCGCTTCGATCGACGTGCCCGCGCAGAGCACGGTCCCCGAGCCGACGGTGAGCTCGGCGCCCGGCCCCGCGTGCAGCTCGATGGGCGCGGTCGCGCCGTCGAGGAGCACGCCGTCGCCGAGCCGCACCGCGCCGCCGCCGCGCACGAGCACCCGCCCGCGCAGCTTCACGCCGCGCCCGACCGAGGCGCAGGCGCGCAGGCGAAGGCGCATCCAGCTCTCGCGCAGGCGACCGGCGATGCTCCGGGCCGCGCTCATGGCGGACTCGCGCGCTCGGCCCGCTCGCGATCGCCCTGGGCGAGCTTCCGCTCGACAAACTTTTCGACGCGCGCGATCGAGTCGAGGTTCTCCGGCACGATCTCCGAGGCACCCACGCGCACGCTGTACTCGCGCTCGATGAATTGGATGAGTTCGAGCACGCCGGTGGAGTCGATGATGCCGCGGTCGAGCAGCGACTCGTCGTCGCGCAGCGCGCCGCCGTCGACGTAGAAGTTGGTCGTCACGTAGTCGCGAATGCGCTCGCGGATCATGGGGTCGCCTCCGTCGCCGGGCGCTGCTCGCGCAGGCCGGCCTTGTGGATCTTTCCGCTGCTGGTCTTCGGCAGCTCGCGCAGGAAGACGATCTGCTGCGGCACCATGAACGGCTCGAGCCGCTGGCGGCACTCGAGGAGCAGCCGCTCGGACGTGAGCACCGCGCCCTTCTCGAGCACCACGAAGGCGCAGATCGCCTCGCCCAGCCGCGCGTCAGGAACGCCGACCACCGCGGCCTCCTTCACGCCCGCCACCTCGACGAGCGCGTTCTCGACCTCCTTGGGCGCGACCTTCTCGCCGCGCGACTTGATGATGTCGTCCATGCGGGCGACGAAGTAGAGGTAGCCGTCGTCGTCGAGCCGGCAGAGGTCGCCGGTGTAGAGCACACGCTCGCCGGGCAGGGGCCCGGGCCGCAGCCGCTGCGCCGTCGCCTCCGGCTTCTCCCAGTAGCCCGCCATCACCGTCGCGCCGCGGATGACCAACTGCCCGACCTTCCCCGGGCCAAGCCGGCGGTCTTGCTCATCGACGAGCCACAGCTCGGTGTTGGGGATGGCGATGCCGACGCTGCCCGGCTTGCGCAGCAGGTCCGCAGGCGGCAGGTACGTGCAGCGCTTGCACTCGGTGAGTCCGTACATGGAGTAGATGCGCGCTTGCGGAAAGATCTCACCCAGCTTGCGGATGTGCTTGAAGGGCAGCGCCGCGGCGGTGTTGGTCACGTAGCGGACCGCGGAGAGATCGAAGCCGGGCAGGCTCTCCATTTCCGCGAGCGTCGCGAACAGCGTCGGTACGCCGGGGAAGCCGGTGACCCGCTCGCGCACCACCGTCTCCATCACGCGCTGCGGGAACACGAACGACTTCTCCAAGACGAGCCGCGCGCCCAGCTGGGACGCCATGATCAACTGGTAGAGACCGTAGTCGAACGAGAGCGGGAGCACGCCGAGGATCACGTCGTCCTCGACGTTCTCGAGGTACGCGGTGATCGAAGCAGACGCGGTGAGCATGTTGCGGTGGGTGAGCAGCACGCCTTTGGGCTCGCCGGTCGAGCCCGAGGTGTAGACGATCGCGGCGGCGTCGATGTCGATGGCCCGCCGCGCGGGCGGGCGCGCGCCGCTCTCGACACCGAGCGCGGACTCCCAAGTGCAGAGCCCCGGCAACGACGCGCCCTCCGAGGGCAAGAGCCCGTCGACGATCACGGCGCGCAGGTGGGGCGCGCGCAACGCCGCCGGCACGAAGGTCGACGCGAGGTGCGGCGCGGCGATGAGCGCGGTGGCGCGGCAGTCGTTGAGGATGAAGGCGAGCTTCTCCGCCTTGGTTCCCGCGTTGACCATCGAGACGATCGCGTCGGCCTTGAGCGCGCCCCAGAACGAGATCGCCGCCGTGCGCGAGTTCTCCGCGAAGACGACCACGCGATCTCCCCGCTGGACGCCGCGGCGGCGCAGGGCGCAGGCGAGCCCGTTCGAGGCCGCCTCGAGCTCCGCGTACGTCGAACCGCGGCCCGCGCAGACGAGCGCGCACTTGTCTGGCAGCCGCGCCGCCGAGTCGTGCAGGAAGTCGTGCAACAGGGTGACGGCGCGGGGCATGGCGTCTGTCCTCTCAAGCGAGCCGCAGGGCGGTGCGGGCGAGCAGCTTCAGCGAGAGCAGCTCGAGCGGGCCGTGCGCGTCGCGGTAGGCGCGGTGGATCTCCCGGTAGGCCGCCACCGCCTGCGCTTCGATGTCGGGCTGGTGCGCGAGCGAAGGCGCGCCGACCTGGTGCCGGAGCACCGCGCGGTCGATGAAGCAGGTCTCGAAGCGGCGCACCGCGCGCACGAAGAGGTCGGTGTCCTCGAAGACCGAGAGGGCCGGGTTGAAGCCGTGCAGCTCGAGCAGCGGCTCGCGGCGGAACAGCGCGGCCGAGGTGATCATCGGCGCCTCGCCGAAGAGCAGCGCCGCCAGCACGCCCGCGCGCGGGCCCAGGCGCCGGGCCCGCCGCAGCCGCCGCGCGCCGCGCGCGAAGTAGCTCTGCTCGAACGCGACCGTCGCGGGATCGCCGCCGAAAATCTCCACTGTGCCGCACGCGAGCGCCGCGCGCGGGTGGGCCTCGAGCGCGTCGATCAGCGCCGCGTACGCGCCCGGCGCGACCTGATCATCGTCATCGAGGAAGTGGACGAGCGGCGCCGAGATCGCCTGCAGTGCAGCGTTGCGCACGCGGCCCGGCCGCGCGCCCGAGCTCTCGCGCATCTGCAAGTAGTGCACGCGCGACTCGCCCAGCCCCATCAGGGTCGGCCACGCCGAGCCGCGCGGATCGTCGTCGACCACCACCACCTCGACCCGCGCGCCCTCTTGCTCCAGCGCGCTCTCGATCGCGCGAGGGAGCAGCTGGGGGCGCTGGAACGTCGGGATCACCACCGCGAGGGACGGCAGGTTCATGGCAGGGAAGAAAGCAGGATCTGTACCGGTCACCTCCCGCGCCGATGCTTCAGGCTGCGCGATCGATCAGCGTGCGCGCCTCGATCGGCCGCGCGGTTGGTGCGCGCACGACGAACTGCGCGTGCAGCAATTGCGTGGTGAGCACGCCAATGAGCGCCATGTTGTCCGCGTTGGAGAACTGGCCCGCATCTGGGGTCGCGCGGACCTTGTCCCAGAGCTGCCGCACGCGGGTCGGGTCGAACAGGCCCGCCGCACGCAGCGCCGCTTCGCTGAGCACCTCCTCGACCCAGCCGGGCGAGGAGGCGCCGACGAACGCGAGCGCGTCGGGCGCACGGTAGGGCTGCTTGGGGCGCGCCAGGATCGACGCGGGGAGCAGCTCGCGAGCGGCCAGCTTGAGCACGTGCTTCTCGCGCAGCCCGGACAGCTTGAAGCGCGCGGGCAGAGAGCAGGCGAGCGCGATCACCTCGCGATCGAGGTAGGGGAAGCGGCCTTCCACCGAGTGCGCCATCAGCATCCGGTCGCCCTGCGCGGAGAGCAGGTAGCCGGAGAGCAGCGTGGTGATCTCGAGGAACTGATCTTGCGCGAGCGGGTTCCAGCGGGCGAAGTCGCGAGGCAGATCGGTGAGCACGTCGGCCGCCTCGCTCGCGAACGGGCGCGCGAACAGCCGCTGCAGCGCGCGCGCGGATTGCCAGCGCGGCGCGTGCGCAAACCCCGGCTCGCGAAACTGCGCAAGCCCACCGCCGAAGAAGCGGCGCGCCATCGCCTGCGTCGCCAGCGGCGAGCGCACCAGCCACGGATAGAGCCGGTCGAGCAGCCGCGGGCGCATGGCCGAGTCCGGCCGCCGCGCCCAGAAGCGGCGCACGCGGCCCTCGCGGAAGAGATCGTAGCCGGCGAACATCTCGTCGGCTCCTTCGCCGGTGAGCACCACCTTGATGCCGCTCTCGCGCACGAGCGTCGAGAGCAGGAAGAGCGGCGCCGGCGCGGTCCGCAAGATGGGCCGCTCGGCGTGCCAGATGACGTCGGGGAGCGCGCGAGCGATCTCGCCACGCGAGACGACCACCTCGTGGTGCTCGCTGCCCAGGCGCGCCGCCATCTCGCGCTGGTAGCGGGTCTCGTCGTACTCGGCGTCTTCGAATCGCATCGAGAAGGTATGGAAGCGCTCGTTCTTCGCGCGCAGGCCGAGCGCGGCGACGAGCGAGCTGTCGAGCCCGCCGGAGAGGTAGCTGCCGACCGGCACGTCGGCGCGGAGCATGCGCAGGCGCGTCGCCTGCTCGAGCGCGGCGAGCACCGAGTCGGCCGCATCGTGGAGATCGCCGGTGAACGACTCGGTGAAGTCGAGCGCGAAGAAGGGCCGCTCCACCGCCGCCTCTCCTTTGCGGTAGCGGCGCCAGCGCCCCGGCGGCAGCTCGCGCACGCCGCGAAACGCCGTCTGCGGCGCGACCACGGTCCAGTAGGTGAACGTCTGCGCGAGGCCGGCCGGATCGATCTCTCGCGCCAGCGCCGGCTCGCCCGCGAAGAGCGATTTGATCTCGCTGGCGAAGACGAGCCGCCCGGTCGGCTCCGCGTAGTAGAGCGGCCGCACACCGACCGGATCGCGCGCGAGGGTGAGCTCTTCCTCCGCCGCGTCCCAGAGCGCGAGCGCGAACTGCCCGTTGAAGCGCGCGAACGCCGCCTCGCGCCACTCTTCGAACGCGTGGACGATCACCTCTGTGTCGCTCTGCGTGCGGAAGCGGTGGCCGCGCGCGAGCAGCTCTTCGCGCAGCTCGAGGTAGTTGAAGATCTCGCCGTTGAAGACCACCCAGAGCGTGCCGTCCTCGTTGCAGAGCGGCTGCTGTCCGGTGGCGAGATCGATGATCGACAAGCGCGCGTGCGAAAGCCCTGCGCGCGCGTCGCGGTAGACGCCGAACTCGTCGGGCCCGCGGTGGCGCAGCGCACCCGCCATCCGCTGCAGCGCCTCGAGCGACGGCCCGGCCGCGCCAGGCGCGAGCGCGAGCATGCCGGCGATGCCGCACATCTCACACCTCGGGGATGAGCAGCGGCGGCGCATGGAGATAGCGCGCGGCGCGCCGCTTGGAGTCGATGTCGCGGTAGATGCGCGCGAGCTGCGCGGGCGTCGCGCCGATCGCGCCTGCGGCGTCGGCCGGCGCGATGCCGTGATCGCGCGCCCAAAGGCAGAGGTCCATCTTGTCGTACGGCAGCGCGAAGAAGAACTCCTCCTGCGTCTGCGCGATCGAATACGTGTCGGTGGTGGGCGGCCGCAGCATCACCTCGGCCGGCACGCCCAGGTGGCGGCCGAGCGCGTAGACCTGCGTCTTGTAGAGGTGCGCGATCGGCTTCACGTCGGCGGCGCCGTCCCCTTGTTTGACGAAGAAGCCCTGGTCGTACTCGAGCCGGTTGGGCGTGCCCGCGACCGCGTAGAGCAGGCGATCGGCGTGGTGGTACTCCATCATGGCGCGCGCGCGCTGCTTGAAGTTGGTCGCCGCGATCAGCTCCAGCAACGCCTCGGCATCGAGCCGCCCGGTGCGCTGGCGGCCCGATGGCTCCTCGACCGTCAGCTCCATCACGTTGAGCCGATCGGACTCGAGGATCCCCGGAAGCGTGATCTTGTGCTTCCAGCCTGCGCCGTAGTCAGGGAAGAGCGTGCGGATCGCGCGCTCGGCGCGCCGGTAGCAGCCGGCCGCCTCGAGGACGGGCGCGACATCTTCGACGAGCGTGCGCACCCGGAACGCTTCGGCGACCGCGAGGCCCAGGCGCAGCGCATCGCTCGAGGAGTCGCGCTCGGGCATCAAGAGCGCGAGCACGCGCTCGGGACCGAGCGCGCGCACCGCGAGGGCGAGCACCACCGAGCTATCGACTCCGCCGGAGACGCCCACGACCAAGCCGCGCCGGCGCAGCGTGCCGCGCACCTGCTCGCGGAGCGCGCGCGCGATCTGCTCGGTGGCCGCGGCCGCGTCGATCGCGAGGGCATCGCGGGGAACGGACCGGCGGGAGACGCTGCGCACGCTCTCTTCGCCCATGGGACCTCCGCGGGAGCGTCTTGCGAGCGATGTGCCAGCGCACGCTCGGGGGAACAGCACGCGCGCGCGCAAATTCGCGCAGCTCTTGTCGCCGCCCGCGCACCGATTTCGCGGCGCCCGTCGGGCTGCAAACCGGCGCCTTGGAATGCCCTTCGGCCCAGGCCAGACGCAGGTCTCATAAAAAGAGACCTTTTGTAGATGACACAAGATCCCACCGCCGCAGGCGCTCATCCCAACCCCAGAGTGGTGAGGAGCTGTCGGTGTCCGCCGCGATGGGATTCATCTCCATCTTCGGTATCGCGGTGCAAGATGCTCTGCTGATGATCACCTATTTCCAACAGCTGCGCGTCGCTGGCGTGTCCATTTCGGTTCCCAGACCCAGCGCCCCCTCGCGATTGTCGTCATCGGGGGCTCGTTCCTGCTGGCCACGTTGACGCGCCTGATCCAGCCGCCGCTGCTCGTCATGGCCTATCGGTGGATCGAGTCCCGCGCGGCAAAGTTGACCGCTCCTGCGCCGGCGGCCGGATGAAGCTTGTCAAAGCCAGCCATCAAATGGGTTCTTCGCAAAGGAACGCCAGTATTGAATGGCGGCGCAGGCATTTCCAGCGATCGAAGCGACGGCGATCCAGAACGCTGCTGTCTTGAGATGGGGACCTCCCTGGTTCGGTGGCGCCTCGAGGATTGGCAGCAGCCCGACACACAGGAGCGGACAGATAGGGACGAGGAATCTCGGGCCGAACGAGTATCCGCCATCCCAGTTCTTGTAGATCGCATTCATGCAGAATTGGACCGCGCACGCGCCCAGCAGCGCCCCTAGCTCTGGCCGGCTCCTGACCAGCGCCGGCCAGCCGACCAGTGCAAAGCACGCAATCGGCGCAACCACCAGCAGGCCTCGGACAGGGGATACCCAGAGCGAGACCGCGTTGTGGAACACGTCGCCGAGCGGGAACTCATTCGACATGCGATAGAAGGCTCCGTAGAGATGGGCGTTGAGGGCCATCGTCGCAGCGATGAACAAGCTGCTTGCGAGCGCGAACAACGAGGCTCCCTTCCCGTCGCGCCGCAGGAGCAGGAGCACGCCCAGCGGAATACCCGCGAGTATCACCACCGGCTTTACGAAGACCGCTGCTCCCATGAACAGGCCGGCAACGGCACTGTTGCGCCTGGCGATGACGAACGCGCTGGCGCCCATCAAGAAACAGAGGACGAAGGCCTCGGGAAACAGCGCGCGGCTGTAGTGCCAGGCCGGTGTTCCAAGAAATGCCGCTGCGGATGCCAGGTTGATGGCCCGGGATCCGAAAGAGAGAGCGCGCGCGAGCATGCGAAACAGCAGCAGGGCCCCGATGGTCGCGAGGCCGGAGCAGAGCAGTGCGAGCGGCTCCAGGAAAGGGGTCCCGCGCGCGAGGAACAGCACCGGTGCCAGGAGGATGGCGAGTCCAGGCGTGTTGCGCGGACTCTCGTGCACCGGCGCATCTTTGGGGTCGGAGGAGGGGAGAAGGCGCGGCACCGGATGCCCGTCGCTGTCGCGGTTCCAGTGGCGTGCATCGTAGTAATCAAACCACCGGATCTTCACGCCGGCGCTGTTGTACCAAGTTGAATGATCGTCCAGCGCCGAACCGCTCGCGAGCTCGCCGGCCTGGTCGCTCCCCCGATGGACAGCGGCATAGTTGTTTTCAAGCCATAAGTCGCCGTCGCGTAGCAGGCTATTGACGTAGACGAGATAGTGCGGCTCGTCGCCCGAGTACACGCGGGGCAGACCGATGTTCATCCACGTCTTCGCCCTTGGAGACGAGAACGCCTGAGGCAGCAACAGAAGCGCGATGAGACAAGCGGGGAAGACCGACCGTGAAGCGAGGAAGCGCTCCCCTTGGAAGCGAATCTGGAGCAGGGCGGGCGACTGTCGGGTGAACTCGCGGAACATGCCCGCATATTGCCTTGGTCCGCTCTGTGTTCTTTTCGGGATCGTGTCCGATCGATCTGGAAAGGCGCTCGCCCTCATCGAGGGGCGTTCTTGTCGCCAGTCGGCACAGAAGAAAGTCTTGGGTACGACTGGGCGGCATCCTCGCAAAATGGCTCAGGCAGCTCTCGCGAAAACGCACGTGCCGGCGAGCTCTTGCCTGCCGGCGCGGGCCAGAGAATCGCCCTGTGTCTGCGCTTCATCGCATCAGGGTTACATGTCGCACATCGAGCCGCCCGATGACGTTCGCGGAGCCAAACCGCTACAGGACTCGCACCTTCTTGTGGGAGAGACCTTTGATATCTTTGATCGCAAGAACAGTCCGCGCGGCAAGTCTCGTTGGCATGATCCTCGGCGGGTCTGGCTTGGTGCAGACCGCGCTGAGCACTCCCGCCGATGCTTCGCAGCTGCACCCGCAGCGCGCGGTCTGCACGAGCACCGCGCCGGGGAAGAAGCGCTGCCACTTGCACATTCTCTTGAACGACGACGGGATCCGGCCGTTCGTTTCAAGCAGCCCCACTGGATTGGGGCCCTCCGACCTGACGAGCGCCTACAATCTCGGCTCGGCGCCTTCGCCCTCTGGAGTCACTGTCGCGCTCGTCGACGCGTTTGACGATCCGAACGCGGAGAGCGACCTCGCCGTCTACCGAAGCCAGTACGGCTTGCCTCCGTGCACCAGCGCGAACGGCTGCTTCAAGAAGATTGGCCAGGACGGCTCGACGAATCTTCCTCCGCAGGACACCACGGGATGGGCGGGCGAGATATCGCTCGATCTCGATATGGTCTCAGCGATCTGCCCGAGCTGCAATATCCTCTTGGTCGAAGCGACGAGCGATTCCGGCGACGACCTCTATATCGCGGAGAATGCCGCCGCGGCGGCATCCGGCGTAGTCGCGATCAGCAACAGCTGGGGCGGCAACGAAGACGGCACGATCACGTCGATGGACACCCAATACTTCAATCACCCCGGAATTCTAATCACGGCGAGCGCGGGCGATAATGGCACTGGCGCAAGCTATCCGGCGACGTCCCCCTATGTGCTCGCGGTGGGCGGCACCAGCTTGACCCAGGGCGGCGGCGCGCGCGGCTGGAGCGAGACGGCGTGGAGCGATACCGGCTCGGGCTGCAGCGCCTACGAGACGGAGCCTTCGTATCAGAATGGGTTGTTCTCAAGCTCCGTGTGCGCCGGCCGCATGGAGGCCGATGTTTCGGCGGTGGCCGATCCGAACACGGGCGTCGCGACCTACTGCACTTGGGGCGGAGAGGCGCAAGGCTGCACGGGATGGAATCAGGCCGGTGGCACCAGCGCGGCGTCTCCGATTGTCGCCTCGACGTTCGCGCGCCTCGGCGGGGCGACTGCAGCCGCGCAGTCGGCGGGATGGCCCTATGCGAACACCACGGCGTTCTATGATGTGACGTCGGGAAACAATGGCAACTGCACGTCGATCATCTGCGAGGCGGGCCCTGGCTACGACGGGCCGACCGGCTGGGGAACGCCGAACGGCGCGGCGATCTTGGCGGCGCTCGGCACGAGCAGCGGCGGCGGCTCGGGTGGCGGCTCGGCCGGCGGAAGCGCGGGCAGCTCCGGTGGCGGCAGCGGCGGTGGCTCCGGCGGCGGCAGCGCCGGCAGCTCGGGTGGCGGTTGCCCCGCGGGATATAGCGAAGTCGACGGCGCCTGCGTGCCCAGCAGCGGCTGCAACTCGAATGGTCCAGAAGGGGCCATTGGATGGGGATTGAGCGCGTTGTTCGCAGCGTTGCTCGTCGCCCGCACTCGGCGCATGGGCAACTCTCCTGCTTAGAACGTTGAAAAAGAGCCGCCGCGGCAGCCGTTGAGCGGCGGCTCTCCACCTGCCCGCGCGGGCGTTCTTCGAGCTCTTGAAATGCCGCGAAGAGTGCCGCTCCGACTGCGTTTCTCTGCCGCGCCGCCCACCAGGGTCGCTTCTGGCGCACTTTCTTGCGGGCTCGCTTTGCCAGGCGGTTGCCTGGGCTGAAGGGCTGCGCTCCATGAGATGGTTTGCACTGATCACATTTGGCTTGTTCGGCCTTCCGATGGCCATGGGGGGCGGCCTTTGGACCCTGCAGCGGATGGACCTTGCGCTCCACGGGATCTCGACCACGGGGAGGATGACGGGCTTCTATGAATCAACGACCGTCGGCAAATTCGCGAGGACCATCACTACGTATTCCCCACGGGTCGAGTTCACGGCCGCGGATGGCCGGGTCGTCAGCTTCAGAGGTGGCGCGGGTTACCCGAACGCGCCCCACGAAGCGGTGGGGCAGGAGTTCAAGGTCCTATATCCGGCAGACAATCCGCAGAAGGCAGCCATCGTAGGGTTCAAGCCGTTCTGGTTGGGCCCGCTGGCCTTCTGCTTCTCCGGCCTGGTCATGTGCTGCGCCGGTGTGGCGTCGTTCATTCTGATGCGAAAGTTCGAGTAGGTTGGGGCGCCGCGCCACCGGCGAGATGCCTTCGCCGGACGTGACGGAGCTGGCATCGACAGTACAAGAGCGAGTCCCGCCCTCATGGCGCAAAAAGCGTTCTCGCCAGCACAAACAACAAGGCAGCGCGGGGGCCGAGTCCCGCGCTGCCTTACAGGCTTCCGCAACGGATTTCCGTTTCCTCCTGCCATGCTCATCGGCAGCGACACTCGCATTCTTTCGCTCGATACATATTTCCAAACAACGCGCGCAACGCCAGTGATGGGGCTCTCGCGCACCTGAGCCTCGCGCTCTGGCTGGAGAGCGGCCCGCCCGACATGAGGGCTGGGGCCCGATGTGTATTGTTTTGTGTTCAACCCTTTCAATGCAGGGCACGTGTGTCGATTTCCTCCTGTCGGGTGAATTCAAGGAACGCCGTAGTCCACAAACGCCCTCTGGAGGTTTCATGTCATCTATTAGCGCAACATCCTCGTCGACGTCGAATGGTGCCGGCTCTGGCAGCAGCATCCAATCACTCGAGAGTCAGGAGAAATCCATCCAGAACAAGATTTCGACGTTGGAGAAAAACAAACAGATCGATGCGACGACCAAGGCGGCGGAGCTCGCCCAATATGACGCGCAGCTGGAGCAGATCCAGATGGCGATCCAGCAGGCGCAGGCCGCGCTGCACGCGGCGAACAGCAAGAGCGCAAACGGCAACGCGAAGGGCGTTGAGGCACAGGGAGCGCCGGCGAAGCCGTCCGGTCCTCCCGCTACGGACAGCACCGTGAGCGTGCGGGTCTAGAGCACAACTCATAACCTCTCCGGTCGCGCGGCTGCCGATGGCCTGCGCATCGCGGCGTTGCTTCTCGTCGCCATACTCTAGCCAGCATCAAAACGATCCGCCAAGAAGCCTCGATTGGATTCAAACCTCGTGGAGCGGCAGCGACACAAAGACGGTGGTTCCTTGGCCCGGCTTGCTTTCCACGCGGATGGCTCCTTGATGGGCTTCGACAATCCGCCGCGCGAGCAAGAGGCCCAAGCCGAGCCCACCTGTCGCGCGGGTGCGGCTTTTGTCGGCGCGAAAAAACGGCGTGAAGAGATGGGGCAGATCCTCGGCGTCGATCCCTCGTCCGCAGTCGCGCACCGCCATCAGCACGAGAGCTCCTTCTGCGCGCGCAGACAGCGAGAGCGGCTGCTCGGGGCTTCCGCACTGCTCCGCGGTCGAATAGCGCGCGGCATTGTCGAGAAGATTGTCGAGTGCGCGGCGCAGCAGCATCCGATCGGCGCGCAGCTCGCCGGGGAGCCTGGTCAGCTCCAGCTCAAGAGCCCGCTTCGGGTGGCGCGCGTGAAAACGTGCAGCGGCGTCTTCGAAGAGCTGGACCACCGGAAGCGGCTCCAGCCGCAAAGGTGGCAATCCTCGCGCCTGGTCCTGCGAGACTTCGAGGCGCGCGCTCATGAGGATATCGTCGATCAGCCGCTCCATCTCGGCCAGATCGCCCGCGATGCCCTGCAGCGACTCTCCGCCGCTCGCGTCTCCCGTTTCGGCGGCGAGATCAAGCGCCACGCGGATACGTGCGAGCGGCGTGCGCAGCTCATGGGAGACGTTGGCCAGCAGCTCGCGCTGGCCGCGCACCAGTGCTTGGATGCGCTCGGCCATCTCGTCGAACGCGAGCGCGAGATCACCCAGCTCGTCGGCGCGGCGAAACTCGGCGCGCGCCGAGAGCCTGCCGACGCCGAGCGAGCGCGCGGCCTCGGATAGTCTCTGCAGCGGCCGCGCGAGCCACGCCGCCGTCAGCGCGGCCGAGATGCCGACGAGCACCAAGACGATGGCGATGGGAACCGCGGCCCAGCCTGCCGGCGGCGCGCGACCGAGCGGCGGTGGGGCGTGAATCACCACGCTTCCATCGGGCGAGCGTGACCCCGGGAAGCCGGGCGGCTTGGGCCGCGCAAACCAGATCACAAACACCAACGCCGCGATCTGCGCGAGACCGATCAAGTAGATCCGTAGAGCGAGCCGCGACGGCCGCTTCATTCGTGCAGCGCCAGCATGTAGCCGAAACCGCGGACCGTCTTGAGCAGCCGCGGCCGGCGTGGATCGTCGCCGAGCTTCTGGCGCAGGTGCGAGATGTGCACATCGATCGAGCGATCGAACGCCTCCTCCGAACTGCCGCGCACGAGCTCCATCAGCCGCTCTCGCTTGAGCACCTTTCCGGCGTTCTCCGCCAGCGCCAAGAGCAGCCCGAACTCGTAGGTTGTCAAAGTGAGCTCGGTGCCGTTGTGCATCGCACGCCGTGAAAGCGACTCAAGTCGCAGACCACAAACTTCGATCATTTCACGCCGGCTGCGATTATGACCGCGCGCCCGGCGCGACACGGCGCGGATGCGTGCAAGCAGTTCACGCGCAGAAAACGGCTTGGTCATGTAGTCGTCGGCACCATCCTCGAGGCCGATCACGCGCGCGCTCTCTTCCCCGCGCGCGGTGACCATGATGATTGGGACGTCGCTGCGTTCGCGCAGCCGCCGGCACAATTCGCGCCCGTCGATGCCCGGCAGCATCAGATCCAGCAGCACCACGTCGGGCTGCGTCTGTATCGCTTCGGCGTCGCCTTCGATACCGTTGCGCGCGACCGCGACGAGCAGCCCATGCGACTCGAGATATCTCGCGGTGAGGGAAGCCAATCGCTCATCGTCCTCGACATAAAGAACACGGAGCGGCGAGTGGGGAGACAAATCCATGCGGCACGTTAAACCGCCTCTTCTCTCGGCGGCCACCGCGCTAACAAATCTTCACGTGCCGGCGGACGCGCGCGAATGGACGGACGTATCCCCCCGGCAGAACAGCTTGCTGTCGGTATCGGCAACGCAGAAGCCGATCAACGTCACTCCAGGGAAAGTGACGGCGCAGCGATCGGCTGTCTTCTTGTGCACGCAGGCGCGATAGGTTGCTGCGGGCTGTCCGCGCCCTGGATGCGCCGGGCCGCTCGTGGTGTTCGCGGGGAGCAGGCATCCCGCGCCAGCGACCAACGGCAGCGCCGCCCACAAAAACGAACGATGCAACGGGCTCATGTGCTTCTCCTCGCGCGTCATCGCGACGTGACGGGAGTTTGGCAGCCGCCTTTGCCTGCCTATGGGTAGTTGCGTTGATTCTTGAGACAATCGCGACACTGCCGACGTGGCTTCAGGCGTAGATGCTCACCGAACCCGTGCCGGCGCCGCTGGAGTCGCTCTTGGTCGACGACGAAGCCTCGAGAAGTTGTTCGAGTTGGTCCTGGATGCTCTCGTCGCTGGTGGTGCCCGCGCCAGAAGTGCCCTGGGCCGCGTGTGTCTGCGCTCCGCGCGGCGGTCCGGCGATGAGACGACTGCTCAAGTTCTGCAGTTGCGTACTCGATGCATTGGGAAGATCGGCCTTGAGAGAACTCTGGATCGTGCTCTTCAGGTCATCCATCGAGACTCCTTTGGACGACGCCAGCTGCGCCAGGCTCTCGCCTCCTTGCAGTGCAGTCCGCATGTCATCAGCGCTCATTCCGAGCTTCTTCGCGACCGCGCCCATCGCATCTTGCATTGCCTCCATATACTGCGACTGTCCGGTCCCGGTCGTGCCGCTTGCGCCAATTGCTCCGTCGATGCTTTGAACCATGTGTGGTTCCTCCTTGCCGATTAAATCGGAGCAAATCGAGAAGAACTTGCGCCACCTAACAATCGCTCACGCGACAGCAATACGCGTCCAGCGGTCAACCAATCGGGGGCGTTCGTGGAACTGACCTGAACCCCCAAAACGGCGTTATCTGAAACGTCATTCCTCCGCGGGACCTGCCCCCGAACCGTGGATAGTTTTTGATGCGGAAAAATCTGCTTCACGCGGTGTGCTTCGCTCGCGAGTGCGGCGTGAGTGGCGCGATCGTCGGCGCGCGGCCGGCGCTATCCCAGGAGCGCCTGTCCTCGCTTCCCGACGGCGCCTGGCGATTCGTCTGAAGCGCCCTCTCGCAGACGGCCGCGAGGAGTTGCTGCTGGAGCCGCTCGAACTGCTTCGCCGCCTCGCGACGCTCGTACCACCGCCGCGCGCGCACCTCGTCCGCTTCCACGGAGTGTTCGATCCGGCCTCGAAATGGTGCAGCGAAATCGTTCCGGCACCTGCCGGGATCCCGCACGAACACCGAGGTGTCGGATCGCCTCTTGAACGTCCTATCGCCTCGATTCAAGGGCTCTTGCGACTGTCTTGGATCGTGTGATTTGTGGTCTGCATCGGTGGTGCACGAACGGAGAGCGAACCAATGGCGGCGAAGAAGAAGAGCACGGCGAAGCGGTCGGCAGCGAAGCTTCCAGTGCGAAAGATTGCGAAGAAGATTCCCTCGAAGCCGGCGAAGGCGGTTGTGCCAGCGCGCGCGGCGCCGGCGGTGAAGCTGGTCTCGCCGATCGCGCCGGAGGCGCGTGCCTCGACGCTCGCGCTGCAGTCGTTTCTGGAAGGAATGATTCAGGCGGAAATGACGTCGAGCAAGCGGTCGGTCACTCTCGAGGAGGCGGCTCGCAGGGTCGTGCGCAAGCTCAACTCGAACGATTCGTAGTGCAGCATCGCCTTGCGTGCGCCCGCGCGCGGTATCTGATTGTCCGAGGAGACCGCTGGCGCGCGAGCGTCGGCGAGCCGAGTGGACGAAACTTTCATTATCGGACCCGGATCGCCTCTTGAACGTCCTATCGCCACGCCGCGATCGATCTGCATACCGATCAACCGATGCCGCGGCGGCCGGCCTGCCCTGCGTGACCCTGCGCCCGGGCCAGATCTTCGGCGGCGGCATCCCGCTCATCAACGGCGCCGTCGCTCGTGGTGTCGGCGGCCGTTGGCTGGTGCTCGGCGACGGCAAGCTCGAGCTGCCGTTGGTGTACATCGACGACTTCGCCGATTCGGTGCTCGCGGCTGTCGAAAAGAAGCTCTCCCACGGCGAGATCATCCAGATCATCGATCGCGAGCACCTGTCGCAAGAAGACGTGCTCGACCTGGCCGGCGGCGGCCGCAAGATCGTGCGCGTGCCGCGGCCGCTGCTGTTCGCCCTCGGCAAGTTCAGCGAGCTGCCGCTGGGCGCGCTCGGCAAGCCGTCGCCGATCGCGCTGTATCGCTTGCAGTCAGGCCTGGCGCGCTTGACCTACGATGGCGATCGAGCGGAGAAGCTGCTGGGATGGACGCCGAAGGTCGGGGTGCGCGAGGGCATTCGCCGCGTGACCACGAGCAGCTAGTCCGTGCGAGGATATCGCCCATGTCGATGAACGGACTGTTCCGGCCGATCTCTGCGCGGCTGTACGAGCAGCTGCGCCGAGACCCTGCGGCCATGCCACGAGTGCTCGGCCAGACTGAGGACAGCATGCTCAAGCAAATGCCAGCGTCGATGCGCGAGCAGGTGCGCGCTGACATGGCGAAGTTGCTCGAGCAATTACCGGCGGAGATGCGGCAGGAGTTGCTCGCGCAGCAAGCAACGCGGAACTCGGCGCCGATGATCGACGAACGCGAACTCGGTGCGATCCTCGACATCCATAAAGGATGGAACGCCGTGCATTTCCTCATAACTGGCAATGCACATGAACCACTGCCAGAAGTCGGCGCCGCCGTGCTTGGCGGCATCGAGTGCGGCGGCGATGCGGGCCACGGGCCAGCGCGCATGATCGGTCCGGACGATGTCGCGATCATCGCGGCCGCGCTCGAAGCGCCCGAGGTGGTCCGTAAACGCTTCGATCCGGTGGCGCTATCGCGCGCCGGCGTCTACCCAGGCGTGTGGGGCGATCCGGCCGATGCCGATGAGCTCGCGCAATGGATCATCGGCGCATATGCCGAGGTGCGCGCGCTTTACGTCGGCACCGCGGCGAAGAAGTGGGCGGTCGTCGCCTGGTTGTCGTAAGCCGCTCATCATTCACTGCGCGCGGCGGAACGTCAGGTTATAGCGGCACGCGCCGGTGAGGCGATGCTCGTCGGCGGAGAGCGCGTCGATGCCGTGAAAGGCCAGCCGCGCTGGCCCGCCCCAGACGACGACATCGGCGTCGGGCGAAAAGTCAGCGTAGCCAGCGCGCGCCGCGGCCGAACCAGCGAGTTGCGCGAACGTCGGCGGCATCGCGGGCCACGGCTTTTTCGTCAACCTTGCGCGCCCGCGCGCGGTGATCTGATTGTCCGAGGAGACCGCTGGCGCGCGAGCGTCGGCGAGCCGAGGGGACGGAATTTTCGTTATCGGACCCGGATCGCCTCTTGAACGTCCTATCGTCACCGGCTGCGAGCTGCTCGCCGCCGTCGAGGGGCTGCCCTGCGCGATCGTGCCGCTCGCCGGCGATGCACCGCTGCGCGGCCTGTGGCGCGAGCGGGGATTCCTCGGCGTCGCCTGCCTCGCGCGCAAGCGCGGCGCGCCCGATCCGCGCTTCGCATGGGGCGCGCCGGTCTCGAGCGCGACCGCCGGGACATATCCGCGCTGAATATGCGGGTGCGCCTTCGCGCCGCGCTGTCACAACTGCGCGAAAGGCAGGTCTGCTTTCTCGCGCGTAGGGCTGCGTCCCGCACGAGGAGACGAAAAGCATGCCTTGGCGATCGATCGCGCAGCGTTCGCAAGCGCGCGCCCGCACCGCTGCCGCTCTCCTCCTTTCGCTTCTCGCGGGCTGCGCGCACGGCACCTTCGACGAGGCCCACCTGCCGCTCAGCGCGAGCAGCCGCGACAGCTCGAGCAGCGCTTCCGGCCGCAGCGCGCAGAGCAGCCACCAGAGCGGCTCAGCTCGATCGGGCAGCCATTCAAAGAGCGGCTCATCTTCGGACTCCGTTGCAGGCGAGATCATCGGCGGCGTGGCCGGCGCGATATTCGGCGCCATCTTCAGCAGCCTCTTGGAGGCCCCGCACAACCCCCGCGGCACCAAGCCGGGATATGGGCTCTATACGGCGCAGTTCGCCGCACGCGCCGACGCCGAGACGTTCGAGGCGCTGCTGCCCGACCCGTGCGTGATCGGCCAGGCACGCCTCGCGACCATTTCCGAGAGCGCAAAGCAGGCGAATATCGCGCTGACCATTACCCGCGGCGCCGATGCCGCGCTGCCCCTCTGCGAGCTCATCGAGCTGCCGCTGCCTTCGGGCGAACCGGGTTATGCGGTTCTCTTCGGCGTCTTCCACGACCCGTCTCGCGAGAAGCTCGACGACGACGAACAGTGACTCATCGCTCCCAGGTCATCGTCGTCCGCGTTACCGCCCGGTAACGGCTGCGCGCCTGTGCGCGTTACGGAACGGTGCCAGATCCGGTTCGTCCACTGCAGCGCGCACACCGCCTGCGCCGGCGGCACAGGCCAGACCTGATTGACGAATTGCCCATATCGGGCCCGCCTCGCTCGCGTTGGACTGGCGCTTGCCGTGTTGTCTCTACGCAAGTGGCGCTCGGCCGCGATCGCTACGCTTCATTTTCCAAGTCCGGTTGAACAGGGGTCAGCGCATGATCGCCGCATACAAGACGATTCTCCTGGTCGAGGACAACGACTCGGACGTCGAGCTCACGCTGCGCGCTTTCTTGCGCGCGCCCGCGCGCGGTGATCTGATTGTCCGAGGAGACCGCTGGCGCGCGAGCGTCGGCGAGCCGAGTGGACGGAAATTTCGTTATCGGACCCGGATCGCCTCTTGAACATCCTATCGCCGCGCACGTCGTCTGCGGTGTGCGTGGTGCGCAGGCACTCGTATGTGAGCGATACGGCCGTGACGATATCGTGGTTGCTATCGTCAGCGGATACCTTCTCGGTAACGCGGTCGAGGAGAATTCGGGTCTCCTGGAAATAGCTGACGCTGCCTTCCGAATGCCGCCGCTCCTCAGCGATGGCGAACATGATTTGGGCCTGGTTCTCCAGCCCGAGACGAATCAATCGATCGTGCTGGCGGCAGGCCGTGAACCGGAGGCTGGTTCTCTTGATCTTGCTGCGCTCTCCACCGACCCCAAATGTTCTCGGGATCCGCTGCGGCTCCCTGCTACCGCCGGAAAAGACAAAGGCCCCGCTCCGTCTCCGGAACGAGGCCTTGGTGAACCACACCGGCGCGCTGTTCGCACTGCCGAAAAACTGGCTCCTCGG
>Ga0302196_10000452_pt1 | contig 39862 bp, 39 predicted proteins | sample II_Bog_N1_3_FD_198794 | JGI IMG/M metagenome (GOLD analysis project Ga0302196, IMG submission 198794) | Peat permafrost microbial communities from Stordalen Mire near Abisko, Sweden - II_Bog_N1_3 | ecosystem: Environmental > Terrestrial > Soil > Wetlands > Peat | place: Sweden: Abisko...
AAACGCCGGAGGCGGGGGTGGAGGCGGGGGAGGGGGCGGCGGCGGGGGCGGGGGCGGGGGGGGAGGCGGCGGCGGCGGGGGAGGCGGAGGCGGTGGGGGCGGCGGCGATGCGAACGAATAGCGCAGGCCGATGGTCACCGAACTATCCTTATATTGGCCGAAGTGGACGCCCACTGCGTTGCAGGGGCCTCCCGCGATCAGGCCGCAATTGACGACCTCATCACCGCCGAGCAGATAGCGATAGGTCAGATCGACATTGAGCTTGTCCGACACCGCGTAGCTGGCGCCGGCGATGCCTTGCCAAGCGAAATCAGCGCTCTTGTCGGTGATGAACGTCGTCGGCGACGATTCCTTTATCCGGAACACATTGGCGCCGACACCCGCGCCCACGAACGGCTGCAGCTTGGAGTCCGGCAGGATGTCGTAGAGGACATTGACCATGCCCGAAGCGCTGTTGAAGTGGCCGCTTTCCGAGGATCCCTTAACCTCGCCCGGACGGTATCCGCCCTCAACTTCAACCCGCCAGTGCGGATCGATCCGATAGCCGATGCGGCCAAAGGCGGCAACGTCGGTGTCGAAGGCTTGGCCTGGGATGGCGTTTGCGCCAGCGAGCCCGCTGACCTTGACCGTTTCCGGCTCATGCGCGCCGACGTCAGCCGCCACATACCAACCGGGCAACGCCTCCTGGGCGAAGGCCCCCGAAGCGGCGAAAAGCGTGGCGAAGGCCGCTCCCGCCAACAGTCTCATTTTCATTTCAAGAGCCCTCTTTTGGTCACTTGCTAAGGCCGACGTCGGCCGAGGAGGATATATCAAGTTGCATAAGGTCAGATGGTGTCGGTCATGCAACAGGTCTGAATGAAAAGCGATCGCTTACCATTCGGAGCCGTCACTTCAGACACCTTCTACGCATCAAACGACCGGTCCAGGTCGCCACTGCACGATCGCCTGTGGGGGCGGGTGACCGTGGACACCTGGGATGACATACACGGCTTGACGGATTTGTGAACGAAAATCCCCACACGCGCCAGTCGCATTGAAGCTGAACCTTAGTCCTGACCCCGCCCTAACGGACAGGCAAGCCGATGGTTCCAACCGCTTTTCATCAGGTCGGGCGAGGCCTCGGGCGCCTTGACCGCGAAGCGACGCGCCCTATACCCCCCACATGTTTGATGGATTGTCCCCTTTGGCGCGCGAGGCGCGCAGTTGGCCCTTCGAGCAAGCCCGCGCATTACTCTCGCGCCTGCTGCGTCTGAGGCTCGAAAACGACGCCGAGCGTGACCTTTCTGCAACGCTCATCGCTGCAGGCAAGACCGATGAGGCGGTCGGGTCGTTGCCGGGTCTCGGTCGGGCGGTGGTGTTCGAAACCGGCTATGGACCGTCCGGCCTACCCCATATCGGCACCTTCGCCGAGGTCGCCCGCACGTCAATGGTCCGGGCGGCGTTTCGGGCCCTGACCGATGATGCGATCCCGACCCGGCTGATCTGCGTCTCCGACGACATGGACGGGCTGCGCAAGGTTCCCGACAACGTCCCCAACCCGGATATGCTGCGCGAGGATCTCGGCAAGCCCCTGACCCAGGTTCGCGATCCTTTCGGCCTTTACCCAAGCTTCGGCGAGCACAACAACGCCCGGCTGCGGGCCTTCCTGGCCGTCGAAGGCTATCGCTTCGACTACGAGTTCCTGTCGGCCACCACCCTCTATCGGTCCGGCCGCTTCGACGCGACGCTGCTGACCGCGCTGGCGCAATTCGACCGCATCTTGGCGGTGATGCTGCCGACCCTGGGGCCGGAGCGCCGGGCCACCTATTCGCCGTTCCTGCCGATCAGCCCGACCACCGGTCGGGTGCTGCAGGTCCCCACCCTGGAGCGCTATCCCGACCGCGGCACGATCGTGTTCGAAGACGAGGATGGATCTCATGTCGAGACCCCCATCACCGGCGGGGCGGTGAAGTTCCAATGGAAGCCGGACTGGGCCAACCGCTGGACCGCGCTCGGTGTCGACTACGAGATGGCGGGCAAGGACCTGATCGACTCGGTCAAGGTCTCCTCCCAGATCTGCAAGATCCTCGGGGGAACCCCGCCCGAGGGCTTCAACTACGAGCTCTTCCTCGACGAGCACAACCAGAAGATCTCCAAATCCAAGGGCAATGGTCTGTCGATGGAGGACTGGCTGCGCTATGGCGCGCCGGAGACCCTTGTCTACTATCTGTTCCAGTCACCAAAATCGTCTAAGCGGCTGTATTTCGACGTCATTCCCAAGGCGTCCGACGAATATCTGCAGCAGCTCGACGCCTTTAATCGCGCCGCCGCCGACCGCGCCAATTCGGTCAATCCGCTGGATAACCCGGTCTGGCACGTGCATGGGGGCCAGCCGCCGTCCTCGGGCGCGCCGGTCTCGTTCAGCCTGCTGCTCAATCTGGTCTCGGCGGCCAACGCCTCGGACAAGGCGATCCTTTGGGGGTTCCTGTCGCGCTATCTGCCCGGCGAGAGCGCGCAGACCCAGCCGTTGCTCGATCGTCTGGTCGGCTATGCGATCCACTATTACGAGGACTTCGTACGCCCGCACAAAAGCTTCCGCGCCCCCGACGCGCGCGAGGCCGCGGCCATGGCCGATCTGCGCGCGCGTCTCGCCGCCCTGCCGGCCGGTTGCCACGACGCCGAGCTGATCCAGAACGAAGTCTACGCCGCCGGAAAGGACGCCGGCTTCGAGCCGCTGCGCGCCTGGTTCTCGGCCCTTTATGAGGTGCTGCTTGGACAGCGTCAGGGGCCGCGGTTCGGCTCCTTCGCCGCGATCTTCGGCCTGGATCGCACCCTTGGGCTGATCGACCGCGCGCTGAATGGCGAGGACCTCGCCGCCTAAGGCCGCGCAACTGCGGTGGTCGCGCGCCGCTGGTTTTCGGCGCGGAGCGTGTAGTCTGCCACCGATGGCCGCCCACCTTTACATGGACGCGCGGATCGCGCCGACGCGGTCGCTGAGCAAGCGCGGGTTCGCCTGGCTGATCGGGCTGTTGATCGGCTTTAATCTGATCATCGCCGTCTTCGTCGTCGCGGTCCTGCGCGCCTTTCCCGTGCCGATCTTCCTGGGGCTGGACGTGCTCGGCGTCTGGCTCGCGTTCCGCGCCAGCTATCGCGGCGCGGGTCAGGCCGAACGGGTCCTGGTCTGCGCCCGCGAAGTGCGCGTCCTGCATGAGCTGGGAACCCGCAGCCGCATGGTCTGGGTCTCGCCTACCGCTTTCACACGAGTCGAGGTCGAGGCGCGGGACGCTCACGAGGCGCGGGTGCGGCTGGCGCTCTCCGGGCGGCGCCTGACCATCGCCCACGCCCTCAGCCCGCAAGAGCGGACCGCCTTCGCCGCCGCGCTGACCTTGGCCATCGACCAGGCGCGGGCCGAGCGATGGTCGGGCGGTGGGTCCCTAGAGGATATAGCGTGACAGGTCGGCGTCGTGCGACAGGGCGCCGACCCGTTCGCGCACATAAGCCCCGTCGATCACGATGACTTCCTCCGGCCGGTCGCCGGCGGTGAAGCTGATCTCCTCGACCACCTTCTCCAGCACGGTCTGCAGCCGCCGTGCGCCAATGTTCTCCACCGCGCCGTTAACCGCCACCGCGGCATCGGCGAGGGCCTCGATCGCGTCGGCGGTGAAGGACAGGGTCAGTCCTTCGGTGGCCATCAGGGCTTCAGTCTGCCGAATCAGATTGGCCTCCGGCTCGGTCAGGATCCGTCGAAAATCGTCGCGGGTGAGCGCCTTGAGCTCGACCCGAATCGGCAGGCGCCCCTGCAGCTCGGGCAGCAGGTCCGACGGCTTGGCCACATGGAAGGCGCCCGAGGCGATGAACAGCACATGGTCACTCTTCACCGGGCCATATTTGGTGGAGACCGTGGTGCCCTCGATCAGCGGCAGCAGATCGCGCTGCACCCCCTCCCGCGAGACGTCGGCGCCGACGCGGTCGGAGCGCGAGGCGACCTTGTCGATCTCGTCGATGAACACGATGCCGCTGGTCTCGGCCAGGGCGAGGGCTTCCTGGGTCAGGGCCTCCTGGTCGACCAGCTTGTCGCTCTCCTCAGCGATCAGCGGGGCGTAGGCGCCGGTCACCGTGGTCTTGTGGGTCTTGGTGCGGCCGCCAAAGGCCTTGGACATGATGTCGGACAGGTTCAGCACCCCGACCGAGCCGCCCGGCTGGCCGGGAATATCAAAGCCCTGCATGGGAGAGGCGGTCTCGGCCAGGGTCAGCTCGATCTCCTTGTCGTCCAGCTCACCGGCGCGCAGCTTCTTGCGGAAGGCCTCGCGGCTGGAGGCGTGGGCGCCGGCGCCGACCAGGGCGTCGAGGATGCGATCCTCGGCGGCGGCTTCGGCCCGGGCGCGCACGGCGGCGCGGCGCTTGTCGCGGATCATGGCCATGGCGTTCTCGACCAGGTCGCGCATGATCTGATCGACGTCGCGGCCGACATAGCCGACCTCGGTGAACTTGGTGGCCTCGACCTTGAGGAACGGCGCCTGGGCCAGCTTGGCCAGGCGGCGGGCGATCTCGGTCTTGCCCACGCCAGTGGGGCCGATCATCAGGATGTTCTTGGGGGTGATTTCGTCGCGCAGATCCTCCGGCGTGCGCCGCCGCCGCCAGCGGTTGCGCAGGGCCACGGCCACCGCGCGTTTGGCCTCTGTGTGGCCGACGATGAAGCGGTCGAGCTCGGAGACGATCTCGCGGGGGGAAAACTCGGTCATGAGCCGCCTTTCGAAAGGCCGCTCATCCCCGCGAAGGCGGGGACCCAGGGCGGCGCGCTGCGCGGATGGGGCTCCTGGATCCCCGCCTTCGCGGGGATGAGCGCTTGAAACGTAAGCTGGATGATCAACGCTCCAACGCCTCTATTGTCAGAGAGCCGTTGGTGTAGACGCAGATGTCGCCGGCGATGGCCATGGCCCGGCGGGCGATCTCTTCCGCCGGCAGATCGAAATCAATCAAGGCTCGCGCCGCCGCCAGGGCGAACTGACCGCCCGAGCCGATCGCGGCCACGCCGTATTCCGGCTCCAGCACGTCGCCGACGCCGGTGACCGTATAGATGGCGCTGGCATCGGCCACGATTAGCATCGCCTCCAGCCGGCGCAGATAGCGGTCGGTGCGCCAGTCCTTGGCCAGGTCGACGCAGGCGCGGGCCAGTTGGTCGGGATACTGCTCCAGCTTGGCCTCCAGCCGCTCGATCAGGGTGAAGGCGTCGGCGGTGGCTCCGGCGAAGCCGGCCACCACCTTGCCGCCCGCCAGCCGGCGCACCTTTTTAGCGTTGCCCTTGACGATGGTCGGCCCCATCGAAACCTGGCCATCGCCGGCGATCACCGTGGCGCCGGCCTTGCGCACCGCCAGGATTGTGGTGCCGTGCCAATCGGGAAACGTGTTTTGGGTCATGCAGCGCATGTGGCGCACAAGCCGCTCCAGTTCAAGCGGGCCGCACCGCGCCGCCTGGCGAGGCGTGACATTCGCCGCCGCCTGATCTATCCGAGGCGCGCCGTCTTGCGCCCGCCCGTCCTGGCCGTCCGGATCACCGATGTCTGACCCTTCCCCCGAATCCGCTGACGAACCCGGCTGGGCCACGGCCAAGACCCTGGCCGAGGCCCTGCCCTACATCCAGATCTATGACCGAGAGACGGTGGTGATCAAATATGGCGGTCACGCCATGGGTGAGGAAGGTGTGGCCAAGCTGTTCGCCGCTGACCTTGTTCTGCTCAAGCTGCTCGGCGTGCATCCCGTGGTGGTCCACGGCGGCGGACCCCAGATCAGCCGGATGTTGGAAAAGGCCGGGGTCAAGTCGACCTTTGTCGACGGCCTGCGGGTCACCGACGAGGCGACCATGGAGGTGGCCGAGATGGTGCTCTCCGGGGCGATCAACAAGGAGATCGTCCACTTTATCAACCGCGCTGGCGCTGAGGCCGACGTTCGCGGGGTGGGGCTGTCGGGCAAGGACGCACGGCTGATCACGGTGGAGAAGACCAACAAGACCCGCCGTGACCCCGATTCCAATATTGAACACATCGTCGACCTGGGCTTTGTCGGCGAGCCCAAGACCGTCGATCCCAAGATCGTCGAGGCCCTGATCTACGCCGACCAGGACTATGTGCCGGTGATCGCCCCGATCGGGGTGTCGGAAGAGGGCGAGACCTACAATATCAACGCTGACACCGTCGCTGGCGCCGTGGCCGGGGCGCTCAGCGCCAAGCGGATGCTGCTATTGACCGACGTGGCCGGGGTGTTGGGCGCGGACGGCGAGCTGATCCGGCAGATGACCGTCGCCGAGGCGCGCCAGGCGATCATCGACCGGGTGGCCACCGGCGGCATGATCCCCAAGCTGGAGACCGCCATCGCCGCGGTCGAGGCCGGGGTTGAGGCGGTGGTCATCCTCGATGGACGCCGTCCTCACGCCATGCTCACCGAACTGTTCACCGAACACGGGGCAGGCACGCTGGTGCGGGCTTGAGCGCGGACTTGCGCCATGTCGAGGTCTGGCTGTTTGACCTGGACAACACCCTCTACCCGGCGGAATCGGAGTTCATGGGCCTGATCGAGGCGCGGATGACCGAGTTCATGATCCGTGAGACCGGTCTGCCGCGTGACGAGGCCCGCGCCCTGCAAAAGCGCTATCTGCATGAACACGGCACCACCTTGGCTGGGCTGATGGCCCATCACGGCGTCGATCCCCAGCGCTTTCTGGACGAGGTGCACGACGTCTCGCTCGACCGGATCAGCCCGGACCCCGATCTGGATGCGGCGCTCGCCCGACTGCCGGGCCGGTTGCTGGTGTTCACCAACGGCGATGGCGGCCACGCTGATCGGGTGCTGGCGCGGCTGGGGATAGCGTCGCGCTTCGAGGCGGTGTTTCATATCGGCTCGGGCGACTATGTGCCCAAACCCAAGCCCCAGGCCTTCGCTCGCATGATCGCTGACCACGCCGTCGACCCGCGGGTCACCGCCTTTTTCGAGGATAGCGAGAAGAATCTCGCCCCCGCCGCCGACCTGGGCATGACCACCGTGCTGGTCGGCGCGGGCGCCGCGGCCTCGACCGCCCCGTTCATCGATTATCGAACCCCCGCCTTGGCCGAGTTTCTCACGACCGCGCGGGTCAAGGAGACACCATGACCGACGACAGTCCGCACGGCGCGCTGGAAGCCGCCATCGACGCCGCCTGGGAGCAGCGCGCCGAGATCAACGACACCACGACCGGATTTGTGCGCGAGTCGGTCGAGGAGGCGATCAGCCTGTTGGACACCGGCGCGGTGCGGGTGGCTGAAAAGATCCACGGTGTGTGGAAGACCCGGCAATGGTTGAAGAAGGCCGTGCTGCTGTCCTTCCGCCTGCACGCCAACCGGCTGATGGGCGGTCACGGCGACCTCAACCATCCGCCGGGCGCCGGCCCGTGGTGGGACAAGGTCCCCGGCAAGTGCGAGACCTGGACCGACGTCGACTTCGCTCGGGCTGGCTTCCGTAGCGTCCCGGGGGCGATCGTCCGGCGCGGGGCGTTCATCGGCCGCGACGCGGTGCTGCTGCCCTCGTTCGTCAATATCGGCGCTCATGTCGGCGAGGGAACCATGGTCGACACCTGGGCGACGGTGGGCTCCTGCGCCCAGATCGGCAAACACGTGCACCTCAGCGGCGGCGCCGGCATCGGCGGGGTGCTGGAGCCGCTGCAGGGCGGTCCGACGATCATTGAGGATGGCTGCTTCATCGGCGCCCGCTCCGAGGTCGCCGAGGGCGTGATTGTCGGCGAGGGCGCGGTGCTGTCGATGGGTGTTTTCATTGGCGGCTCGACCAAGATCGTCGACCGGGCGACCGGCGAGGTTCATCGCGGCTACGTGCCGCCCTATTCGGTGGTGGTGCCCGGCGCCTTGCCAGACCCCAAGGGCGGCCCGAGCCTGGCCTGCGTTGTCATTGTCAAGACCGTGGACGCCCAGACCCGATCCAAGACCTCGGTCAACGAGTTGCTGCGCGCCTAACCGAGGCGCGCGTTCATCCGCACCGCGCCCCAACCACGGTGATCGGGGGTCGACCGGCTACGGCGTCTGGGCGGAACCGCTAACCGATTGGTTATCTTTCGCACGGCGGATATGTCCCACACGAGGTTCGGACGCACTGAGCTCAGTTCGGCCGATGGCGGCAAAGGCCTTGGCGCGGCTCTTGCGTGCGGCCGCGCGGTCGGTCTCAATTGTCCGCACGCCGTCTGGCGGCGGCTAATGGGCGAGAGGTGGAGCTGTGATATTGGCTGAGACAGCGTTTTGACCGGATCGACAAGCAGTCACATGACCCAGACCACCGCACCTCGATCGTTGTGGCAAGGCGGCGCGCCCGCGCCGGCCAAACATGTCCGGCGGGCGTCGAACAGTCTGCGCCAGCCTGCCCTGATGGCCTTCTTCGCCTTCGAAGTCATCTGCCTGACCGTCCTGCAGAAGTTCGCCTTTCCGGTGAATTTGGGCGGCGCGGGCGGTCCGGTACAGGTCGCCCTTCCGCTAACCTATGCGGCCCTGTTCGTGTTGCTGTTCTTTGTCAAGTTCAGCGTCGACCGCCAGCGGGTCGTGTTGCTCACCGGGGCGCTGATCTTCGCCTTCGTCACCATCGCCATGGTCCCTGGCACCTATTCCACCAACAGCGTGATGCTGATGGTGCTGATCTACCTGCCATTTATCCTCTATATTGAGGTCAGCGAGGCGACCTATCATAAACTGATCAAGATCTATCTGAATGCGATGATCATCTTCGGGGCCATCGCGATGTTGGAACAGGTCGCCCAACTGATATGGTCGTGGGAAGTTTGGCCTAACTTAGATTATATAATTCCGTCCAATTTCCAGATGGAAGGTTTCGTCTATATACAACCCTTTCAGTACGGCTCCCATTTTATGAAGCCGAACGGGATCTTCTTTCTTGAAGTCTCCTATCTGTCGCAGTGGACGGCCATCGCGCTGGCCCTGGAGCTGGTTTACTTCCGCAGGACCTGGCGCATGTCGTTCTACGCCGTGGTGCTGCTTTCCTGCCTGGCGGGCACCGGGCTGCTGTTGCTGCTGGTCTGTGCGCCCGTTTTGCTGTCGCGCGTGTCAAAGCGCTCCCTGGCCGTGGTGGGCGTCGTGTTCCTGGTCTGCGTGATCACCGCCATTTCGATCAACTGGGTCCAGAACGTCCAGCACCGCTTCACCGAGGTCGAGCACTACAATTCCAGCGCCAACCACCGTTTCGTGGTGCCGTTCGAGGTGCTGGCCAATTTCGCCCAGCACCCGGAATCGATCCTCATCGGCGAGGGACCCGGCAACGGGGCCAAGGAGAAGGGCGACATGTGGTGGGCCTTCACCAAGGTCGCCTATGAGTACGGCTTTATCGACGCGATCATGTTTACCATCTTCCTGTGCTTCGTGCTGTTCAAGAAGGCGCCGAGCGCGCGGATCGCCTTTCTGCTGATCATCTTTTTCAATTTCATGGGCGGGTTCATCATCCCGGTCTACCCGTTCCTGATCTGGCTGCTCGGCGGCCTGTTCCGCATCCGCGGCTCGACATCTGAAAAGGATGGGCCTGAGCGAAGACGGCGCGGATCGGGGGGTGGCGACGGCGGATCTGGATCGACCTCCGGTGGCGAAAAAGGCATGCGCGGCTGGCTGCCTCAGTTGGGTTCGACCTCAAGCGGACGTCCCGGCCGTTCAAGCCCCAGCGCGCGTTGATCGCAGCGTTCGAGCCCAACCAGGGCCGCACCGGCCGTCTGAGCCCGGCATCGGGTCAAGGCCTTCGCGCGATGACGGCGGTTTTGCACACGGCCGAGGCGTCACGACAGGGCATGGCTACCGGCTTGGCAGGAAATAGCGCGGGGCCAAACCAGCCGATCACCACACCGGTCAGAATACAGGCCGCGCTGAAAAACATGAGCGCCCAATAGGCCAGCCCAAGGCCGCGAGGCCGCGAGGCGTTCGGATCTGGGACGGAGGGCATTTCGGTATCGTCGGTCGTCATCGGATCACGCAGCCGGGTCATTGCGCCGCCTAACCCGGAACCGTCTATTGGCGAAGTTTTTCAAGCAGGGCCTGCTCATTTGGACGGTCAGCCAATACGATCCGCCCAAACCCAAGCCTGCGCAAGGGCGCTGCAGCGGCCTCCGAGATCGACCAAACGCAGAGCCGCTGCGCCAGATCGCGATCAACCAGACCGGCCACGGCCCGCGCCGCCTTCGGCGAATGGACCAGAATCCCAAACAGATTATCCGGCGGCGCGGTTAGCGTTGCTTTGATCGTTTCATACACCGCGACCGAGCGCGCTCCGACGCCGCGCCTGACCAACATTTCGGCGAGGTCCGCGGCCGGTTCGCGCGCGGTGGGGTTCATGACCATGGCCGGACGCGGCGATGCGCGGGCGATCCGCTCAGCCAAGGCGGCCACGTCGCCCCATTCGTCATCGGTTGGAGTGTCGACCGCCGTGAAGCCCGCCTCGCGCGCAGCGTGCGCCGTGGCGCTGCCGATCGCGAATACGCGCGAGTCACGCCGCGCGATGAGGCCGGCGTAGGCCATCACCGCCGCCTGGCTGGTGAAAGCCAAGTCGTCCGCATCGGATAAGTCGGTGCGAGCCTCGTCGAGCCGTCGGATCTGCAGCACCGGCGCCACCACCGGGGTCCATCCCAGATCGCGCAGCCGCGCCGCCGTCGCCTCCGCCTGGGGATGGGTTCGGGTGATCCACAGGCGTGGTGGGTCCAGTTTGGGGCTCATGGGGAAGATTTAGCATCAAGGACGTTGAACGTCGCCCAAGTCGCGGCGCTGCGCCCTTTCTAAAACCGCCCTGATTTGAGGTGGTTGACCCTGGGTCAATTTGGCTCACCCCAAACGAGAGCGTCATTGCACAGAAACTCATTGCACGCACGGCGGAGTCGAGCCAATTTGTATCCAAACATAAGCTGAGTCTCCGTCAGGAGACCGGGTTCGGGGCGGAGAGCGACGGGTTATGGCGCCACTGATCGGTGTGCGGGAGGGCTTGTCCCGCACGGTCGTGCGAGCATCAGCAGGGTCCGGTGACCAGGCTGACCGACTTGCGCGTTTCATTGAAATGTTCACCAGATCTGCAGCGCAGATCGTGCGGCTGGATACAGGCGATTTCGCTGGCTGGTTGATTCCGATCAATGCCGCGTTTGTTCGAGTCAGCGAGTATCTCGACGAGATCGACGCAGTTGCGCGATCATCGGCCACCTCCGCAAAATTGCGAGTCTTCGTCGCATGACCCTGTTTCACACCATCCATCAGCCTTTGGCCCGTCGGACGGTCCCGGCGCGAGCTCAGATTAAGGCGCCGGCCTGGGCCGGACGCGTCGCCTGGGCGCGCCTTTTCGCGCTGGGGATCAACCTCGTCCTTTGGGGCGGGATCATCCTGGGTATCCGCGCGCTGTTTCGACTCTGAAAGCGGACGTCGGGCGGCCGCTCGGGCCGCCCATGGCATGATCGCCGTTTGGCCGTCGCACAGGGCCGCCGTCAGGTCTACAACTGGAGCCGATCGCCGCCCTCGACGCGAACCTGATCGCCCAGGCTCAGGCCAAGCGCGCGCGCGGCAGTCTCGGCGTCGTCGGCATAGGCGATTTCGCCATCACGGCGGAAACGCTCGCGGCCATCCGGCGTCAAGGCCTCGACCACCAACCGCAGCCGATCACCGTCGCGCCAGGCGTAGGCGCCGACCGCCGTCCGGCACGAACCTTCCAGCGCCTCGAGCGCGCCTCGTTCGGCGGCGACCGCTAGCGTGGTTGGCGCGTGACGCAGAGCCTGGGCCCAAACTGCGTCATGGTGTCGTATCGGGGTCTCAATGGCCAAAGCCCCTTGGCCGGGGGCGGGCGGCGCCTCGATCGGATCAAGTGCGGAACGCACAAACCCCGAAAGCCCGAGCCGATTAAGACCGGACATCGCCAACAGCATGGCTTCGGCCTCGCCGCGCTGCAGCTTGGTCAGGCGGGTGTCGACATTGCCCCGCACCATGACCATCACCAGGTCGGGACGCGCGAACAGGGCTTGGGCCTGTCGGCGCAGGCTGGCTGTGCCCAGCCTCGCACCCTGAGGCAAGTCGGCGAGATTGGCATAGGACGGACTGACGAAGGCGTCGCGAGGGTCCTCCCGTTCCGGGATCGCGGCCAGCACCAGCCCAGGACGCCGCTCGACCGGCACATCCTTCATCGAGTGGACGGCGCAGTCGATGCGCCCCTCCAGCATCGCCTCCTCGATCTCCTTGGTGAACAGGGCCTTGCCGCCGATCTCGAGCAGGCGGCGATCTTGGATCGTGTCTCCGGTCGTGACGATACGCACCAAGGGCGCCACCGCCTCGGCGTCGTGCGGCCCATAGCCGAGGGCGGCGGCGATTCGCACCTGCATCTGCCCGGCCTGAGTCAGGGCCAGCTTCGAGGCGCGGGTGCCGATACGGACCAGGGGCTGGGGCACGCAGACCAATCCTTGCGAGGCGCGCGACCATCGCGCGGCCCGCCCTGGCCTGCTACAGGACCGGCGATGCGCCCGCAACCAACCCTGACCCTGCTCGGCATCGAGACCAGCTGCGATGAAACCGCCGCGGCGGTGGTTCGAACCGGCGGATCGGGCGCGCCCCGAGTGCTGTCATCGGTGGTCGCCAGCCAGATCGCCGCCCATGCGCCCTTCGGCGGCGTGGTCCCCGAGATCGCCGCCCGCGCCCACGTCGAGCTGATCGACACGGTGATCGCGCGGGCGATGACCGAGGCCGGGCTAGGCTTCGATCAGCTCGACGGCGTGGCCGCGACCGCCGGGCCGGGCCTGGTGGGCGGGGTGATGGTCGGACTCTCAGCGGGGAAGGCCATCGCCCTGGCCAGGGGCCTGCCCTTGATCGCGGTCAATCACCTGGAGGGGCACGCCGTCTCGGCCCGGCTGGGAACCGAGGTCGACTATCCCTTCCTACTGCTGCTGGTCTCCGGCGGTCATTGCCAATTGCTTGATGTGGCGGGGGTTGGTCGTTGCCGCCGACTGGGCTCGACCATCGATGACGCCGCCGGCGAGGCATTTGACAAGATCGCCAAGTCCCTTGGTCTGCCCTATCCGGGCGGCCCGGCCCTGGAAGGGCTCGCCCAGGGCGGCGATCCCAGTCGCTTCACCCTGCCGCGCGCGCTGCTGGGCCGCGAGGGCTGCGATTTTTCGTTTTCCGGCCTGAAGACCGCCGCCGCGCGTTTAGCCGAGGCAGTCGCGGGACCGATCGACCGCCGCGACCTCGCCGCCGCCGTCCAGGTCGCCATCGCCCGGCAGTTGGCTGAGCGAACCGAGCGCGCTCTGGAGCCCTATCTGCGCGCCCACACGGGAGCCGCCCACCGGCTGGTTGTCGCGGGCGGGGTCGCCGCCAATACCGAAGTTCGCCGCGCCTTGGCGGCGGTGGCTCACGGCGCCGGATTCAGTTTCGCCGCGCCGCCATTGGCCTATTGCACCGACAACGCCGCTATGATCGCCTTGGCTGGGGCGGAACGGCTAGCCCTGGGCATGATCGATGGACTGGACGTGGTCGCTCGCCCGCGTTGGCCGCTGGACGCGGCCGCAGCCCTCGCCAATCCTACACATAAGCCGGGACGGAAGGGAGCCAAGGCATGAGCGCGTTTCGCACCGTGGGCGTCATCGGCGCCGGGGCCTGGGGCACGGCCCTGGCCCAGGTCTGCGCCCGCGCCGGGATGGACGTGCTGCTTTGGGCGCGCGAGCCAGAAGTGGTGGAGGCGGTCAACGGCGCACGCCAGAACACGCTGTTCTTGCCGGGCGTAACCCTGCACGGCGCGGTCCGGGCGACCGGCGACCTGACCGCCATGGCCGTAGCCGACCTGCTTCTCGCCGTGGTCCCAGCCCAACATATGCGCGCCACCCTGACCATGATCGGCGCTCATCTGCCGGTTGGCCAGCCGGTGGTGCTGTGCGCCAAGGGGATCGAGCAGGGCTCGCTGAAAATGATGAGCCAGGTGTTGTCCGACGTCGCCCCCCAGGCGCGTGCGGCCGTGCTGTCGGGCCCCAGCTTCGCCGCTGACGTGTCGCGTGGCCTGCCGACCGCAGTCACCCTGGCCTGCGCCGACGCCGAACTCGGCCACGCCCTCGCCACCGCCCTTGCCCTACCCAGCTTCCGCCCTTACTGGACCCATGACGTGATCGGCGCCGAGGCGGGCGGCGCGGTGAAGAACGTGCTGGCCATCGCCTGCGGCATCGTCGAGGGGCGCGCCTTGGGACGCAGCGCTCACGCCGCGCTGATCACCCGCGGCTTCGCCGAGCTGACCCGTCTGGCGGTGGCCATGGGCGGCGAGGCCCAGACCCTGGCCGGCCTATGCGGTCTGGGTGACCTGGTGCTGACCTGCTCCAGCCCCCAATCGCGCAACATGAGCGTGGGCCTTGCGCTTGGGCGCGGGGAGTCGCTGCAGGCGGCCCTGGCTGGCAAACGCAGCGTCGCCGAGGGCGTCGCATCGGCCTCTGCGGTGCGCGCCCTCGCCGGGGTGCTGGACGTCGGGACGCCGATCTGCGAAGCGGTGGCGGCGGTGCTGGCGGGCGAGATCGATCTGGAAGACGCCATTGGCGGCCTGCTATCGCGACCCCTGCGCTCCGAGCGCGACGGCTAAGGAGTTCACGCTCATGGCGCTATTCGTGGTTATCGCCGCCGATCGGCCCGGCGGTCTGGACCTGCGCACCGCTGAGCGCCCTGCCCATAGGGCCTATCTCGCCGAGCAGAAACCGATGATTATGGTCGCCGGCCCGTTGCTCAATGAAGAGGGGGCCATGGCCGGCTCGCTGTTCATCATCGAAGCCGCCGATAGGGCGGCCGTGGAGGCGTTCAGCGCCGGCGACCCTTTCACCAAGGCCGGTTTGTTCGAGCGCGTGGAGATCAAGCCCTGGCTGCTCACCGTGGGCGGGTTTGCTTGAACCCAGCGCGTCCTGCACCAGGCACGCGGCTCTGCGCCCTGGCGGATATCGCCGATCCGGGGGCCAAGGGCTTTCAGTTTCGGGCTGAGGATCGATTGTTTCACGGCTTTGTGGTGCGAAGCCTTGGCCGCCTGCGCGGCTATGCCGACCGCTGCCCCCATGCCGGCTCGCCGTTGGCGATGTTCGACGACCGATACCTGACCCGCGAGGGGGATCTGATCCTCTGCGCCTCGCATGGGGCGCTGTTCCGGATCGAGGATGGGCTGTGCCTGGCGGGGCCATGCGCGGGGTTGGCGCTGAGGGATTGGCCGGTGCGGATCGAGGGATCGGACGTGGTCACCGACTGAACCATCGCGCCGAGCGTCGTCATTCAGCGACCAGGCTTCAATAGCAATCGCGCTTACTCCACCATCGCTTCGGCCGTGAACGCTTCCACATCCGCCAGCAGCGACTGCGCCGCCAGGGCCACCAGCTCGCCGCCCTTTTCAGGGGTGGCCAGGCCGGGGTCCGAGCCCATTCGCCCGTCCGGATGACGCGTGCGGAAATCGGCGGCTTCGCGAATCGGCCCGCTGGGCGCGATCTGAGGGCCGTAGCTTCCTGACTTGATGGCGTCGGGATAGGCCCATTGGGTGATGGCGATCTCCGATGGGGTGGCGTGGCTCCCGTGGCCAACGGGAAACTGCCGCGCGGCCAAGGCGCCGACGCCTTTCAAGTCCCACCAATTGCGGAGTTTCAGCGCATAGCCGGCGGGCCGCCGCGCGAAGCTGGCCTCGGCATAGAGCTCGGAGAAGGCCGCCTCGATGCTGGCGACGTTGCCGCCGTGGCCGTTGAGGAAATAGATCTTCTGGAACCCGTGCGCCGCCAGCGACCGCACCCAGTCGCCGAGGACGGCGATGAAGGTCGAGGGGCGCAATGAGATGGTTCCCGGAAACCCCAGATGATGCTGGGCCATGCCGATATTGAAGGTCGGCGCGACCAGGATGTCGCCGCCGCGCCCATCGGCGTGGCGGGCGATGATCTCGGGGCAGAGCCAATCGGTGCCCAGCAAACCGGTCGGACCGTGCTGTTCATTGGAGCCGATGGGGACCACCACCGTGCGGGAACGGGCCAGATAGGCCTCGATTTCCGGCCAAGTCGACAGATGAAGCAGCATGGCGGGACCTTTCGGCAGGGCGGACATATTCGCTCAGGACCCTTCGCCGTCCAGCGCTTTCGCAGCCGCGACGGCCAGCCTCGCGCGATATTCGACCTGCGAGCGGCCGCCATGACGCAGATCAAGTGCGAGCCGCTTGCGTGCGCCCACAACCGACGTCTAACTCGTGGCAAAACGAGTGAGACGACAAGGGAGAAAGCCGTGAGCGAATCCGAAATCATCGCCGTGCCGCACGCCTGGGCCGAACGCGCCCACGTGGACGCCGCCGCCTATGACGCCGCGCTCGAACAAGTCGAACGTGATCCGGACGCCTATTGGACCAAGGCCGCCGGACGGCTCAGCTGGATTCGCCCGTTTACTGAGGTCAAGGATGTCTCGTTCGATCGCGACGATCTCCACATCCGCTGGTTCGCCGACGGGGTGCTCAACGCCAGCGTCAATTGTCTCGACCGCCATCTGCCGCACCACGCCGACCGCATCGCCTTGATCTGGGAGGGGGACAATCCCGCCGACAGCCGGCGGATCACCTATGCCGAGGCCCACGCCGAGACCTGCCGGATGGCCAATGTGCTGAAGGCCCACGGCGTGGCCAAGGGCGACCGGGTGACCATCTATCTGCCGATGATCCCGGAGGCGGCCTACGCCATGTTGGCCTGCGCCCGCATCGGCGCCGTGCATTCGGTGGTGTTCGGCGGCTTCGCCCCGGAATCGATCGCCGGACGGATCAAGGATTGCGGTAGCCGGGTGGTGATCACCGCTGACGAAGGCCTGCGCGGCGGCAAGATCGTACCGCTGAAACAGAATGTCGACCTGGCTCTGACCCAGTGTCCGGAGGTCAGCTCCGTCCTGGTGGTCGCCCGCACCGGGGCCAAGGTGTTCATGCAGCCGGGCCGCGACCTTCGTTACGCCGAGGAGGCGGCCAAGGTCGGCGCCGACTGTCCGCCCGAACCGATGGGGGCGGAGGATCCGCTGTTCATTCTCTACACATCAGGCTCGACCGGCAAACCCAAGGGCGTGCTGCACACCACCGCCGGCTACCTGACCTGGGCCAGCCTGACCCACGAACAGGTGTTCGACTACCGGCCGGGCGAGGTCTATTGGTGCACCGCTGACGTGGGATGGGTCACGGGCCACAGCTATATCGTCTATGGCCCCCTGGCCAATGGCGCCACCAGCCTGATCTTCGAAGGCGTGCCCAACTATCCGACCGCCAGCCGCTTCTGGGAGGTGATCGACAAGCATCAGGTGGAGATCTTCTACACCGCCCCCACCGCCCTGCGCGCTCTGATGCGCGAGGGGGATGGGCCGGTCAAACGCACCTCGCGCCAATCGCTCCGTCTTCTAGGTTCGGTCGGGGAGCCGATCAATCCCGAGGCCTGGCTCTGGTACCACCGTGTGGTCGGGGAGGGCCGCTGCCCGATCGTCGACACCTGGTGGCAGACCGAGACGGGCGGCATCCTGGTCTCGCCCCTGCCAGGCGCCACGCCGCTGAAGCCCGGCTCGGCGACCAAACCCCTGCCGGGCGTCAAGCTCAAGTTGGTCGACGCCGAAGGCCGCACGCTGGAGGGCGCGACCGAGGGCAATCTCTGCATCACCGACAGCTGGCCCGGCCAGATGCGTACCGTCTGGGGCGACCACGAGCGGTTCATCACCACCTATTTCTCCACCTATCCTGGCAGCTATTTCACCGGCGACGGCTGCCGTCGCGACGCCGACGGCTATTACTGGATCACCGGGCGGGTGGACGACGTGATCAACGTCTCGGGCCACCGACTGGGGACCGCCGAGATCGAGAGCGCCCTGGTCAGCCATCCAGCGGTGGCCGAGGCCGCCGTGGTTGGCTATCCGCACGAAATCAAAGGCCAGGGCGTCTACGCCTATGTCACCCTGGCCTTTGATCACGCGCCGACCGAGGCGCTGCGCGCCGATCTGGTCAAGTGGGTGCGCCGTGAGATCGGTCCCTTCGCCGCGCCGGACGTGATCCAGTGGGCGCCCGGCCTGCCCAAGACCCGCTCGGGCAAGATCATGCGCCGGATCCTACGCAAGGTGGCCGAGGGCGATGTGTCCAATCTTGGCGACATCTCGACCCTGGCCGACCCCAGCGTGGTGGCCGATCTGGTCGAGAAGCGTGGCCTGGTCTAAGCGCTCGGCTCCGCCGCCTTGCATCCATCGTCCCGGTCAGCGCGTAAAGCATATCGTCGGGACCGGAGACGACGCTTTATGACCCCATTCGGCCCGCGCCCTGCCATGGCTATCCTCGGCGCCGCCCTGGCGCTGCTCGCGCCCGCCGCCCACGCGGTCGCCCAGCCGGCGGAGGCGCCGCCAGCGGTCGAGGTGACTCAGGACGACCACGGCGGCTCGGGAGTGGTCAGCGCCTCCATCGACATCGACGCGCCGCCTTCCACAGTCTGGCGCATGCTGATCGACTGCGCCGCCGCACCCCGAATGATGGTCAATCTGAAAAGCTGCCGGGTGGTTGATCGAGATCCGACCGGCCGCTGGGACGTGCGCGAGACGATCAGCAAGGGCATGATCTTGCCTGGACTTCGGACTGTGGTGCACGCCGACTACGACGCACCCTTCCTGATCCGCTTCCACCGTGTCGATGGAGACCTGAAGCTGCTCGAAGGCGAGTGGCGGCTGGCGGCGATAGACGGCGGAACGCAGACCCATCTGAGCTATGAGAGCCGAGTCGCCGCGCCGTTCGCCGCACCGGGCATGATCGTGCGCGCGGTCCTGCGCCACGACATGCCGATCACCCTGAGCAACCTTCGCCGAGCCTGCGAACAGGAAGCCGGGACGGAGCGGCCGTAGTCAAAAATTCAGCGCGCGCCGCACCGAGCCTGCCCTTACCCCCAGGTCACGGCGACAAAACGATTGCAAGCCCGCTGCCGAATGGCTGAACCGTCAGGCGCGGCCGCCCTGTTCCGCCTCCCGCCGCACGCTGGCCCTCAGCTTTTCGCTCTCCGAGCGCAGCTGGCCGCAGGCGGCCAGGATGTCGCGTCCGCGCGGGGTGCGGATCGGTGAGGCGTAGCCGGCCTTGTTGACGATGGCGGCGAAGGTCTCGATCGTGCTCCAGCTCGAGCATTCGTACGGCGACCCGGGCCAGGGATTGAACGGGATCAGATTGATCTTGGCCGGCAGGCCCTTGACCAGCTGAACCAGGGCCCGCGCCTCAGCCGGGCTGTCATTGATCCCCTTGAGCATCACATATTCAAAGGTCACCCGACGGGCGTTCGACAGGCCCGGATAGGCGCGGATGGCGCCGATCAGCTCGGCCAACGGATAGCGGCGGTTGATCGGCACCAGCTCGTCGCGCAGTTCGTCATTGGTCGCATGCAGCGAGATGGCCAGCATCGCCTGGGTCCGCTCGCCCAGCCGATGCAGTTCGGGAACCACGCCCGAGGTCGAGACCGTAATCCGCCGCCGCGACAGCGCCAGACCCTCATTGTCGCTGATCACGTCCATGGCGTCGGCGACATTGTCGAGGTTGTACAGCGGCTCGCCCATGCCCATGAACACGACGTTGGACAGCCGCCGCTCGTCCTTATCCGACGGCCATTCCTCAAGGTCGTCGCGGGCCACCTGGACCTGGGCGATGATCTCGGCGGCGGTCAGGTTGCGGACCAGGGCCTGGGTGCCGGTGTGGCAGAAGGTGCAGTTCAGCGTGCAGCCGACCTGGCTGGAGACGCAGAGGGCGCCGGCGCGGCCGACATCGGGGATGTAGACGCTCTCGGCTTCGATCCCAGGGGAGAAGCGGATCAGCCACTTGCGGGTTCCGTCGGCGCTGACCTGGCGCTCGGCGATCTGGGGGCGCTCCAGCACGAAGCGATCGGCCAGGACCGCGCGGGTCTCCTTGGCCACATTGGTCATCCGCTCGAAGTCGGTGACGCCGCGGTGGTGCATCCACCGCCAGAGCTGTTCGGCGCGCATCCGCGCCTTGGCCGGATCGCAAATCTCGGCCTCGATCAGGGTCTGGGCCAGAGCCTGGCGCGTGAGGCCGGTGAGGTTCGGTTTGGCCGGCGGAAGCGGCGCGCGCGGGCGGGTCAAATCCAAGGAGACGGTCAAGACGTAATATCCGATATGAACTCGGCGATGCTCATAACAGATGGTGACGGCGCACCCAAATCGGCGGGCCTTGACACCGCTCCCGGCTCGAAGCGTTTTGCGGGCGCGGCGCAGGATAATCCCGCGCTGAGCCGAAAGCATCCGGCGGTCGCAGGGGGACAGGTGGTGGCGTTACACGAGGCTCCGGACCCGGCGAGCGATCCCGCCGCCTTGGCCGACCTTGTCGTCGCCATCGCCGCGTCGGCGGACAAAACCGCGTTCGCAAGCCTGTTCAGCTATTTCGCCCCGCGGCTGAAGGCCTATCTGACCCGGCTGGGGCTTGACGCGGCCCAGGCGGAGGAGATCACCCAGGAGGTGATGGTGGCGGTTTGGCGCAAGGCCGCGACCTATGATCGTCGTCAGGCTTCGGTCTCCACCTGGATCTTCCGCATCGCCCGCAACCGCCGTATCGACGCCTTTCGCCGCGATCAACGCCACCTGCTTGACGCCGACGATCCCGGCCTGCAACCGGCGTCCGAGGCGGGGCCGGACGCGTCGGCTGAGGTCGCCGAACGCGAGGTGCAGATAAGGCAGGCCATGGATAGGCTGCCCATCGAGCAGCGTGATCTGGTGCGCGCCGCCTTCTATGAAGATCTTTCGCACAGCCAGATCGCCGCCCGCACCGGCATGCCGCTTGGCACGGTGAAGTCGCGTCTTCGTCAGGCGATCGGCAAGCTGCGGCTCGCCCTGGGCTCCACGGGAGCTGACGCGTGACCGAATTGAGCCTGACCGAATATATCGCCGGGCGGCCGGACGATCCCGGCCTGGCGTTGCTGGCCCAAACCAGCGCGACCTTGCGCGCCGATCCGGATTTCGTGGCCCTCGAGCATGACCCGGCGGCGGCGATATTCCTTGAGACCGAGACTCCGCAGCCTTTGGCGTTGGACGCCTTCGACGCCGTACTGGGCCGAATCGACGCCGCCGAACGCCGCGAGCGCGACGCCGCCAGCCGCGTGCGGGACGATCCCGTGCGCCAGGAGATCGCCCGTCTTCCCTCGCCGGCGCGCGAGGCGGCGCTGACCGCGCTCGACCACGGCCGCTGGCGATTCGCCGGCCGCGGCATCCGCCGCTTGCCCCTGGCTGTCGCCGGCCCCGGCCATGTGGAGCTGATGCGTATCGAGCCTGGTCGCGGCGTCGTCGCCCACGCCCATGGCGGTGACGAGCTGACCTTGGTGCTGACCGGTGGCTACGACGACGGCTTCGCCCACTACCGCCCCGGCGACATCTCCCTGGCCCAGGGCGAGTTCACCCACGCACCCAAGGCCGACCCGGACACGGTCTGCTACGTGCTGGCGGTGTCCTACGGTCCACCGCGGATCGGAGGGATCTATGGGCTGTTGGAGCGGATGAGCCGGTAGGTCAGGAATATCACGGAGGCGCCCGCGCGACGCTTTTCAAAACAAACCCAGAACATGCTATAGCGCCAGACCATGGACGGCGCCGCCTCGCTCACCCCGCTTCCGCCGCAGTTCGCCGACTGGTTCACCGCGCGTGGCTGGCGGCCGCGGTCGCATCAGCTGGCCATGCTGCACAAGGCCCGGGCCGGACGTGACGCCCTGCTGATCGCGCCCACCGGCGGCGGAAAGACCCTGGCCGGGTTCCTGCCGAGCCTGGTCGAGCTGGCCCAGCGGCCGGCGCCCAACACCCCGCCGGGGATCCACACCCTTTACATCTCGCCGCTTAAGGCCCTGGCCACCGACGTCGAGCGCAACCTGACCGCCCCGGTGGCGCAGATGCGGCTGCCGATCCGCGTGGAGGCGCGCACCGGCGACATGGGCGTGGCCAAGCGGCAGCGGCAGCGGCTGCACCCCCCCGACATCCTCTTGACCACGCCTGAACAGCTGGCGCTGTTCTGCGCCTGGGAAGGCTCGCGGCGCTATTTCGAGGATCTGCGCTGCGTGATTATCGACGAGATCCACGCCATCCACGCCAGCAAGCGCGGCGACCTGTTGTCCCTCGGCCTGGCCCGGCTGCAGACCTTCGCGCCGCGGCTGCGGCGGGTGGGCCTGTCGGCCACGGTCAATGACCCCGAGCGCCTGCGCCGCTGGCTCGCGCCGGCCCCGGACAGCGCCGATCTGGTGATGGGCGAGCCCGGGGCGCCGGCGGTGATCGAGGTGCTGCTGTCGAACGAGCGGGTGCCGTGGGCCGGCCACACCGCGCAGCACGCCATGGCTGAAGTTTATGACGTCATACGCGGCGCCCGCACCGCCCTGGTGTTCGTCAATACCCGCTGGCAGGCCGAATTCGCCTTCCAGGAGCTTTGGCGGCTGAACGAAGACAACCTGCCGATCGCCCTTCACCACGGCTCGCTGTCGGCCGAACAGCGGCGCAAGGTCGAGGCGGCGATGGCCCGGGGCGAACTGCGGGCGGTGGTCTGCACCTCGACGCTCGATCTGGGCATCGACTGGGGGGCCGTGGACCTGGTGATCCAGCTGGCCGCGCCCAAGGGCTCTTCGCGGCTGGTGCAGCGCATTGGCCGGGCCAACCACCGGCTGGACGAGCCGTCGCGGGCGCTGCTGGTGCCGGCCAACCGCTTCGAGATGCTGGAGTGCCAGGCCGCGCGCGAGGCGGTGGCAGAAAACGCCCTGGACGGCGATCCGGAGCGCACCGGCGCCCTGGACGTCCTGGCCCAGCACATCATGGGCTGCGCCTGCGGCGAGCCGTTCCAGGCCGATGACCTGTTTGCCGAGATCGCCACCAGCGCAATCTTCGCGGATCTGCCGCGAGCGACCTTCGACCGCGTGCTGGGCTTCGTCTCCGACGGCGGCTATGCGCTCAAGACCTACGACCATTTCCGCCGCATCGTCCAGGACCGGGACGGCGCCTGGCGGGTGCGCAATCCGATGACCGCCCTGCGGCATAGGCTCAACTGCGGGGCCATTGTCGGCGCCGCGGTCCTCAATCTGCGCCTCGGCGGGCGGCGCGGCTTCGCCGGCCGCAAGATCGGCGAGGTCGAGGAATGGTATGTCGAGGGCCTGACGGCGGGCGACACCTTCCTGTTCGGCGGTCAGGTCTGGCGCTTCGAGACCATCGTCGGCGTCGACGTGCTGGTCACCCGCTCGACCTCCGCCGAGCCGAAGATCCCCAGCTGGGGCGGCTCAAAATTTCCGCTGTCGACCTACCTGGCGGCGCGGGTGCGGGCGATGATCTCCGATGAGGCAGCATGGCGTGTGCTACCCGCCGACGTGCGCGAGTGGCTGGAGGTCCAGCGCGATCACTCAGCCATTCCGCATCCGGACCAGCTGTTGATCGAGACCTTTCCCCACGGCAAGCGGCATTTCATGCTCTGCTATCCATTTGAGGGCCGCATCGCCCACACCACCCTGGCCATGCTGCTGACCCGTCGGCTGGACCGGCTGGGCGTCGGGCCGCTCGGCTACATCGCCAATGACTATGCGCTCGGGATCTGGGCGCTGGAGCCGATGGACGGGCTCGATTTCGCCGCCCTGCTGCAGGAGGACATGCTCGGCGACGATCTGGAGGCCTGGCTGGACGAGAGCTTCATGATGAAGCGCACCTTTCGCAACTGCGCCCTGATTTCGGGGTTGATCGAGCGGCGATTCGCCGGGCACGAGAAGTCAGGTCGCCAGGTGACCTTCTCCAGTGATCTGATCTATGATGTGCTGCGCCGCCATCAACCCGACCACCTGTTACTCGACTGCGCCCGCACAGAGGCCGCTAGCGGCCTGCTCGACGTCGCGCGCTTGGGCGACCTCTTGGCGCGGGTGCGGGGGCGGATGCGGGTGATGCGGCTGGACAAGCTATCGCCCTTCGCCGTGCCGCTTCTGGTCGAGATCGGCCGCGAGCGGGTGCCCGGCCAGGCCGCCGACATGATCCTGGAAGCCGCCTCACTCAGCGCCCTGGTGCAAGAGGCGATGGCGTGAGCGCCCTGCCCGCCGCGCCCGCCGTCGCCGGCGGCTACATCGCCAGCCCCTGCGGTGGGGTGTGGAGCGACATCGCCGGCGTGCGCGTGCTGATGCGCGTCTCCGGCGCGCTGTGGATCGAGGCCGCCGCCACCTTGGTCGTCGCCGACCTGCACCTGGAAAAGGGCTCGGCCTACGCCGCCCGCGGCCAGATGCTGCCGCCCTATGACACCGGCGAGACCCTGCACCGGTTGACGGCCGAGGTCGCGGCCCTCGCGCCCCGCACCGTCATCCTGCTTGGCGACACCCTACATGACCGGGGCGCCGAGGGCCGCATCGCCGACATCGACACCGCCCGGCTGGAGGCGTTGGCGAGGGCGGTGGCTCTGGTCTGGCTGGTCGGCAATCATGACGCAGATGGCCCGCGCCGCTTGCCGGGCGCAGTGGCCGACGAGCGCTCGGTCGCCAGCCTGACCCTGCGCCACGAGCCGCGCGCCGGCGCGCAGGTCGGCGAGGTCGCCGGCCACCTGCATCCCTGCGCCAAGGTGGTCGGCCGCGGCCGCTCGGTGCGCCGACGCTGTTTCGCCATCGACGGGAGCCGAGTGATCCTGCCGGCCTTCGGCGCCTATGCCGGGGGGCTGAATATGCGGGACGCGGCCTTTGCAGGGCTGTTTGAGACTGCGCCGGTCGCCGTGGCCCTTGGCGGCGCCCGCGCGCACCCTGTTGCCTGGCGCCAGCTGGCCGGCGACTGTTGAACGCGCGCCTGCCTGGCGCGCGTTGCGCCGGCGACATAAAACCAACATGCGACACCTGTTAGGCAGGACGTCCGCGCGCATCCAACTTGCGCGCCGACCCTGATTCAATCCGCGCTGGAGACCCTTCAATGCGATCGATCCTGCTGGCAGGTGCGGCCCTATGCGCGCTCACCCTTGGCGCGACGGGCGCCGCCGCCCAGACCGCCGCGCCGGCCTATGCGGTGACCAAGACGGTCGCCCTGGGCGCGCCGGATCGCTGGGACTACCTGACCTATGACGCCCCGACCCATCGGGTCTATGTCGCCCATGGCGATCGGCTGACCGTGGTCGACAGCCAGAGCGGCGCTGTGCTCGGTGAAGTCGTCGGGATGCCGGGCGGCTCCCATGGCATCGGCCTGTCGGGGGGCAAGGGCTATACCGACGACGGCAAGGCCGGCCAGGTCATCGTCTTCGATCCGGCCACCTTCAAGGTGTTGCGCCAGATCCCCGCCAAGCCCGACGCCGACGGAATCGCCGTCGATCCGACCACAGGCCATGTGTTCGTCGTCGATGGCGATTCGGCGGCGATCACGGTGATCGATCCGGCCAGCGACACGGTGATCGCCACGATTGACGGCGGCGGCGGCCTTGAAGCGCCGGTCGCGGGCCCGTCCGGCAAGCTCTATGTCAATGGCGCTGAGAAGAAGGAGATCCTGCGCGTCGACACCGCCTCGAACACGGTCGACGCGCGCTGGCCGGTTCCCACCTGCACCAGCCCGCATGGCATAGCCCTCGACGCCGCCGACCACCGACTTTTCGTCAGTTGCGTCAACCAGTTGATGGTGGTGCTGAACACCGACACGGGCGCGGTCGTCGCCAGCCTGCCGATCGGCCATGGCACCGACGCGGCCGGCTTTGATCCGGTCCGCAAGCTGGCCTTCAGCTCCAATGGCGACGGCACGCTGTCGGTGATCGGTCAGACTGGTCCGGACACTTACAATGTCGCCGAGACCGTGACCACCCAGCCAACCGGCCGGACCACGGCGATCGACCCGGCCTCGGGCCGCATCTTCGTCGCCGCCGCCGATATCGACACGTCAGCGCCCGAGACCGTCAGCCCGAACGGCTGGCATAGGCCGAAGCTGGCGCCGGGCTCACTGAAGCTGCTGATCATCGATCCGGCGCATTAATCGCGCCGTCGAAACGGAGCTGAGATCAGTTGGCCGGAGCGGCGCTTGAGGCCGCCGCTGGCCCATTGAAGGTATATTTGTCGATCTGACAGAAGTTGATGTTGTGGTCGGCGCTGGAGCTCTTGTCGGCGAACACGCCACGCACATCGAATATACAGGTCCCGGCGGGGTCATTGATCGTCACGCTGATCTGGTAGCCGGTGTCCAGCTGGCTGGCGATCAGGCTATCACCCCAGCTCTGGGTCTGAGGCGGGGTGGCGAAAAAGCCGGTCATCGCTTGGCCCGTGCTATTGACCAGGGTGATCACGTGGGTGGTCGGGTTGGCCGCGGGCGGAGTGGTCGCCGAATTGGCCGATGAGGCGTCGGCGGCCTGGGACGAACTATCCGCCGTCGCGGTCGAGGCCGCGGCGGACGAGTCGACCGATGTCGAGCTGCTCGGCTTCAGGATCACCCCGACGATCACCGCGAACACCATCAGTCCGGCGAGCGCGCCGAAAGCGATCATGATCGCCTTTGCGCCATTGGGCGGCGGTGAGGGCGGCGGTCCCGCGCCACCGGTTCCACCGACGCCGCCGCCCATGGCCAGCACGGCCGCGCGGTCCTTGCGCGCCTCGTCCGCAAGGCCTTTGCGGTCATAGGCGCTGGCCCGGTTTTGCCGGGCGGTGATGAAATCAGGCTTGAATTGCAGGGCGATCGTATAGTCGCGCACCGCCTGGTCCAGCTGATTGCGGGTCTGGTGGGCGTTGCCGCGATTATTGTAGGCCGAGGCGAAATCCGGCTTCAGGCTGATGGCGCGATCAAAGTCGGCGAAGGCCTGGTCCAGCCGTCCGAGCGCTTGATGCGCGGCGCCGCGATTGTTGAAGGCGTTGGCGTTATGGGGCTGGATCCGGATCAGTTCGTCATATTGCGCGATCGCTGATTCGTAATTGCCGTCCCTGGCCTGGCCGTTGGCCCGATCATAGAGCGCCGCCGCCTCGACCTCGCCCATGTCCGGCGCAATCTGGGGTCCGATGGGATCGGGGTTCGCGTCTTCCGTGGACCGTTTCTGGGTGCGCCGTCGCGGGGGCTTTGGCGTGGGCGAGCGCTCAGCGTCGCCGTCGCCGTCGATCGAGGCGATCTGCCTGGCCAGCTCATCGATTGAGTGTTCCCAATTCCCGAACAGATCAATCCATTGGCGCGTCGCAAACTCATAGGCGAACGCTTCGTTTGGAATCACGTCTTCGATACGAACGGGGATGACCAGCAATTTTTTCTGGCCGGCCAGGGCGATTTCTTTTTTGACCTCATCAGAATTGTTCGAATTCGACGAAAAAATGAACACCATCACCTTGGCGTCGCGGATCGCCCGAACGATACATTCCTGAAAATTTTTCCCCGCGGGAATGTCCCGGCTGGAGATCCAGCACTCAATCCCGCGGTTTTCGAGCGCCGAGCAGATGGTCTCGGCCGACTCCCGATCCTTGGCGGCGAAACTGATGAAGGCGTCGGCGGCCATGCGGCTATTTCCCCCGGTGGGTGTCGAAACGCGCGCGACGCATGGCGGTCCGAGCCACGAACGAGGCGACGGCGGTTAGCTCGTCCACGAGATGATCGGCGCCGGAATCGCGGCCGTCCCACCCAGAGGATCATTGCCGAAGCGATTTTCGCCGACCGTGCCGCGCGTGCAGAGCCAGATCAGCAGGGGGATCACGCCAACAATCGTCAAGGAAATGAAGATCCACCATCCGCTGCGATTGGTGTCGTGCAGCCGGCGAACCTGGATCGCCAAGTTTGGCAGTATGAACACGCCTAGAAAGCCAAGATAGATCAGCCCCGCAAAGCCGTTGGCCGCGGCGTTGTCTGAGCCCGCGATCGCCGAGAGGGTTCCGATCGCCATGAACATGACGAAGAAGCCGATATAGTAGAACAGGAAAAAGTACCAGAATTCAGATCTGGCGGACCTGCCTTGGAAATCGACGTAGCGCTGAAAGCCGCTCGCAATCGCCTGGCCGAAGTTCATGATTGCCCCCCACGCCCCTACGTCCCGAACCTGCCCCAACCCATACTGACTCGCTTTGGAAATTTGGGCAACGTCCTGGCGCGCCTCGCAGATCGGCGATCCTGCGGCGACACCGCAACTGCGCCTAGCCCAGCCGCGCCTTCAGGTGATCGCCCACGCGCATGGCGTTGGCGACGATGGTCAGGGTCGGGTTCACCGCCGCGCTGGTGACGAAGAAGCTGGAATCGACGACATAGAGGTTATCCAACTCATGCGCCTTGCAGTTGACGTCCAGCACCGAACTCTTGGGATCGGTCCCGAACCGGGTCGTGCCCACCTGATGGGCGGTGCCATAGAGCGGCAATAACGAGCCGATCTCGAAATGGTGCTGGCTCAGCGGATGGGCATGATCGACGAACCCGTCAAGCGCCTGGTGCAGGGTCCGCACCAGCCGGTCGTGCCCCTCCAGATTGTTGTGGGTGTAGTCCAGATGGATGCGGCCGTCGCCGCCTAGCCGCACGCGGTTATTGGGGTCGGGCAGATCCTCGGAGATGACCAGGAAGCTCAACATCCGATCGGCGGCGGCGTTGAGGAAGGCTGAGGGGGCCAGGGCTGGGGGCAACCAGTCGGAGACCTGACCCTCCAGCGTCTTGCCGGACATATATTCCAGCAGCTGGATATGGCCCATCGGCAGGTCGAAGCCGCCGCGCGGGTCACGCCAATAGAAGTCGTTGACCGCCAGGGTCTTGGGAAACACCGTGTCGACCGGCGCGGCGGTCAGCGAGACCACGGCGGTCAGGGTGTGGAAGGCGTAGTTGCGGCCCACCTGGTCGGAGCCGTTGGCTAGGCCATTGGGGTGCGCGCCCCCGGCCGAGGCCTGCAGAATCACCGCTGTGTTCACCGCGCCGGCCGCCAGCACGACGATGTCGCCGCTCCATCGCTCCTCGCCATGCACGGTGTCGCAGATCACCTCGCTGACCGTCTTGCCTGAGGGGTCAGTGTCCAGTCGCTTGACCTTGCGGCCGGTCAGCAGGGTGACGTTGGGCAGGTCGATCAGCGGCTCCAAAGCCAGGGTGCGGGCGTCGGACTTGGCCTTGAGCAGGCAGGGATAGCCGCCGCAGGTCTTGCAGCGGATGCAGGCCGAGGTGACCGGATGGTCCTGGTCCAGATTGACCCCCAGCGGCAGGGAGAACGGCGTCCAACCCTGACCCTCCAGGTGGGTTTTCAACCGCTCGACCCCCGGATCGTGACGCACCGGCGGATAGGCGTAGGCCGGCTCATCGCCCACCTCGGTCGGATCGACCCCGCGGGCGCCATGCACCCGCCAGAGCACCTCGGCCTCGTGATAATAGGGCGCCAGGTCGTCGATATCGATCGGCCAGGCCGGCGAGATGCCGCCGGCGTGCTTGGTCTCGTGGAAATCGCCTTGCCGCAGACGCATCAGGGCGGCGCCATAGAAGCTGGTGTTGCCCCCGACCCAATAGTGGGTGTTGGGGACGAAGGGCCGGTTCTTCAGATCGTACCAATGCTCTTTGGTGCGGTAGCGCTTGTCGACGAACACGGCCTTGGCGTCCCAGTTCTCCGCCTCGCGCGGCAGATGCTCGCCGCGCTCCAGGATCAGGATCTTCTTGCCGGTTGGCGCCAGACGCTGGGCCAGGGTGGCGCCGCCTGCGCCGCTGCCGATGATGATGACGTCGAAGGTGTCGGCCAAGCTCAGCGCTCCAGTTTGTATTTTTTGGCCCCGGCCCCGATCACCGTGCGAACCAGAGCCTCGGGTAAGCGTCGCATTAGGAACACCGCCACGCGGTTGTGCAAGCCCGGCGTGACCACCACGCGGCCGCGATCGTTGCCGGCCAGGGCGGCGGCGACCACCTGGGCGGCGGTCTGGGTCGGCAGGGGGCTGGGCTGCTCGTCCATCAGCTCACGGATCCCGGCCTTGTCGGCGAATTCGGTCTTGGTTGATCCCGGGCAGACGGCGGTGATCTTCAGCCCCGCGCCCCGATATTCGGCGTCCAGCGCCTGGCTGAACTTGACCACCAGCGACTTCGCCCCCGGATAGAGGGTGTTGCCGGCCACCCCCGGCGAGAAGGCGGCGATCGAGGCGATGTTGATGATCGATCCCCGCCGCCGCGCGACCATGCCGGGGATCACTCCGTGGGCCAGGCCGCAGACACTGACCACCAGGGTCATCAGAAAGTCGCGCTGGCGATCCCACGGCACGGCCGCGAAGCTCTGCGGCACGCCAAAGCCGGCGTTATTGACCAGTAGGTCCACATGCCGACCGGCGTCGGCCACCGCCTGAAGAATAGGCAAGTGGGCCTCGAACAGCGACAGATCCGCGGCGATCACCAGGCATTGGACGCCGTGCTGGACCGATAGTCGCGCGGCCAAGGACTCGAGCCGATCGGCGCGCCGGGCGACCAGGGCCAGGTCGTAGCCCCGCGCCGCCAGGGCTTCGGCGAAGGCTTCGCCCAATCCGGCCGAGGCGCCGGTGATCAGGGCCAGAGGTCGCTGGGTCTGGGACGACGCGCTGCGTCCCATCGTCTCACTGGACGCCGAGTCAGCCATGGGTTTACCAGTCGATGTGAGATGATGAATCGCTGATTTGTGTTTAGCGCTTCGGGGTGTGCGTCCGATAGACGTGATCGTCCGAAGGTCATTGAGCTTGGGGATGTCGATGGCCGTGGCCCTTCCAGCCGATCTGATCGCCGCCACCGTGCAGGTCGAGCAGGTGCTGCCGGACGGCGGGCGCACCATCGGCACCGGCTTCCTGGTCAATGATCCGACAACGGACGGACGGCCCCGCACCGTGCTGGTCACCGCCAATCACGTCCTGGCCGGAATGCCCGGCGCGAAGGCCCATGTCGGCTATCGCCTGCGCGGCAAGGACGGCGCCTGGACCTTCGATCCCGAGCCCCTGACCATTCGCGGCGGCGCCAACCAGCCCCTGTGGCGCCATCATCCGACCCGTGACGTCGCCGCCATCGTCGTCAAGGCCCCGCCCGCTTTCGCCAAGGCGGCCATTCCCTTGGCCTGGCTGGCCCGCGACGAGACCTTCAGTCGGGCGGCGGTGGGTCCGGGCGATGAGATGATGGTGCTGGGTTATCCCCAGGGCCTGTCGGCGAATTCCGCTGGCTTTCCGATTCTGCGGTCGGGCCGGGTGGCCTCGCCGATCGACGCCTCCGCGGTGTCGCCGACCTTTCTGCTCGATTTCCATGTCTTTCCTGGAAATTCGGGCGGCCCGGTGTTCATCAGCGATCCTGACCGTCGCGATCCGGGGTCGGACGCCGCGGCCCCCGCCCAGTTCGTCGCCGGCATCCTGACCCAGCAAGTGGAGGTCAACCACCAACGCCTGGAGATCGGCATCGTCACTGAAGCTCAGTTCATTCGCGAAACCCTGAGCCTGCTCGACAGGCCAGCGACCGATTCGCCGGCGGCCCCGGACCAGGGACCGCCCTCCGCAAAACTCGCCGCCGCCACTCAGCCGCCGACGCCGACCTCCAAATCCGCTCAGCCGATCGAGGCGGTGGTCGGAACCGCGGTCAGCGAGTAGACCCGCCGCTGCGCGCCAGCCGCAGGAACTCCATCCGCGTGCGGTGATCGTCTCGAATGACGCCCATCAGCCGGCTGGTCATCAGCATCGAGCCGGGGGTGTTGACACCGCGCAGGGTCATGCAGCTGTGCTCGGCCTCGATCACCACGCCCACGCCCTGGGGCTGGAGGATGTCGTGGATCGCCTGGGCGATCTCGGCGGTCAGCTTCTCCTGGATCTGCAGCCGTCGGGCGAAGCCATTGACCACGCGCGCCAGCTTTGAGATGCCGACCACCCGATTGGTCGGCAGATAGCCGACATGGGCCCGGCCGATCACCGGCAGCATGTGATGCTCGCAGAAACTCACCACACGGATGTCCTTCAGGATCACCAGCTCGTCATAGCCGCCGACCTCCTCGAAGGTGCGCTGCAGGTAGTCACGCGGATCAACCTCATAGCCGGCGAACAGCTCGCGATAGGAGCGCGCCACCCGCGCCGGGGTGTCGAGCAGGCCCTCGCGCTCGGGGTCGTCGCCGGCCCACTCGATCAGGACCCGGACGGCGGCCTCTGCCTCTTCCTGGGTGGGTTTGCTCATCCGATCTCTCCGGCTTGGCCGTGCTACGCTGGTCCGGACTTGGTGGATGTCGGGGCGAAGGGCAAGGGGCGGAGGCGTTTTGGCCTGGCGACAGCGTTCCTGCGACCGGTTTTGTCGTAACCGCGTCCTACGAATCCCACCATGACGCCTGGTCAAGGGAGATCCGAATGGCTGTCCTCGCCTATCCGAAGGCTCGCAAAGCCGCCCCACCCCGCAAGACCGCCCCGACGATCGAACGACGCCCGCCGTCGGGCGATCTGATCAACACCATCCTGCAATACGCCGACCTGCAGCAACCGATGGGCGGCGGCCGGGTGATGCTGAGCCTCAGCGCTCGTCGGATCGCAGATCCGGTGATCAACGGCCCGCTCGGGCGCGAGGCCGGGCGGCTGCATGAGGTTTCGGTGATCTGGGACGAGCGTGAGGACGAGATCTTCCGCATCATCGACGACGCCCGCGGGGCAGAGCCGCCGCCAGCCGCGGCGTCGGACGCCGACGATGACGCCGCCCAGGACGGCGCCTTTGAGCTGACCCCGGCGGCCCTGGCCTATCTGGCGCGCTATGCCGACCGGCGCTGAGCTTCGCATCTGACCGCGACGATCGGCCGGTCCCAATCTCAAGTCCGTGTTTACGGCTTGTGTGTCACTGTATGGGACTGAACGACCAAAGCGAGCCCGATGACGCCTCCCGACCGCCTCAACCAACGCAAGATTGGCGCGCAGCTGCAACGGGTTCTGATCGTTGACGGTTCGGCCAGCGCCCGCCTGTTGGCTGATCTGCTGAAGCAACACGACGCCAAGCTGGTCCATATTGAGACCACCACCGGCGGCGCCCTGACCGCCTGCGCCGCCCTCGACCCGCAGATGGTGTTCACCGAGCTGTCCGGTCCCGGCTTCGATGGGCTGGAGTTCGTCCGCGCCCTGCGCCGTTCGACCATGTCGTGCCGCAAGACCCCGGTGATCGTGGTCACCGCCGAGGCTACGGCCGCCACCATCATCGCCTCGCGCGACAGCGGCGTGCACGAATTCATCCGCAAGCCGTTCAACATGGGCGACGTCACCCGGCGGCTTGAGGCGGTTACGCTGAAGTCCCGTCCCTGGGTCGAGGCGGTGCATTATATCGGCCCGGACAGGCGCCGGTTCAATTCCGCCGAATACGCCGGCAAGCGCAAGCGCAAGTCGGATGGCCGCCAACCCACGCCCGCCGATCGTATCGGCCAGGCGCTGAAGATCCTGCGCGGCGCGATCGACGCTGTCGACACCGATCCGATGCAGGCGCTGCGCGCGATGCAGGCCCAGGTCGCCGAACTCCAGGCCGTAGCGCTCGACACCCGCGACCTGAACCTGGCCCAGGCCGTGTTCCAGCTGAACCAGACCCTCAAGCTGGCGGCGCTCGACGGCAAGATGACTCGCGCCGATCTGGAGGCCTGCTCCGGCGGCCTGTGGGGGCTCGCCCCGCCAGAGACCGAGGCGGACAAGGCGCGCACGGCGGCTTGACGGTCGGGGCGGCTGCAAACCGACGACCTCAAGCCCGCCGCCGATCGGCGGTTCGTCCCCGGCCAAATGCGTCATAGGGTTCGGCTCGAAATTCCACGCAATTGGTGGGACGCGCCTACCTGGACCTAAGCCGCGTCCAAATTCCGCTCCGTCGACGCCGTCCGCATCGCCTTCTGCAGCTTTTCGAACGCCCGCACCTCGATCTGACGCACGCGTTCGCGGCTGACCCCGTATTGCGCGGCCAGGTCCTCCAGCGTGGTCGGATTGTCCTTCAGCCGCCGTTCGGTCAGGATATGGCGCTCCCGATCAGTGAGTTCGGTCATCGCCTCTTCTAAGAGGCCCATGCGGATGCCGCGCTCCTCGCTTTCGGCCAGGGCGGTTTCCTGGCTGACGGCGTTGTCGTCGGCCAGCCAGTCCTGCCACTCGCTCTCGCCGTCCACCCGCAGCGGCGCATTGAGCGAGGCGTCCGGGCCGGACAGGCGCCGGTTCATCGAGATCACTTCCTCATTCAGCACGCCCAGGCGGGTGGCGATGTGGCTGACCTGCTCAGGGCGCATGTCGCCTTCCTCGAAGGCTGAAATCTCGCTCTTGGCCTTACGCAGGTTGAAGAACAGCTTCTTCTGCGCCGCGGTCGTGCCCATCTTCACCAGCGACCACGAGCGCAGGATATATTCCTGGATCGAGGCGCGGATCCACCACATGGCGTAGGTGGCCAGGCGAAAGCCCTTGTCCGGCTCGAACTTCTTCACCGCCTGCATCAGGCCGACATTGCCTTCGGAGATCACCTCGCCGATCGGCAGGCCATAGCCGCGATAGCCCATGGCGATCTTGGCCACCAGGCGCAGGTGCGAGGTGACCAGCCGGTGGGCGGCCTCGGAGTCCTCGTGTTCGCGCCACGCCTTGGCGAGCATGAACTCCTCGTCCTTGGCCAGCATCGGAAATTTGCGGATTTCAGTCAGATAGCGCGACAATCCGCCTTCCGGCGACATGACGGCGAGGGCGTGGGCGGAAGCCATGGGCAGATCCCCTATCGGAGGAGCCGGCGCGCGAAGGCGGTCGGTTCCCCTCCCGCGGTGCAACATAGGTGTCACTGGTGGCGGGTTTAAGACCCTCTAACGTGGATTCGAGTATCCGAGTTCTGAACTCGGCTATATTTTTTCTGATAGGGCCGCTTCCAGGGCCGCCATGTCGGGCGGGAGCGGGGTCTCGAACCGCAGAACCGCCCCGGTGATCGGGTGGACAAAGCCCAGCACCGAGGCATGCAGGGCCTGGCGCTCCAGGCCAGCAGCCATCATCGCCTCGCGCACCGACGTCGCGGGCGATCCGGCGCCATAGAGCGGATCGCCCAGGCAGGGCGCGCCCTTGGACGCCAGGTGAACGCGGATCTGGTGGGTGCGGCCGGTCTCCAGGGTGCAGGCGACCCGCGCCGCCAGCGGCCGCTCGGCGGGGCCGAACACCGCCTCGACGGCGTAGTGGGTGATCGCCTCGCGCCCGCCGGCGCGCAGCACGGCCATCTTCTTGCGGTCGTTGGGCGAGCGGCCGATCTGGGTGGCGATGGTTCCCCGCCGGGGACTGGGCGCGCCCCGCGTCAGGGCCAGATAGACCCGCTCGATGTCGTGGCGGGCGAACAGGGCCGACAGGCCGGCGTGGGCGGCGCCTGACTTGGCCGCCACCATCACCCCGGATGTCAGCTTGTCCAACCGATGGACGATGCCCGGCCGCGCCACCCCGCCGATGCCGGCGAGGCTTGCGCCGCAATGAAACAGCAGGGCGTTGACCAGGGTGCCGGTCTCGCTGCCCGGCGCCGGATGGGCGGCCATGCCGGCGGGCTTGTCGATGACGATCAGGTGCTCGTCCTCGAACAGCACGCTCAGCGGGATGTCCTGGGCCATCGGCTCGGCCGGGATCGGCGCGGGGACCAGCAGCACATAGTCGCCGGCCGCCGCCTTGTGCGAGGCGTCGGTCAGCGGCCGGTCGTTCAGGCTCAAGGCGCCGGCGGCGATCAGGGCCTGCAGCCGCGCCCGCGACATGTCCGGCGCCAGGGCGGCCAGGGTCTTGTCCAGCCGCCCGCCCGCGTCCTGGGCCGCCACGGTGATGATCTGGGCGATCGCCCCGGTCGGTTCGACAAGGGCCTCCTCGTCCTCGGCGGGCAGGTCCAGAACCGCGAGTTCAGGCGAAAGGTCGGTCAGGGCTGGGCCTTTTCCACGTCATGCTCATGCCCGACGATCGAGCCCTCCTGGAACAGGTATTCGCGCAACTGGCTGTCGAAGCGGGCGTCCTTTCGACGGATCCATTCCAGCACCATAGCCGCGTGCTCGATCTCCTCGTTGGCGTTGTGCAGCAGGATCGCCTTCAGATCGGGGTCGGCGGTGTCGTCGGCGCGCTGCCTGTACCAATCCACCGCCTCCAACTCCTCGATCAGCGAGGTGATGGCGTAGTGCAGGTGAAGCGTCGCGTCGGACAGCTTCTCGCGCGGGACATGTAGGCCTTCGCTGGACATCGTCGGCTCCGTTGGGTTGGGGGACTATCGCATGAAAGCGCCAAGCTTAGGAGCGTTCCGCAGCGCCGCTTGGTTCGGACCCGAATACCAAGCGGCCCGAACTACGACTCGTCGCGCTGGCTGGAGCGGAGCCGATCGGTCGCCTCAATCCCGCTTCGCGGCCCTTCGGGTCAAGGGGGCTGACTCGCCCGCCCGGCGCCGCTCAGGGCCTGGCAAGATCGTTGGCGCGATCTGCTTTCCTCGAAAGCGATCGATCAGGAGATCGGGCAGGTACGGGGTCCAACCTCAGAGCCCTTCTCGCGCATCGGCTTCGTCCTTAGAAGCGGAGATCTCGCCAGAGATCATGCCAAGCCCAGAGTGGGATGGGGCGGACGGGTCAACCCCTGAAACCCGAAGGGCCGCGCAGCGGGGGGGTTGAGGCGTTCGACCCGTTCCGCTCCCCGAGGTCAATTTCGCCCTAAGCCCGCTCAACCAGCGCCCCGTCCTCGACCACGCGATAGAAACAGGACCGGAATCCCACGTGACAGGCCCCGCCGTCGCCCTGGGGCTCGACCTTCAGCAACACCGCGTCCTGGTCGCAGTCGACGCGCAGCTCCTTGACCCGCTGGATCTGCCCGCTGGTCTCGCCCTTCTTCCACAGGGCCTGGCGCGAGCGGCTGAAATAGTGGGCCTCGCCGGTCTCCAGGGTCAGGCGCAGGGCCTCGGCGTTCATCCAGGCCAGCATCAGCACCTCTCCGGTGCGCGCGTCGGCGGCCACCGCGGCGATCAGCCCGGCGGCGTCGAACCGCGGCGCCAGCACCGCCCCGCGCTCGAGCGCCCGCGTGTCCGGCGCGGTTGGAAAGGCGTCGGTCATCGCCCGGTCTCGAACTGCGGAACCGGCGCCAGCACGTCCGCGCCCTGGGCCCGCAGCCGCGCGTCGGACAGCTGGCCCAGCGCCGCCTGGGCCTTGGGATCGGCCAGGACGCCAGCGGCCAGGCTCAGTCCCTTGATCGAGGAGGAATCCAGTCCCAGGGCCTTTTCCAGCGACTCCAGCGGCGAGTGGCGCGCGGTCACCGTCTTCAGCCGCACCGCCTGGCCCGACAGGCCCGACAGGGCCTTGGCCCGCTCGACGGCGGTATAGAACCCGCCCAGCGAATCGATCAGATGACGCTCCTTGGCCTGAACGCCGGTCCACACCCGGCCCTTGGCGATCTCGCCCACCTGGTCTGGCGTCAGATGGCGTCCCTCGGCGACCCGCGTAACGAAGTTCTGATAGACTCTGTCGATGTCGTCGGAGAAGTGCTTGCGCTGCTGCGGCGTGAACTCCTGGCCCGGGCTGTCGGCGTCGGCGTATTCGCCGCCGACGCTGAGGTCGCGCAGGTCGATGCCGAACCGGCCCAGCGCCTCGCCCAGGGCCAGCTTGCCGCCATAGACCCCGATCGAGCCGGTCAGGGTGGTCGGCTCGGCCACGATCTCATTGGCCTGGGAGGCGATCCAGTAGCCGCCGGAGGCGCCATAGGTGCCCATCGACACCACCACCGGCTTGACCGCCCGCGCCGCCTTCACCGCCGCCAGGATCTGCTCCGAGGCGGTGTCCGACCCGCCCGGCGAGGAGATGCGGAACACGATGGCCTTGACCGAACCGTCCTTGGCCGCCGCGTCCAGCGCCCCGGCGACGGCGTCGGAATTGGCGTTGTTGGAGCCGCCGATCGAGCTGTCGGCCGGGCCGGTCATGATCGCCCCCTCGGCCCCGACCACGGCGATCACCGGATCGGAGGAATTGGCGTCGTCGCTCTTGGCCGACGCCGCATAGTCGTCGAAATCGACCAGCTTGGCCCCGTCGCCGCCCTGGTCCAGGGCCGCGGCCTGGGCCTCGCCCACCTGGCCGATCTTGTCGATCAGGCCCTTGGCCTTGGCGTCGGCGGCGTCATAGGGACCGGCCTCCAGCGTGGCGCGCAAGGTCGCGGGGCTCTGCTTGCGCTCGGCCGCGGCGGCGTCGGTGGCGCTCTGATAGATCGAGCCCATCCAGCCCAGCTCGGCCTCCTTGTGGTCCTTGGTGTAGTCGTCAAACAGGTAGCCGTTGACGGCGTTCTTGTACTGATAGCGCTGCTCGTAGTCGGCCTTGATCCCGTACTTGTCGAAGAAGCGTTTGAAGAACACATCCGAATTGGCCATGCCGGTGACCTGGAACGGCGCCCCCGGCTGCATCCACAGCTGGTCGGCCGAGGTCCCCAGCATATAGGTCGAGGCGATCGACCCGGCCGGATAGAGCCCCTGGCTGTGGACGATGATGGTCTTGCCGGCGTCGCGGAAATGCTTGAACGCCGCGCGCAGCTCGTCGGCCTCGCCCGGCTCGATGCCGCCCTCGGGCAGGCGCACGAACAGGGCGCGCACGCGGTTGTCGCTCTGCGCCCGGTGCAGGGTGTCGATCACCGTCATCACCGACAGGGTCCGCGCGCCAAAGCCGGGGATCAGGGCCTGGGGCGGCAGGTCGGTCATGCCGGCGCGCAGGTCGAGCGACAGCACCGCGTGGTCGGGGGTCGCGGTGGGCTTGGCGGCGCTGGCCACCACCCCGATCAGCAGCACCGGCACGCCGACGAAGAACAGCACGAGCCCGGCGAACACGCCGGCCATCGTCAACAGAAACTGCTTCATCGTCGGGTCCCGCGCGGGTTGGAGGCTTGGCCCCACGCCTTTCGACGCGGGAACCTGGACACTAGGCCGCGCGGGGCGATCTCACCAGACAGGGCGCCTTGGGTGCGGGATGATTGGTCGGAGTAGCAGGATTCGAACCTGCGACCCCCGCCTCCCGAAGACGGTGCTCTACCAGACTGAGCTATACTCCGACGCGAGGCGCGGCTTATAGAGCAGCCCCGCCGGGGCCGCAAGCGACGGCCGAGACCCTATTTTCGCGCTGTTGCAATGGGTGGGGGCTTAGGATATCTCCCTCCGCCTCGCGACGCGCCTCTGGCGCCCGCGCCGGCGACCGCCGCCGGCCCTGCTGGGGGATGGTGTAATGGTAACACTGCGGTTTTTGGTACCGTCATTCTAGGTTCGAGTCCTAGTCCCCCAGCCATCCTGCTTCGCGCTACGCGCTTCGCAGGATTTGCTCCAAACCTCACATTCGAAGCAGGCTGGCTTACGCCGCTTACGCTCTTGATTTTGCCCCACTGTAATTCCGCCGCGAAGCGGGGCTTTGCGGCCGCGACCGCCCTATGGACCGGGCGGCATGCGGCTACAGATGGCGGCCTCTTCGCACTTGACCACCTTGCAACTGAAATGGGCGAAGCGACGCATCAGCCCGAGTTCCTGATAGGCGGTGAGGCTCCGCGTCGTTTCGCAACCAAATCCCATGGCCTCGCCAGCGCAAAATCGTTGGGTGTCGGCGATCTTTAACACGCGAGTCTGATCCACCTCGCTAAGCGTCGCGTCGAACGCCTCCACCACGCTGAGGTAGCAGTCGCCACACATCCAGTCGACGTGGTGACTCGGACATTCGGAGCGCCAAAGCTGGCCCCACGCGCTCCAAGAATCCGCAGCGCAAGCGGGGCTCGACGCACTGTTTCGGGTTGATATGGTCACGACCTCACCGTCCCCGAAGTGCGCGCCGTCATTCGCGCGCGATGTCGAGCGGCAGATTGCGTCGCCAGCGTCGGGATCGCCCTCGATCACGAGATTCCGAAATTGTTGAAGGCCAAGGTTCCGTGACGCGCTCGCCGAAGCTCACCCGAGCCCGGCATGTCAGGCCGAAATTTGATTGAGCGCCTTTTTCACGATTTCCGCGACCGTTTCACGATTGATCCTAAGTCGTTCGCAGCGAGGGGAGCCAAGCCAATCCGCCAGCAACC